>LNFM01001259.1_pt1 | contig 58543 bp, 53 predicted proteins | sample 596031 | NCBI WGS metagenome assembly LNFM01 (sample SAMN04254537, study PRJNA301005) | activated carbon metagenome | isolation source: dual media filters at the Ann Arbor, Michigan drinking water treatment plant | place: USA: Ann Arbor | reverse complement strand
CCTGCTATCTATGCGCAAAGACTTAGGCAAGCAACATGATTTTTAATCGGACTTTTTTCAATAAAAACTGGTAGGGTTGTTGGGGGCAGGTCAAACCTAACAATGCTGTAATGCAAGTGTGGTGGCTTACCAATAGCGTTGCCCGTGGTTCCTACACGGCCAATTTTTTCACCTGCGCTAGACCAGTGTAACCAACCTGTATCAATCTGACTGAGGTGGGCGTAGTAATGAATGCGCCATTGGGGGCCGAGTATGGCAACCACGTTACCACCACGCGCAAGTGTGCCTTTAAACATCACCATGCCGGAAGTGCTGGCATGGACTGGTGTGCCATGCTTGGCAAAAATATCAATGCCTTTATGCACACCGGAGGCGCCCCATGGGTAATGCCAATAACTATGGGGATTCCAGTCTTTGTTGGTGGCCTGTGCGACTGGAATGATGTTTTGTTGCGGCATCAGATAACCCAAAATCAGTATCGCAAGTATTTTAGTTTTGATGAAGTGGATGCGCATGGTTACACCACATCGTAAGGCTGTGGTTCAAAAGCAGTGTTTTTTTGGCTGATTTGGTACCAATCAATCTTTCTAGTAACAATCATCGTCACACTCAACAAACCAAACACTAATATTGCGCCCATCAACAATGCATTGTCTTCAGAAGCGAGTATGCCAAACAAGGCGCCATACAAAGCTGTGAGCAAACTTGCGAAAATAAAACCATTCAGTTTGCTATGCAACACATAGCTCAAATAGTAACCAAGCAGTAACACGCAGGCTGCACTGGCAAGGATATACGCCGATGCAAATCCAATATGTTCTGCGAAAGAAATCAATAGTAAATAGAACAGCGCCATTGATAAGCCAACGAGCGTGTATTGTGCAGGGTGTATCCGTAATTGTTTTAATAGCTCAAACAAGTAGAACCCGACAAACGTCAGACCAATAAATAGTAAGCCATACTTGGTGGCACGGTCAGCCTGACTATACACGTTAATGGGCTCTACAAAGCCGATGGTCAGTGACTCTAACGCAAGATTGCTATTGTTTTCTAGGCCATTTGAGAGAAGTGCTTGGTTGTTGCTTGCGAGTGAGGACACAGACCATTTAGCGTCAAAACCGTTTTTATCTGTTTTGTGTACAGGTAAAAAACTGCCGTTGAAATGCGGATGTTGCCAGCTTGATGTTAAGTGGATGTTGTTGTCTTCTGCGACTGGTATAAAGTGAAATTTCTCCATACCGCGTAAATTGAATGTCAATTCAAACGGAATGGTTTGCGCGTATGGCTGATTAAGGTTTTCAACTTGCGCATGTATCCCGTTGCCTAATCCTTTTGTCTGGCTACCTTGTTCAAACTGATAAGCTTGGTGATTAAAAGTAAACGCTGGTTTTTGTGAGATGCCACGTGGATCGCTGATACCTAAACTGACATAGGCAGCTTGAAAAGTCAGCTTTCCATTAGGATGTTTGGGTGTAACACCTAAATTTGCAGGTAGCTTGAATTTACCCTTCACCTGACCGCCCAACTGATACATCAGTGCTTTATAAATGCCTAACTTTTTGTATTCGTTGGTGAATCCACCTTCTAAGTTTAATTGTTCAGGCATCATGTGTACAAAATGGGTATCACGTTTTAACTCTGCTTTATTGACGCCATTTTCAACGGAGTTTGCTACATATTCTTCTATATATGGCACGACCAATATTGGGCCAATGACTGTTTGCTCACCAGCCGAACTTTTGGCGATGTCATACTTCACTTGCTCGTTTCTTTGTTGCCTCTCTAGAATAATTCCATTGATATAGCTGATCGCCCATGTCATCAAAATAATCAACGAAAATATACCCACCACTTTCAGTAAAAATGGTTTATGCATTGCAGTCTCCTTGGTTGTTATGGAGCGTGCAGATTAAAACGCTAGCGTGAAGGCAGAATGCGCCTATGTGAAGTGGGTGTGAAGTTTAATGCAGAGGGAGTGTGATGATTGCAGTCACGCCAACCTTGGGGTTGTTTTGCAAATGTAACTGACCTTGGTGTAATTTAACAATTTCTTGTACAAAGTTAAGGCCTAGTCCAGTGCTTTTCTCGCCATTGTGAGGGCGGGGCAGTGAGTAAAACTTATTCAATATCTTAGTCTGTGCATAATCAGGAATACCAGTCCCTTCATCTTCGATATGTATTTCTACAAGCTGGTTGTGCACCTCGATATGAGTGTTAATCACACTATTTGACGGGCTAAAATCAATCGCATTGTCTAACAAGTTATAAATGGCTTGTCCAAGTAAGAATGCTTCAGCCATTATCTCTACGGATGCGTCAGCGACATGTTTAATCTGCACCTGCCGCTGGCTTGCTTTTTCTCTAAGGTGCGCAATTTGCGTGCTGATTAAATCTGCTAGTTTGATTCGGGTGAGGTGATTCAACTGTTGTTGATGCTCCAGTGCAGCTAACCCCAACATATTTTGGATAATCGTATCCATGCGATTAGATTGCGTTTTAATTTGGCTTAAAAAATGCAATTGCGTTTCTGGCGGCATGGCCGGAGAGATCAGTTCCGCCGCCCCTTGTATTGCAGTCAACGGGCTTTTAAGTTCATGGGTGAGATGCTGCACAGAATCCTGTACATATTGTTTGCCGTCTAACTCATTACGCATGGTTTGCATAGCAAGCGCCAACTCAGTTAGTTCATCGTTACTGGATGTCGGAGGTGTGGCTTTCTCACCTTTAGATACATGGATGGCGTAATCTCTTAACTTTTGAATCTTGCGTGTAAAGCGCCAAGTGAATAAAGCACCTACTAGTATGGAAAGCGTAAATAATAGCGCGCCCCAGCGTATGATTTTTTGCTGAGCACGCTCAATAAATGGCAATAATGTACGATTGGGTTTGGCAACGGTTAAGCTACCAATAATGGTATTGCCATCTTTAATAGGGGCGGCAACATACATCACGGTATCCCTGTTATCGCCTGCAGTTTCGGGGCTAGAGCGCACACCATACTCACCTCGTAATGTCAGATAGACGTCGTTCCAGCGCGAATAGTCTTGTCCTACCGCCAAGTTGGCGGAATCAAAAATGACAATGCCACGCGGATTGGTAATGTATATGCGGTAATCAGCGCTTTGTTTTTTAACACCCCAAATAGAGGCCTGATGGGTATGTGCTATATAGTGTTTAATACTATTGGAAAACTGACCATGCTGAATAGTTTGATGTTTGACATCTTCTGCTGCTAACGCAGCTAGTATGCTTGCAGTATCCACAAGGCTATCTTCCATCGCTTGTCGCACGCCTGGCTTTACCTCATCTACAAAGATTGTCAGCACAAACCATGCGGCCAAGCCGACTAATGCAAAGTAGCCTAAGAATATTTTTAAGCTAATATTGATTTTAAACGGTAGATTCATGCGTAGAGGCTATAGCCCATGCCACGGTGTGTGATGATTGCTTTTGTGTGCGGGTCAATCGCGCGCAATTTTCTGCGCAAAGTTTTGATATGGGCGTCTACAGTACGCTCCATGGTGTCTTCTGCGTTTTGCCAAACCATATCCATCAACTGAGCTCTGTCATAGACACGCTGAGGTGATGCAATAAGGGTCTTTAGCAGTAAGAATTCGTATCTGGTGAGTGCCAAATACTGCCCCATAAATTGGATTCTGCGTTCCATTTCATCCACTTGAAATGGAGAGGGTTTTATTTTAGCGGTTGGTGTGTGTTGACCACGTCGCAAAATAGCAGAAATACGTGCGACCACTTCTCTTGGGCTAAATGGCTTTGTGACATAATCGTCTGCCCCAATTTCCAGTCCCACAATGCGATCAATCTCATGATTGCGTGCAGTTAAAAACAAAATAGGCACGGAAGAGAATGTACGTATTTGCTTGCATGTCTCAAAGCCGGACATATCAGGCAGACCGACATCTAACACAACCAAGTCTACCGGTTGGGTTTTAACTATTTCAATACCAGCCTGGCCAAACTGGCAGTGCGTACTAAGTATCCCCACCTCATGACAAGCATAGACAAGGTTTTCAGCAATGGCTGGTTCATCTTCAATAATCAGAATATGCAGATTCATGCTGCATATTGTAGAGGATAACCCATAATTAATAGACAAAAAGATGCCCGCAGGCGCGGGCAAAAGGGGGTTTGGATAGCAAGTGTTCGTTAGGTGATTAAGACGCGTAGACCAGATGATTGGCTTGGCAATGATTGCTCATCTCAGCAGCATGGCTATGTGTACCAGATAACCCCAAACTAGCTACCATAGATATACCAAGTACAAATTTGGTGATGGTTTTGTGGTTCATCTATACGTCTCCTTGTAACCTGAGAAACACTGTAGCAAGAAGATATTGCAGTTTAATGACCCAGCTGTTACAAAAATGTAAGTGTGAAAAATACTTTGTAACAAATTTGTAAGCGCACGGATATGCCTGTGAATTTGGGCAAGAGGTGAAGTGGCGTGACAGTTAAACCATCACGCCCTTTAAACAATTAACTAAAAAAGTCTTTCGCTTTATCTACCCAACTTTTATTTTTTGGGCTGTGTTTGCCAGCATCTGCTTGCGTGCTAGCATCAAACTCTTTCAACAGCTTTTTCTGATGCTCGGTGAGTTTGACTGGGGTTTCGACCACCACATGGACCATTAAGTCACCATGCTCACTAGCGCGCAATGGTTTAATGCCCTTTCCGCGTAGCCTGAATACACCGCCGGTTTGGGTTTCTGCCGGAATTTTCATCTTTGCAGAGCCGCCCAATGTTGGCACTTCAATCTCGCCACCCAACGCGGCTGTAGTAAAGCTAATCGGCATTTCACAATGCAAGTTGCCGCCTTCACGCTGGAAAATAGCGTGTGGCTTGATATGAATCACCACATATAAGTCACCCGTAGGGCCGCCATTGACGCCGGCTTCGCCCTCACCGCTTAAACGAATGCGATCACCTTCATCCACACCGGCTGGGATTTTGACAGATAGTGTTTTGTTTTGCTTAACACGACCCGCGCCATGACAGGTACCGCATTGGTCTTCATCTTTAATAATCTTACCGGTGCCGTGACATTTTGGACACGTTTGTTGCACTGAGAAAAAGCCTTGCTGCATGCGCACTTGGCCATGACCGTTACATGTTGTACATGTGACGGGCGACTTGCCTGATTTAGCCCCCGTGCCGTTACAAGTTTCGCAACTAGATTGTACGGGAATACGGATTTTTGTTTCCGTGCCACGTGCTGCGTCTTCTAACGATACTTCCATGTTGTAACGTAAATCCGCACCACGGTAGACGTTTGAGCGCTGACCACCACGGCCACCACCAAAAATGTCGCCGAAGATATCGCCAAATGCATCACCAAAGCCACCAAATCCGGCGCTTGCTCCTGCGCCCATGCTTGGGTCTACACCTGCGTGGCCGTATTGATCATAAGCTGCACGCTTCTGATCATCGGACAGCATTTCATAAGCTTCTTTGGCTTCTTTGAATTGGTCTTCCGCTTTCGGATTGTCCGGATTACGGTCAGGGTGATACTTCATCGCCAGTTTGCGATACGCTTTTTTAATTTCTTCCTCTGACGCGTCTTTATTCACGCCGAGTACTTCGTAATAGTCTTTTTTTGCAGCTGCCATAATGTTGTTCACCGTGGAGCACTTCAGAACTACATGTTCCTAGGTATGCTCATTAAAATAAGGTTCAAGCGTTAAAACCACAAAAACACAGGCACAGAAAAAACGTTTTTCTGACGCACTGTGCTTTTGCAGTACTAGCGTTACTTAGTCTTTTTTCACTTCTTCAAACTCGGCATCTACTACATCACCGTCTACTGTTTTTTCGCCTTGAGGCTGGGCGCTCTCGGTGTTGGCTTGTGCTTGCTGTTCAGCGTAAACCTTTTCACCAAGCTTTTGAGAAGCTTCCATCAATGCGTTGGTTTTGGCTTCAATGGTTTCTTTGTCGCCATCTTTCATCACGTCTTCCACATCTTTAATGGCCGCTTCAATCTTGGCTTTTTCATCAGCATCTAATTTATCACCATGCTCAGACAGTGATTTTTTCACGCTGTGTACCATGCCATCCGCTGCGTTACGTGCATCTACAGTTTCGCGTAGCTTTTTGTCTTCATCAGCGTATTTAGCAGCATCTTCTTCCATCTGCTGAATTTCAGCTTCAGACAAACCAGAGTTAGCCTTGATAGTGATTTTATTTTCTTTACCCGTTGCTTTGTCTTTAGCAGACACATGCAAGATACCGTTGGCGTCAATGTCAAACGTCACTTCAATTTGTGGCATACCACGTGGTGCTGGTGGAATGTCGCTTAAGTTAAACTGACCCAGTGACTTATTGGCAGAAGCCATTTCACGTTCACCTTGCAACACTTGAATCGTCACCGCATTTTGGTTGTCTTCGGCGGTAGAAAATACTTGTGATGCCTTGGTAGGAATCGTCGTATTTTTCTTGATGAGTTTAGTCATTACGCCACCCAAAGTCTCAATACCTAAACTCAATGGTGTCACGTCTAGCAACAGTACGTCTTTTACATCGCCTTGTAACACCCCACCTTGAATCGCAGCACCGACCGCTACAGCTTCATCAGGGTTCACGTCTTTACGTGGCTCTTTACCAAAAATCTCTTTCACTTTTTCTTGCACTTTTGGCATACGGCTTTGACCACCGACCAAAATTACGTCTGTAATATCATCCACAGAGACGCCAGCATCTTTAATCGCTGTTCTGCAAGGCGCAATCGTGCGCTCAATCAGGTCTTCTACTAAAGACTCTAATTTGGCACGAGTGATTTTCACCACCAAGTGTTTTGGGCCAGTCGCATCCGCCGTAATGTAAGGCAAGTTCACTTCCGTTTGTTGCGCACCGGATAACTCAATCTTTGCTTTCTCTGCTGCTTCTTTTAAGCGCTGTTTAGCCAACAAATCGTTGCGTAAATCCAAGCCATTTTCTTTTTTAAACTCGTCCGCCAAGAAATCAATGATGCGGTTATCAAAATCTTCACCACCTAAGAAGGTGTCGCCGTTGGTAGATAGCACTTCAAATTGGTGTTCACCGTCAATGCTAGAGATTTCAATAATCGACACGTCAAAAGTACCACCACCCAAGTCGTACACAGCAATTTTGCGGTCACCTTCTTGTTTGTCCAAGCCAAATGCTAACGCAGCAGCGGTTGGCTCATTGATGATGCGTTTCACTTCTAAGCCAGCGATACGGCCAGCATCTTTGGTTGCTTGACGTTGGCTGTCGTTGAAGTAGGCCGGTACTGTAATCACGGCTTCAGTCACTTCTTCGCCCAAGTAATCTTCCGCCGTTTTTTTCATTTTGCGTAATACTTCGGCAGAAATTTGCGGTGGCGCCATTTTTTGGCCGCGCACTTCTACCCATGCGTCACCGTTATCGGCTTTTGCAATGGTGTAAGGCATCAAACCAATGTCTTTTTGCACTTCTTTTTCTTCAAAACGGCGGCCAATCAAACGCTTCACTGCAAACAGTGTATTTTTTGGGTTGGTTACCGCTTGGCGCTTTGCTGGTGCGCCTGCTAAGATTTCGCCATCTTCTTGATAAGCGATAATAGAAGGCGTTGTACGTGCGCCTTCCGCGTTTTCAATCACGCGTGGTTTGCCGCCTTCCATAACGGCGACGCAAGAGTTTGTTGTACCTAAGTCAATACCAATAATTTTTGCCATGTTTCTATCCTTAATCTTTTATATCAATCGTTTATACAGTCTGATAATTTAATAATTGGGCTCTATTTATTTTTTTCAAGCCCTTAATGCAAATAGGGTTTATTTTGCTTTTGCCACCATCACCAATGCTGGGCGTAATACGCGCTCGTTCAAGGTGTAGCCTTTTTGTAATACGCTGACTACCGTGTTGGGTTCTAACTCAGAATCCACCGCGCTAATCGCTTGGTGTTTATTGGGGTCAAATTTTTCATTGACCGGGTTGATTTCAGCAATATTGAATTTCTCGAATACGCTGAGCAATTGTTTGGCGGTTAAGTCCACGCCATTTTTGTAGCTGGCTACATCAGTACTATCAATCGCTAATGCAGCGTCTAGGCTATCTTTGACCGCCAGTAACTCACCACTAAATTTTTCCAGTGCAAATTTGCGGGCTTTGTCGATGTCTTCTGTGGCACGTCGGCGAATATTTTCGCCTTCGGCTTTAACGTATAACACCTGCGCTTTGGCTTCTTCTAATGCCTTTTCAAGTTCAGCAATTTTGGTTTCAGGATTAGATGCCGCATCTGTAGTTGTTTGCGCTTCTTCGGTTGCCAAGTTCTCTGGCGTGACTTGATCTTCTTGCATTGGATTCCCCATTCATTAATAACACTTTTTTAAAATGGGGTTATTCAGGTGTGTTTCAAGGCATTGCCAGAAACTTTTTGAAGCAGTTGTTGTGGCTGAATAAATGGGACTTGCTAAGTAATGGTTTGATATGCGCTCAACACTGCGTCAACAGTGGGTGGTTGATGAATATTACCCAAGTTGATGGCAGGTCTGTATGCCCCAGCCATCACACCAGTTAATGTTGGATTGGTGTCGGTATAAATAGCAATAGTAGGTATGTTTAGCGCAGCGGCCAAATGTGACAAGCCTGTATCGACACCAATAGCCGCTTGCGCGTGAGTAATCACCCCAGCCAGTTGATAAATAGATAACTTAGGCAATACTGTAGCCAAACTTAACTGCGCTTGAATACGATGGGCACGTTGCTGCTCAGTTGGATTAGACCATGGCAATACTAGTCTCACTCCTTGCGCTTGTAACAGCCGCCCGAGCGCGATCCAGTTTGCTTCATCCCATAACTTGCTGTCACGGCTAGTGCCGTGCAGGCCAATCACAAACGGGGCAGTGAGGTTGACTTCAGCAGGTAACAGCAACGACGTTGTTTGGATGCCGTAATCTGGCGCAGACGTGGGCACGGCATAGCCCAAACTGTTAGCAGCCAGTGTACGGTTACGGATCACCGCATGTTGTTGGTAGGAAATATGATGTACTTGCTGGTAACAACGGCTGGCCCAAGGCTCGCGGATAGAATCAGCATCGTAACCATGACGCACCCCATTCGCCAATTTTGCCATGAGCGCGCTCTTAATCAACCCTTGAGTGTCAATAATCGCATCATATTCATGGGCAGATAATGTCCGTTTGAGTGTGCGTATTTGCTGCCAAGTAGTGCATTTAAATAGTTGTTTGCGCCAACGTCTAACGGCCACGGTAAAGACCTCGTTCACGCGGGGATGTAGGCGGGGAATATCTGCAAAACTCTCTTCTACCAGCCAGTCAATCTGGGCATTTGGGGCATGTTGCAATATATCGTTGATGACTGGCAGATTGTGGATGACATCGCCCAGAGACGAGGTTTTGACTAATAGAATTCTCATAGTGGTGGCTATTTTCGCATACAATTCTGCTAAAGGCCTCAGCACAACGCAACTCGCGTAGTGAAGGCGAGGCAAAAATTGACAAAAAACCGGAGTTTATAGCGAATAAATGAGGGTTTTGCGTCCATTTTTAACAAAGCATTCACAAGCACAGTCGTTGTGCCGAGGACTTTAATGAAGTTTGCGTTTATTATTTTTAAGTATTTCCCTTATGGAGGCATGCAGCGCGATATGTTGCGCACAGCCAATGAGCTGCTCAAACGAGGGCATCAAGTAGAAATATTTACCTTGAGCTGGCAGGGCGATATCCTTGATGGCATTAAAGTGCATGTGCTTGCGCAATCGGGCTGGTTAAATTTTCAGCGCTATCAGAAATTTATCAATGCCACATTTGCCATCATTCAATCGGCAAAGTTTGATTTTGTTTTTGGCTACAACCGCATGGCTGGTTTAGATGCGCACTTTGCGGCTGACCCTTGTTTTGTTGAGCGTGCGCATCGTCAGCGTAGTTGGTTGTATCGTTTAACCCCGCGCTATCGCTGGTTTGCCGAATGCGAGAAAGCTATTTTCTCGGATCAATCCAACACAGAAATATTAGCCGTATCGCTTACTGAGAAGCCTCATTTTCAACATTGGTATGGCACGCAATCGGAACGTTTTCACTATATCCCCCCATTTTTGTTGCCGGAGCGATTTGTGTTGCAAGACAAATCTGCTATGCGCCAGCATTTACGCAGTGTTTTTGGCTTTGCCGAAGATGATTTTGTTTATTTGCTGACAGGTTCTGGCTTTGCCATGAAAGGTTTGGATCGTGCTATTCAGGCTATGGCAGCATTGCCGCCTGAGTTATTGAAACATACTAGACTGGTGGCTGTTGGGCAGGATAATCCTAAGCAATTTGCCAAGATGGCCAAGAAGCTGGGCTTGGATAACCATGTGGTGATTTCCAAGGGGCGTGCCGACATTCCGCAATTGATGCAGGGTGCCGATGTTTGTGTGCACCCGGCGTATCGTGAGAATACTGGTTTGGTGATTTTAGAGGGCATGGCTTGTGGTGCGCTTATGTTAGTAACAGAGAGTTGTGGCTATGCGCATCATGTTGCAGAGGCTGATGCTGGGCTGGTGAATCCCATGCCGTTTAATCAGTCGCAATTCAATCAACAATTTCTTGCCATGCGTACAGCGACTGCCGAGCAGCGGGCGGAATGGAGCAATCATGGGCTCCAATATGCACAACAAATCATGCAAGCCAATGATGGCAGCGCAGAAGCTAATATATTGATTCGGTTGGCAGAGCAAGCAAAGAAATGAAAAAAATTCTTCATATTCCGGTGTCTATCCGCAGTTGGTTAACTGGTAAAGGGCCGTTCTCTGCAGTGATGCATTTGGAGGGCAAAGCGTTTCGTGATGTCAAAGGTCGCAAAACGATCCAAGTGCGGCTGGGGGAACACTCATACTTTGTCAAACAGCACTTTGGTGTGGGCTGGGGGGAGATATTTAAAAATCTCTTATCCTTTAAGGTACCTATCTTAAGCGCGATGACTGAAGTGTATGCCATTCAAGCGCTAAATGCGGTGGGTATTCCTACCACGCCATTAGTCGCTTACGGTCGGCATGGCTGGAACCCAGCTAAGCTTCAATCATTTGTGATGACAGAGGATTTAGGCGATATTGTTTCGCTAGAAGAGTTATGCGCTGATTGGTTGGCTAATCCCCCTGATGACACTTTTAAACAGAAGTTGATTGTTTCGGTTGCCGAATTGGCGGCCAAATTACACCAGGCCGGCTTATGCCACCGCGATTTTTATTTATGCCACTTTGTAATGAAGCGAGCAGAGCTGGAAGCAGGGGAAATCAAATTGTATTTGATTGATTTGCATCGTATGTTGCAGCAACAGTCGGTGAGTGGCAATACGGTGATGAAAGATATTGCCGGATTATATTTTTCTGCGATGGACTGTGGTTTGACCCCTGCAGATATTGATTTATTTAAACAACACTATTTGCCACAAAGTGATGCGTTTTGGCAGCAAGTGTGCGAACGTGCAGAAAAGTTACACGATAAATTTAATAGTGATAAGTTTCAAAAACGGTTGGCACAGGAAAAGTCTGCCATTCAATAGTTGCTAGTGAGTAGGCGCATCCGACTTTTGCATGGCGTGGCGCCTGACTTTATAACGATTGTATTGCCACAGGTATTGTTCCGGTTTTTGTGCAATTTGCTGTTCAATCGCTTGGTTTAGCAAATCTGCGCTGGCAATAGATTCCACGCGCGACAAATGAATCGTATAGCCCTGCCCATCTGCCAGACGCTCGCCAAACGCCATAATCACTGTTGCACCGGTCTTTACTGCTAATTTGCTGGCAAGCGTCATGGTGTAAGCTGGCTTGCCAAAGAAATCTGCCCATTCACCTTCACCTTCGGCAGGAATCTGGTCCGGCAAAATACCAATCGCTTCACCACGTTTAAGTGCCTGCATCAGTTTTCGCACACCTTGCGTATTGGCTTCTGCTAGCGTGACCCCAGGGCGAGCTCGGCCTGCGTTCATTAAGGTTTGTAACCATTTGAGTTTGGGCGGCCGAAACAAAATGGTAATGGGGTGTTTTGAACCATAGTAAATGGATGTAATTTCAAAACAACCCATGTGCGGCGTTAAAAAGATGAGCCCTTTTTTGGCTTCTAGCGCAGTGATTACATGCTGCCAGCCATGTACTTGTTTTACCAAATCAAGCAGTTCGGCATCACTTTTCTGCCAAATCGCCAATGTTTCTACTAGCGATTTCCCGCTTTCTACCGAATTGGTTTTAAGCGTTGGTTCGATCATTGCACTAGGCACTAAGTTACTTTGTAGCAAGTTACGTCGCTGCATTGAACTGCTTGCACTAGAAAGACAAAATAAAATACGTCCTAAGCCAGCGCCCAATCGGTGTAGTGTGGGTAGCGACAGTTTCGCTAATAGACTTGAGAATATACGCAGCATGATTAGTGCAGGCATTTTATCTTGAATGCGCATATCTGCAAAAAATGTTCGTTCAACACGATGGATGGTCGATTTCATAGACATGACCAAAAGCCTGTTAAGCCTGCTAAAATCGTGCATCTATTATTTAGCAAGGGCAATGCTTGAACACCTTTATCTCCCCAGAGTACGCCAGTTTGTTGCACCAGCACCAGTTGGATGGGTTCGCGCAACTGTGGGCGCATGAAGTTAAGTGGTTTGAAGCACCCAATCATCGACGGGGCGGTTGGAGCGGCGTCGCGCGAATGGAGTTAGAAGCTCATGGTAAAAAGCACGGTTTTTTTATCAAAAAGCAGCAAAATCATGGCCGCTGGAGTTTAGCAACTTTTCCTAAACAGGAGCCCACGTTTCGTCGAGAATTTAAGCATCTGCAGTTTTTACAGAGTAAACAATTTGCAGCGCCGGAAGTCGTGTTTTATGGGGAGCAAATAATAGATGGTCAGATGTGCGCCGTTTTAATGACCAAAGAATTAGCTGAATATCGTCCTTTAGATTCAGTCACTGAAGCGCCTGATTTTGAGACGATATCCAAATCTAGTAAGCGCCAGTTATTGCAATCAGTGGCCACGGCGATTCGTCGCTTGCATGGTTTTCACCTAGTGCACCGTGCGATGTACCCCAAACATATTTTTGTGGCTAATGCAGCTTCGTCACCTGCCGTTGCGCTGATTGATTTAGAAAAAACGCGCTATAGCCCATTCTTTTGGTACAACGCTTATTTTGATTTGGCGGCGCTTAACCGCCACTCGGTCGGTTGGAGCAAGGCGAGCCGCTTGTACTTTTTCAAGCAATATTGTCAAATTGCGCAATTAACATGGTCGAGTAAATGGCTGTGTCGTTGTATTGTTGCGCGTTCAAAACGACAAAAAGCCGCATCAAAAAAACGTATCAAGAGTATTGAGTAAGGAGCTTAAACTTGGAGTCATCGTTGCAACCTTCAACCCCTGCATTCAGTATTGCCATCGTCAATTACAAAACGGCGGATCTCACCAAGATTTGCCTAGATTTACTGAAAAAACATATTGATGCCGGCCTGAATGCGCAAGTTTGGGTAGTGGATAATAACTCGCAAGACGAAAGTACAGCTTATTTGCGTAGCTTAGACTGGATACATTTGATTGTCCGTGATAGCGACTATGCTGAAAAAGGGTTTGTGGCGCATGGTCAAGGGCTTGATAGCATTTTTGAGCAGATCAACACTGACTATGTGGTGCTCATGCATACTGACACCTTTGTGTATGATGCCTCTATTTTTGAGCAGACGATTCAGACTTTGCAACAGCACCAACATATCGCGGCGATGGGCTGTCTGGAGCAATTGGATCGTGGCTTGGTGCGCACCACTTGGCGCATCGTGTCGCGTTTTTTTAAACGGCACTCAAGACGATTAAGGTTATGGCTGGGTCTACCAACCAAACCACCCAAGCCGTATTTGGAAGCGTATATCAAAAGCTTTTTTGCCTGCTGGAACGTCAATATCATGCGCAAGTATGGCTATACTTTTTTGATGGGTAATCGCAACCCAGGTTACGAGTTACAGGATTTACTCAAGGCCAAGGGCTATACCATCGGGCTTATTAGCCCTAGAAAATTATTTAAATATTTGGATCACGTAGAAGCTGGTACGGTGGGCTTGAACGCTGGCTATACCGAGCAAAATCGTCGCTATAAACGTAAAAAATCCTTATTGGAAAAACTTGGAAGTTAACCCATCAGGACAATCAGAACATGCAAGTAACACCTGTATTACCCATTATTCTAGACCAAGGATTTTCTTTGGACGAAGACACAGCATTTGCATTAGGCCAAGCGCGTATGGACGATTATGCATTTGCCGAACCGTTTGCGCATGCTGTGATGGATAACTTTTTGCCTGATGAAATGACTGAGGCTTTGCTGGCGCATTTTCCAGCGGACCCAAAAGCGCACGATAAAGTCTATGAAAAGGGCTACGGGGGCACACACAAACGGCAAATCTCCCCTTACGACTGCGATGCGTATCTGCGCTCTGCGTTTGCTTTTTTTAATTCCGCGCAATTTATCCGCTTTATCGAAGGTATCACTAATATTGAAGGTCTAATTCCAGACCCTTATTTCAGCGGCGGTGGCTTGCATGAAACCAGTAGCGGCGGCTTGCTGGGCATACATGCAGACTTTCAAGTGAATGAAGGCTTGCAACTGTTTAGGCGCGTGAATGTGCTGATTTATCTGAATAAAGATTGGCAAGAAGCTTACGGCGGCAAACTGGAATTATGGGATAAAGCCATGACACAAAAGGTAGTGGATGTAGCGCCTGTATTTAATCGCTGTGTGATTTTTAATACTGATGCCGATAGTTTTCATGGACATCCAGATCCATTGACGACACCGCCCCACATCACACGTAAATCAATAGCGCTGTATTACTATAAAGCACAGACCATTCAAAATCAAAGCGGAGAATCGCGTCACACCCTGTATGTGGCTAGGCCGCATGATGATGATAAAACTAAAGCCGATGTAGAAAAGTTACGCAAAAAACGTGATAAACGCGCAAAAAAAATGGTGGCTGGCAAGCCACAATCTGTGTTGGCGCGCATCAAAGCTTGGTTCCGGTAAGTAATCAATGCTTAGTCTGGGTCTTGATTAATGGCATTGTCTGCTTCCGCGACTGATTTGCTCGCGCAACACGGGCTGCAAACTTCGGATGTTTTTCTAGAAGACGATACAAGGTTGAGCTTGCTGACAGATGTTAGATTGGTGCCCGCGCGCAGATTGGTTTGTCAGGCAAGCTGGCAAGGGCAAGCAGTGTTTGCTAAGCTGTTTTTTGGTCAGCGTGCTGAGAGCTATGCCTTGCGCGATCAGCAAGGCGCGCGCGCATTGCAAGCTGTAGGCATCCCAACGCCCAATGTATTAGCATTGACACGCGTAGCAAGGCTCCATGTGTATGTGTTGATATTTGAGGCTATTGCGCCCAGTCAACATGCAGAAGCGGTATATGCCCAAGCATCAGCAGCAGATCGTCGACAGTTGATGTCTCGATTGGTGGAGGTTGTGGCTAGGCAGCATCAAGCCGGTCTACTGCAAACCGATATGTACTTGAAAAATTTCCTAGTCCAAGCTTCAAATATTTACAGCATTGATGGTGACGGTATTCGCAAGGTTGCAAGTTTGAGTCGTCAAGCAGCTTTAAAAAATCTAAGCATCCTGCTATCTAAAGTGGATGTGTTGGAGTTGGTGCAGCATTTGCCAGAATGGTTAAATATCTATGCCAAGGCACGTGATTGGTCAGAGCCGCCTGCGATTAGCACTGTGAAATCGCTTATCCAATACGCAAGGTGGCATGCCACTACGCGCTATGCCGATCATAAGGTATTTCGTCAGTGTACCGATGTGTTCGTTAAACGGGATGCTGGGCAATACCTAGCAATTGCGCAGCTGTTTTCAACGACCATACCCGATTTAAGCGCTACAACTTTGGATAGTTGGATGCAAGATGCAGTATTGTTGAAAGATGGTAATACCTCCACGGTATCGCTCGCCAAAATAGCTACGCAAGCTATTGTGATTAAGCGATATAACATCAAAAATATTGGCCACAATTTTAGCCGTATGTGGCGACCATCGCGGGCTGCTGTCTCATGGGCCAACGCACATCGTTTACGATTGCTTGGTTTGCCCACTCCGCAACCTATTGCCTTGTTGGAAACACGCTGCATGGGTCTGCGCGGCAAGGCATATTTTCTAAGTGAATACGTGGAAGCGCCGGATTTAGCGGAAGCCTTCAAGGCCATCACGGATAGCATACAGCGTGCAGCGCTGGTAAAAGCAGTCGTGCAATTATGCTACCGGTTACACTTATTACGCATTTCACATGGCGATTTTAAGGCCACCAATATTAAGGTGTTGCGTGGCCAACCCATGTTGATTGATTTAGATAGTATGCAGCAGCATCGCTATGACTTTTTTGCGCAACGGGCACATGTGAGAGACTTGCAAAGGTTGATGCAAAATTGGAAACACGATACATCCCTGTATAATGCGTTTATCAAAAGCTTTAAAGTGGTGTATGCAGATCATACGCCGTTGATTCAAGCAAAAATTTTAAGTAATTAATCACGTTGAATAGAGTTAACTAGATGATTGTATTAGGGTTATCAGGGGCGTTAGGTCATGACGCATCCGCTGCGATTTTAGTGGATGGCAAAATCATTGCGGCAGCAGAAGAAGAGCGCTTTATTCGCGATAAACATGCAAAGAATAAGTTTCCGTATGAAGCTGCTAAATTTTGTTTGAAGCAAGCAGGTATCAAGCCAGAACAAGTCGATATTGTGGCTTTCCCCTATGCAGAGATTCCACTCAGCACCAACGCACGTTGGCATTACGCCAAACGTCATTGGTATGCACCCGATCGTGCATTAGATGCGCTGTTTAACGGTAACCGTCGTTTCCGTCGCAACCGCGATAAATCATTGCAATTAATGGCAGATTTAGGCTTAACTAACGCTAAATTTGTGCCAGTCGAGCATCACTTGGCGCATGCCTCCAGCGCGTATCACCTTAGTGGCTTTAAAGAAAAAACGGCGATTGTGGGGATTGATGGTAAAGGCGAGTACGCCACCACATTCTTTGGCTATGGCGAAAACGGAAAGATCCATAAAATCAAAGAGTTTTATGATCCAGACTCATTAGGCGGCGTGTATGGCGCGATGACTGAATATTTGGGCTTTGACATGCTGGATGGCGAATTCAAAGTCATGGGCATGGCACCTTACGGCGACCCAAAAAAATACGATTTGTCAGGCTTGGCTAAATTTGAAAATGGCGAGCTTGTCGTCAATACCCAATTGGTCAATGTGGTCGGCTTACGTCGTTATAAAGAAAACGGTAAAGGCTACTACTTTACGCCAGAGCTTATCAAAATGCTTGGACCCAAGCGCCAAGGTGACGAGATTGATGACCCTTACATTCACTACGCGGCCTCCATTCAAGCCTTGTTAGAAGAGTTGGCGCTGCAAATGATTGAATATTATCTCGGTGATATTATCCGCGAGACGGGTAAAATTGTGATGGCTGGTGGCGTTGCGCTAAATGTGAAGTTAAATCAACGCATTATTGCCATGCCGCACGTGAAAGAGCTATTTGTGCAGCCAGCATCTGGCGATAATGGCACATCGCTAGGCGCAGCCACTTATGCGGCACATTTGGCAGGTGAGCAGATTCAACCGATGCAGCACGCTTATTTGGGACCGTCGTTTACGACTGAAGAATGTATTGCGGCGTGCGAAGCACATCCGAATAAGCCCATTTTTACTAAAGTCGAAAACTTCCCCCAAAAGGCTGCTGAGCTGTTAGCCGCAGGCAATCCATTGGCTTGGTTTCAAGGCCGCATGGAGTTTGGCCCGCGTTCATTAGGCTGCCGCAGTATTTTGGGTGATCCAAGCTTTCCTGGTGTGGCCGATCGTATCAACGCGCAAATCAAATACCGTGAACGTTGGCGCCCATTCTGCCCAAGTATGTTGGATAGGGTGGCGGCGGATATTCTCCAAACGGAACATCCCGCTCCTTATATGACTTTTACCTTTGATGTGGCCGAGCATTGGAAATCACGTATCCCAGAAGTAGTGCATGAGGATGGTACTGCACGCGCACAAGTGGTCACACGTGAGACTAACCCACGCTATTACGAGTTGATTGAACATTTGGAAACCCTACGCGGCAATCCCGTGGTGTTGAACACATCCCTCAATCGTCGTGGTGAGCCGATGATTTGCAGCCCGACCGATGCGTTAAATATGTTCTATGGGTGCGATTTGGAATATCTGATGTTGGAAGATATCTTGGTCACTAAAAAATAGCGCATTGAATAGTGTATTAAAATCGTAAGGTATTCATTTTAAAAAATTATTTATACGATTAGCCCTATTCTGGTTTGACGATATGCACCAGTTTAGAGATAATCAGGTGGTACAAGTGAATATTCTGCACTTTCGCAGGGCAATGATTAGAGTTGAGCATCAGCATGAAACAATCCCATATTGAAGTGACCGAACGTATTATCGAAGTGAGTAGACCGACTCGCACGGCCTATTTGCAACGAGTTGACGAAATTGCCAACCGCCAACGTGGTGCAGACCGCCTTGGCTGTGCTAACGTGGCGCACGCATTTGCAGCCATGCCGTCGAATGATAAGTTGCGCATCGTTGCAGAGAAGGCACCGAATATTGGAATTGTCACGGCTTATAACGATATGCTTTCGGCGCATCAGCCTTATGCTAATTATCCAGATATTATTAAAGATGAAGCGCACAAATTAGGTGCTACCGCACAAGTGGCAGGTGGCGTGCCTGCGATGTGCGATGGCATTACACAGGGCGAACCTGGCATGGAGTTGTCGTTGTTCAGCCGTGACACGATTGCCATGAGTACGGCGATTGCGCTGTCTCATGATGTATTTGATGCCGCGTTATTGTTAGGCGTATGTGACAAAATTGTGCCTGGCTTATTGATAGGCGCTTTGCATTTTGGTCATTTACCTTGTGTATTTGTGCCAGCTGGCCCAATGAGCACGGGTATCGACAACACAACCAAATCCAAAGTGCGTGAAAAATATGCACAAGGCTTAGTCGGACGTGAGGAGTTATTAGCTTCTGAGTCTGCAGCCTATCATGGTGCGGGTACTTGTACGTTTTACGGTACAGCCAATAGTAATCAAATGTTAATGGAAGCGATGGGCTTGCACGTGCCAGGCGCCGCGTTCATACATCCACACGATGGTATGCGTGAATTGTTGACACGCGAAGCTGTGAAAATGGTGTTGCAGAATACACGTAAAGATCAATTTACACCGATTGGTAAGTTGGTAGACGAGCACGTAATTGTTAATGCGATGGTGGCATTGTTGGCGACAGGGGGTTCTACTAATCACTTAATTCACTGGGTGGCCATTGCACGTGCGGCAGGCATTATTATTGACTGGACAGACTTTTATCACTTGGCGAAAACTACGCCACTGCTAGCGAGTGTCTATCCAAACGGTAAAGCCGATGTGAATGAGTTCCAATCTGCGGGTGGTCCTGCGTTTGTGATTCGCGAATTAATTGACGCTGGTTATATGTATCCAGACGTGTTTACCGTGGCGTATGGTGGTTTACGTGAGTATGGCAAGATTCCAGCCAAAGAAGACAACAAGCTGGTATGGAAGGACCTGCCGAAAGAAAGCAATGATGAAACTATCGTGCGCACAGCCGAGCATCCATTTAATGAATCAGGCGGTTTACGCTTACTCAAAGGAAACCTAGGGCGCAGTGTGATCAAGATTTCCGCAGTGCCAGAAGACCGCCATATTATAGAAGCTCCTGCTATTGTGTTTGATGCTCAAGAAGAATTGTTGGAGGCGTTTGATCGTGGTGAATTAGAGCGTGATTTTGTTGCGGTGGTGCGCTTCCAAGGCCCTAAAGCCAACGGTATGCCAGAGTTACATAAACTAACTCCTCCATTAGCCGTGCTGCAAAACAAAGGCTTTATGGTGGCGATTGTCACAGATGGCCGTATGAGCGGTGCCTCAGGTAAAATCCCAGCAGCCATTCATATGTGCCCAGAAGCCTCTGCTGGTGGTGCTATTGCCAAAGTACGTACGGGTGATATCGTGCGTATCAATGCTAAAGTCGGTATGGTCAACGTGCTGGTGGATGAGGATGAGTGGGCAGAGCGAGAAGTAGAAGAGCTCTCTGACAGCAAGCGTCAACATAATGCGCATGGCATTGGCCGTGAGTTGTTTGGTGGGATGAGGCGCAATGTTCTATCCGCCGAAGAGGGCGCAGTTACCTGGCTCTAAACTTTGCAAATCAAGCGATAACGTCTTCGCGGTCGCTTGCCGTACTTGTGATGTACTGTCTGCGCTCACGCGCCTAGTTCTCGCTTGATTATCAAAGTTTATGTCACTTGCGAATCCTCAAAAAACTAATACAGAATTGATTAATTTTTACAAAATGAGAAAACTATGAGTACATTAGACTTAGCCAATCACGGTCCCGTGATTCCAGTGATCGTTATTAACCGCGTAGAAGATGCAGTGCCAATGGCAGAAGCCTTGCTTGAAGGTGGCATCAAGGTGTTGGAAGTGACTTTACGTACTTCATGCGCTTTAGCGGGTATGGAGCAAATTGCAAAACACGTACCGGATGCTATTTTGGGTTCTGGCACTGTGCGTAACTTAAAAGATGCACAAGCTTCAAAAGATGCAGGCTGTCAATTCGCAGTGAGCCCAGGCTACACCAGTGAGCTAGGTCAGTTTGCACGTAAAATCGGTCTGCCATTGCTGCCAGGTGTTTCAACCGGTTCAGAAATTATGATGGCCAATGCCGATGATTACTACTTCTTAAAACTATTCCCAGCAGTTGCAGTAGGTGGCATCAACTTGCTAAAAGGCTTTGCTGGTCCATTCGGCGATGTGAAATTTTGTCCAACTGGTGGTGTGACGGTTGAATCTGCACCGCAATTCTTGGCATTGCCAAACGTGGTAGTGTGCGGCGGTACTTGGTTAACCCCTGCTGATGCTGTGGCGCGTGGTGATTGGGCACATATTACTAAATTGGCGAAAGAGGCAAGCGCTATTAAGGCAGCTTAAGCCATTGCTAAAAGGTATAATTAAGGCTTTGTGTAGTTAGGCACAAGGCCTTTTTTATTGGAACAGATTTGTTAAATATTGCTGAATATAAAACCATCGTATTTGATTGTGATGGCGTCATTTTGGATTCAAATATCGTCAAGACCGAAGCCTATTACCGAACGGCTAAACGCTTGGGCGCGACAAATGATCAAGCGCAAGCCTTAGTGGATTACCATGTTCGCTTGGGCGGTATTTCCCGCTATCATAAGTTTGATTGGTATTTGCGCGAGGTATTGAGTCAACCAGTGACAGATGAAGCCATTCAAGTCTGGTTAGACACTTTTTCAGAAGAGTTGGAAGAGGGGCTGTCGGCTTGCACAATCGCTGAGGGGTTGCAAGCCTTGAAAGCAAAAACGCCAGATGCGGTCTGGATGATATTGTCTGGTGGCGATCAACAAGAAATCCGAGATTTATTTCATAAACGCTTGCTACCCTCCGGTGGTCTGTTAGCTACCCTGTTTTCAGGTGGGTTATTTGGCAGTCCTGATAATAAAGATGAAGTATTGGCACGCGAAAAAGCGAGTGGTCACTTACGTTTTCCGGCTTTATTTGTGGGCGATAGTAAATACGACTATGAAGCGGCAACGCGAGCCGGGTTAGATTTTGTATTCTTAAGTGATTGGACTGAAGTGCCTGATTGGAAAGCCTACTGTGAAGCGCATGATATTCAAGTGTTGCCTTCAATTGCACACTTGCTCAACCATTGATAATACATATACCAAACATGCTTACCCTGATTAAGGCGTTTTTCACAAACTGGTACCAACGCAGTGTGTTGTTGCCAGAGACACAGTTGGCAGATTGGTTGAGCAAAGGGGAAATATTGGAGCAAGACCATTTTGGGATCAAAGTGGTACGTCTAGAAAGCGGAGATATCCTTAAAATCTTCCGGGTCAAACGCACTTTTAGCAGTGCTAATGTGTTTTCATATGCCAGAAGTTTTTGCAGGAATGAAAAGCGCTTGCATCAGCTGAACATCCCAACGATTCAAGTCAAACAGCTATTTCATTTGCATGTAGATCGTAAAACAGCTGTGTTGTATTCGCCACTGCAAGGCGTTACGGTAAGGGAATTGTTTACGCAAGATACACTGGCCGCGGAGCATGCGCATACACTAGGTGCGTTTATTGCCCGACTGCATGATTTAGGCGTTTATTTCCGCGGGCTACATTCAGGTAATATTGTCTTAACGCCACAGGGGCAATGGGGCTTAATTGATATTTCTGAAATGACGATTTTTCCCTGGCGATTAGAGCGCAGAAGGCGCAAAAGAAACTTTGCGCGCTATTGGCGCAATGCGGCTGAGGCGGAGAGTTTCGGGTTAGCTAATATCAAAATACTGATTAGTGCATACTGTGCGGCTTCACAGCATGTAAAAATGCAAGAAGCCGATGTGGCGCGTTATCTATTCAGGCAATAATATTATGAACGCATCATATCAAATAAGATCCAGACTACATTTTGCGCTTGGTGGTGCGGTGGTACTTAGCTTCTTTTTTCAGGCACTCACTTGGGGTGGTGCTTATCGATTCTTTGCTTATCTTGTGTTGCTGCTCAGCCTGGGAGTTTACTTTCAAGCACAGCAACAAAGTCAGCATTTTCGCAATATTCTTCTGAAGTGCTTACTGCCTTTGGTCGGATTTGTTGCCCTAGAGTGGATTGCAACGTTACACTTTCCATGGGATGTCAAAGCGACAAGACATGTGTTGCTAGCCACAGGCCTGGTGGCGGGGATAGTGCTGATGACGCGCGAACATATAAGCATCAAACCCTATGTCGTGCCTGTATTAATCATTTCTGTTTACGCGTATACCTTCTTTCAAACAGTATGGATATTTGGGCTAGGTAAAATATATGGCACTACAAAAAATCCACATTATTTAGCGATTTACAGTGCATTATTTTTAGTTACGGCATTATTCATAGCTACGAACTGGACTCGCGGTGTACAGCGCTATGGTCTTGCTGCATCTGCCGCAGGGTTGGGATTTTTACTACTAAGTACCTCTTCCAGACCCACTTGGATAGCATTAATAGTGGCGACATTTATTGTTTTTATATGCCTGCGTCGCCGTGCGAAATTGACTTTAATCGCACTCGCAGGACTGGTACTTGCTATGCTGTTCTTTACAGATGCTGGCAACTTCAAAACACGTATGGATGATTTGGTGATGCATGCGAGTACTGAGGAGCGTGTCACAATTTGGGAAGACACATGGGCTATGCAGCAAGAGAGCAGTCGCCAGCAGTGGTTGTTTGGGCATGGGGTTGAGGGTTTTGAGAAAGATTTTCAACCCTATTCGCGTTACTATGCAACGCAAGGTATCACCTACAACAGCCCACACAACGCAGTGATTGAAGTGTTGTATCAGTTCGGGTGGGTAGGGCTGGTGGCCATAATTGGTTTTGTATCTTGGATATATTATTCTTTATTTACTCGTTACTTTAGGGCTCGCCTTCAAGCTATGCAAGAAACACAAATGGTGGTTTTACTATTGCTTGCCTTATTTACAGTGACGTTGGTAGCGGTCAGCATTACATTACCTTTTTTTGTAAGTATTCATTTGAACGTGATTGCATTGGTGATGGGTGTAATGCGCTACATGGATATAAACGAGAAAGCCTAGTATGTATCCACCAGTCACTATCGTTATCCCAAACTTTAATGGTGCAGCTTTACTGCAAAAAAATATCCCCTCAGTGCTCAAAGCAATGCATGCCTATTCAGGTGAGACTCGTTTAATCGTGGTGGATGATGGCTCTCAAGATAACAGCTTGCAAGTGCTACAAGACCAATTTCCGCAAGTAAACGTTGTTATTCATGCGCAAAATAAAGGGTTTGCAGAAGCGATTCACAGTGGCGTGAATGCAGCTGAAACAGAGCTACTGTTTCTATTAAATTCCGATGTGGAAGTAGAAGAGCAATTGCTTGCACCACTGGTGCGATACTTCGACGATGCCAACACTTTTTCAGTCAATCCGCTGATTTATGATGAGCAAGGCGTGGTCAAGCGTCACTCATGGAATTTACGCCAGTTTAAAGGTGGCACACTCAAGCTAGTAAACTGGCGGTTGGATGAAGCATTAAAACTGCGCGCAGCAGGTGAGAAGTTGCCCAGTGCTTATGCACATGGCGGCTCATTTATGGTCAGAAAGTCTATGTTCAATGCGCTACAAGGCTTTCATCCTATATTCAAACCGTTTTATAGTGAAGACTATGATTTAGGTTTGCGCGCCTGGCGCAGAGGCTGGGTCAGCTATTTTGAACCAAGTGCGCACATCGTGCACCAGAGTGTCGGTTCCATTCGTTCAAATGTGAAAATGAACCACATCAAGACCATACGTCGTAGAAATCGCTATATTTTGGAATGGATGCATCTGTCCGCTAGCCAATTATGGTTCTGTGCTGTTCCGGCTTCGCTCATACAGTTGCTGGGAGAATTGCTGCTACTGGATAAGGTAAACCTTAAAGCATTTTATTTGGCGTGCACTAAGTTACCAGAAGTGCTACAAGCTAGACGTGAGATACAAGCTAGTCAAACCATGCGATTGGCTGACATTATGGCTGAGCTAAAAAAATTCTGTGCGTGACGGTGTGTGGCCTAATCTGCGTTAAACAATTTAAATGCCCCAACGGACACTCGCGCTCAAAGCAAGGGCTGCACTCTAATTTCAGGTACTCAATTACTGCATCTGGATGCATTGGTGGCGTGTGGTAAGGGTCTGACGAGCCGAAAATAGCGACCAATTTTTTATCTAAAGCAGCTGCCACATGCATTAATCCTGAGTCATTGCTCACTACAGTGTGGCAAAGTGCCATCAAGTCAATCGCGTCGCCTAATTTGGTTTTACCGCCTAAGTTGAGACACTTATTTTGAGTTAACTGGTTAATCTGTGTAGTGACAGGAATATCTTTGTCCGAGCCAAATAACCATACTTGCCAACCTTTGGTAATGGCTGCATTAGCCACTTCTGCATAGTGCTCGGCTGGCCAGCGTTTGGCTTCACCGTATTCAGCACCTGGGCATAAGCCAAGTACAGGGGTTTCTAGCGGTGGGATTTGTAGGCCTTGGCATAGTGCCTGCGCATGCGCGATATCGGCGGTTAAGGCAGGTCTTGGCAATACAGATGGTAAGTTGTCGTGGGGCGCTAGTCCTAATGTGACAAAACGCTGTACCGTCATTTTGAGCTTGGTTTTATCTAGGGTACGTATATCGTTAATCAGACCATAACGCATTTCACCTAAAAAGCTGGTACGTTTTGGAATCGCTGCTGCCCAAGGCAGTATCGCAGATTTAAACGAGTTAGTAAGAATAATCGCTTGGGTGTAGCTTTTGCTTTTTAAAGCGCGGCCAAAGGCAATTCTTTTCCAAAACGCCAATTCACCATGTTTAAACGGCAAAGCTATTTTTTCTGCCACTTCTGGCATACGGTCAAGCAACGGTAACGTCCAAGCAGGTGCTGCTACATCAATCGTGCAATTAGGCTGATTGGCTTTGAGCGTTTTAAATAGGCTTTGCGCCAATACCATATCGCCCACCCAAGCTGGGCCAAGTACTAATATTTTTTCTGGTGTTGTTTCTGGCATCGGTGATATGCCAAATTAGCTGTTCATTTTTTTAATCAGATTGCTAGTGCTGCGGCCCTCTACCAAATCAATCAGCGCAATTTCACCGCCCCACGATAACACTTCTTTGCCACCAACTACTTGATCTGCCGTATAGTCGCTGCCTTTGGCAATAATATTGGGTTGAATGGCGTTGATGAGTTTGAGTGGTGTGTCTTCATCAAATAAAATTACCGCATCTACGGACGCTAATGCCGCCAATACGCGTGCGCGATCTTGCTCATTGACCACTGGGCGTGTAGGGCCTTTGAGTGCGCTAACCGAGCGGTCGGTATTAAGACCCAAAATTAGCTTGTCGCCACGTTTTTTTGCTGCTTCCAGATAAGTCACATGCCCGGCATGCAGCAAATCAAAGCAGCCGTTGGTAAATACAATCTTCTGTTTAGCCTGTTTCCATGCGGCGACTTTAGCCAACAATGCTGGTAAATCACAGACTTTATGCGCTTGCTCATTGGAGCGTTGGTCTTCCAGAGCGTGTATCAAATCATTTTTGCTGATAGGTACAGTGCCGACTTTGCCTACCACCACGCCCGCAGCTACATTGGCCAGTGCCAAGCTATCTAGAGGGCTTAAGCCATGCATGAGTCCTGCAGCTAAAGTAGCAATCACAGTATCGCCTGCACCAGAAACATCAAACACTTGTTGGGCAGCCGCTTGCAAGTGGTGAGTGGCATCATCCAACAACGTAATGCCTTCCTCGCTGCGGGTGACGGCTAAAAATTGTAACCCAAGGCTGGCTTTGAGTTGCTGCGCTTTTTCAATCAACGCTGCATCATTCACGCTGGTATGGCAGGCCTCTGCCGTTTCCTTTTTGTTGGGCGTTAGCGCGGTTGCACCTTGGTATTTGCTGTAATCATGCCCCTTGGGGTCTACCAGCACGGGGATTTTGGCCTGACGGCATGCTTGGATAATTGTTTGACAGACTTCTGTTGTCAGTAGCCCTTTGGCATAGTCAGACAAAATAACAATCGCAGGTTGTAGCGCAAGCGCAGCATTAAACGCTGACAATACTAACGCAGACTCTTCTTGATTAAAGCTGGCATGGCTCTCCTGATCAAGCCGCATCATTTGTTGGTGGCCACCTAAAATACGGGTCTTGGCAATGGTCGGTCGGTGGCTAGAAGTGACTAATCCTTTAGTATCAATGTTGCTGGCTTTTATCAGTTGCGTCAATGATTGACCTTCAGCATCCTTACCGATACATCCTAGGATATGCGTTTTAATACCTAACAAAGCAAGATTGGCTGCTACATTGGATGCACCACCCGCACACTCACTCTGCTTCTTTAATAACACAATCGGCACGGGAGCCTCTGGCGAAATACGACTGACATCGCCTATCAGATAGCGATCTAACATGACATCGCCTATCACGAGAGCGTGTTGTGTGGTTTGGCCAAATTGTTTAACGTGCTGTAGGAGGGTGACTTGCATTAATCAGACTCTAAAATCTCGCATAGAGAGTGGCCGATGAAGATATGCGCTTCTTGAATGCGCGCAGTAACGCTGGAAGGTACCACGATATTGTATTTGCAGAGTGCTGTCAGTTTGCCTCCATTACCACCAGTCATGCCTACCGTAGTCGCACCGATCGCATTGGCTGCCTCGATTGCGCTGACAACGTTAGCGCTATTCCCAGAGGTGGTGATGCCAATCACAATGTCTTCTGGGCGACACAAAGCTTCAACCTGGCGCGCAAAAATATAGTTGTAGCCATAATCATTACCCACCGATGTCAAAATAGATGTGTCAGTGGTGAGTGCAATCGCAGGTAAACCTTTGCGTTCTTTTTTAAAGCGACCGACAATTTCAGCGGCAATGTGTTGGCTATCAGCCGCGCTGCCACCGTTACCCATGATCAATACTTTACCACCACGTTGAATGCACTGTTGTAATGCAATACCCACCTCGCTAATCAATGGGAATATGGGTTCTAACGCATTGAACATGGCCATATGTGCAGCATGTTCACCTTTTAAATAATCAACGTATTTTGAGTTCATAGGCTTAAATTAGCAGTACGGATCCTCTTGCATGAGATAGTTTTGAACATAATCTTTGACGCCGTCTTCCAGACTAGTAAACGGTGTTTTGTAACCAGCCTTACGCAGTTTATCCATGTGCGCTTGCGTAAAATACTGATATTTCCCCTGTAAATCTTGAGGCATATCAATGTAAGTAATATGCGGCTCGCGGCCCATGCTGGTCATCACGTTGGTGGCCAAATCTTTAAAGCTACGCGCTTCACCCGTGCCAATGTTGTAAATGCCATTGGGTGCTGCGCGTTTGCTCAAACTTGCCTCTAAAAAGAAACTAATCACACTAGCCGCGTCTTTGACATAGACAAAGTCACGCAATTGCATACCGTCTTCCACGCCAGCTTTGGTGCCTTTAAACAGTTTCATGGTGCCAGTTTCTTTAAATTGATTAAACGTGTGAAAAGCAACACTGGCCATGCGTTCTTTGTGGTATTCGTTTGGCCCATACACATTAAAAAACTTAAAACCAGCCCATGCAGGTGGGGTTGGTTGTTTCTCTGCCAGCTGCCTCAGCACCCATTGATCAAAAAAGTGCTTGGAGTAGCCATAGCCGTTAAGTGGGCGGAGTTTATCAATACTAATATCGCTGTAGCCTTGCTCGCCCGCACCATAAGTGGCTGCTGAACTTGCATAGAAAAATGGCACATCGTGTTCTGCACACCAAGCCCATAAATCTTGGGAGTAGTGAATATTGTCGGCGACCAGTTTATTAAAATCGCGCTCAGTGGTGGCGCTGATAGCCCCCATGTGAACCACGGCCGTGACATGTTCATTGTCTTCTAGCCAGTCAAACAATTGGTCTTTATCCAGATATTCGACGTAATGACGGTGCACTAGATTTTGCCATTGCGATTCGTGCGTGATGCGGTCTGTGATGATTAAATCATCACGACCGAGTTTGGTGTTGAGATGCCATGCAATGACAGAACCAATCATGCCTGCACCACCGGTAATTACTATCATGCTTGCTTACCTTTGTTTGCCACTTAACTGATGCACGATGGCGTGCAACTCATCAGATAAATACACAATCCTGCTGTATTCCTGCCGTTAAGTATTCGCGCATTATACTGAATTATTGCGGCGCACCCAATGCTTTAGCACGCATAGCTGTCAGCTCACTTTGATGTTTTGCTTCTACCTTATCCCAATCCGTACTTACCCAACCTTGCAGATGTTCAAGCGAGATTTCTGTCATGGCATGTATCCATGCATCGCTAGCGTTAAGGGCCGGAATATAGTGATATTCACCACCGCCATGATGTTGAAAAATTTCTTTGCCCTCCATGGCGATTTCTTCTAAGGTTTCAAGACAGTCGCTGCTAAAGCCAGGACATATCACATCTATGCGTTTGGTTTTGGCGTTGCCCAGTTCTTCCAAGGTGCTAGCTAAATAAGGTTTTAACCACTCTTGTTTGCCAAAACGGGATTGAAACGCCACCATGTATTCGTCTTTATTCAGTTCAAGTGCCTCGGCTAGTAAGCGTCCCGTTTTGTGGCATTCGCAATGGTAGGGGTCGCCTTTCATTAAGTGAAATTTGGGCACACCATGAAAGCTCATCACCAATTTGGAAGGTTTGCCGCCGTTCAGTCGCCAGTGTTGGCGTACCTGTGCAGCTAATGCAGCGATGTAAGCCGGGTGGTCATGATAATGTTTGATGGTGCGAATGGCGGGCACATTACGCATTTTTAGCAGGGTTTTCCAGACTGCATCAAACGCTGCCGCTGTGCTGCTGGCGGCGTACTGTGGATACAACGGAAATACTAAAATGCGGTCGCAATGTTGCGCTTTTAAGCGCTCAATGGCACTTTTCATACTGGGATTGCCATAGCTCATACCCAACTCCACCACAAATGGAGATTTGATTTTTTCTGCCAAAAACCCCTCTAATTTTTTTGCTTGGTTTTTAGCGTTTACCAACAACGGCGAGCCTTCACTGGTCCACACTTGAGCATATTTTTCAGCTGATTTTTTAGGACGTATCACCAAAATAATGCAATGCAAAATCCAGCACCAAATAAAACGTGGAATTTCCACCACACGCCTATCCATTAAGAACTGTTGCAGATAGGGGCGGAGCGCTTTGGCGGTCGGCGCATCGGGTGTGCCTAAGTTGGCCAGCAAAATGCCGACTTTGAGTTGGTCGCCGTGTTGGTAAGGAGGTTCCGGTTGGTAGTAAGCCATAAATAATCAATCAATTAGTTTGAGGAAAGAGCGTTTGATAATAATTTTGCTGTGACATCCACAATAGGAATGACACGTTCGTAAGCCATACGTGTTGGGCCAATAACGCCCAAGGTGCCGACAACTTGGCCGTCAGCTTCATATGGTGCGGTCACCATGCTGCATTCATCCAGTGGAAGATAGCCACTTTCCCCACCGATAAAAATTTGAATGCCTTCAGCACGTTGGCTGTTGTCCAACAGTTGCATCAATGATGTGCGCCGTTCGAAAATCTCAAACAGTTTACGCAAACTGGTCACGTTGGTGGATAAATCGTCTACTTGCAGCAAGTTGCGTTCACCGGCAATCACCACTGATTCCTTTTCGGCATTGGCATCAGTTTGAGTCGCTTCAAGTGCTGCCGACATCAGTTTGTTCATATCTGCCTGCATTTGTTTTAGCTCTGCATGTAACTTTTGTTGCACTTCTTCCAAAGTGAATCCTTGGTAGTTAGCATTAAAATAGTTACTGGCTTGTGTTAATTCTTGCGCGGTATAAGGTTTTTCAGTCACTATCACACGGTTTTGTACATTGCCGTCTTGCGTCACAATAATGACCAATAGCTTTTTCTCAGACAGCGCTAGAAACTCTAGATGCTTAAAAGCAATGCGTTTGCGTTTGGGTGTGAGTACCACCCCCGCAAATTGGGTCAGTTGTGAGAGCATGTCCGCTGCGCTGTTGATGAGGGCGGTTTGGCTGGGTGAGTTCAACCCCTCTTTAAGTTGCTGAAACGCGTTGTTTTCCAAAGGTTTTACAGTGAGTAGCGAATCCACAAATAGGCGGTAACCTTTTTGCGTGGGGATGCGCCCGGCAGAGGTATGTGGGCTAGTGATGAAGCCCAGTTGTTCTAAATCGCTCATTACATTACGAATGGTGGCGGGGCTAACGTCTAGGCCTGAATGCTGCAACAGCGTGCGCGAACCGATGGGTTGACCATCACTAATGTAATGCTCTACCAAAGTTTTAAGAAGGATTTGTGCGCGTTTGTCCAAACTATCATTCAACATGATAAATAAGGTGCTATTTTGCCCGAATTAGTTCCTAGATAACAGCGGCATTTGCTTTTAAGCTGGGCGCTTCTGTGATTTAATTCTGCCATGAAAAAACAATTCGTATCAATTGCGATTATTGGCAAATATATGGACGCCAATGCGCTGCATCAAATGCAGATGGAGCTTGCGCAATTGGCCAGTCATCTATCTGGCAAAGGTATTCAGGTCTGGGTAGAAGAGAATACAGCACATCATGCTGCCCTACATGGCTTTAAAACTGCAGCACTATCGGCTATTGGTGCGCTGGTAGATTTGGTGATAGTAATCGGTGGTGATGGCACGATGCTCAGCGTCGCGAGAAGTCTCTATGAAAGCCAATTGCCTCAACCAGTGCCTTTGGTGGGTGTGAATCGCGGACGACTTGGTTTTTTAACTGATTTACGCACAGAAGATATGTTGGTGGAGTTGGATAAGATTCTAGCTGGGGAATATCAAACTGAAAGTCGTATGCTGTTGGAAGCGAGTATTTACAGAGCTGGTGCGGCAGTATTGCAGGGTGTAGCGCTTAATGATGTAGTGATTAAAAATGCCTTGCGTTTGATGGAAATGGAAGTGGAAATCAACGGGCAGTTCGTGTCTAAGCAACGTGCCGATGGCTTGATTCTGAGTTCGCCCACTGGCACCACCGCGTACGCGTTATCTGCAGGTGGTCCTATTTTGCATCCAGATTTAAATGCAATTTCGCTGGTGCCCATCAGTCCCCATACGTTAAGTAACCGCCCAATTACGGTGACGAGTGAAAGCGTGTGTGAAGTGACGGTGATGCAAGCGGATGATGCGCAACTGAGTTTGGATGGGCAGTATCAGCAAACTTTGAACGCAGGCGATAAAATTCGTGTGGCACGCGCCAAACAAGATATTTTGTTATTGCATCCTAAAGGCTATTGTTATTTTGATATGTTACGCAACAAGCTTAACTGGGGCTGATTCTTCAATGCAAGAACGAGTAATCACTATATTAAGTGCGGTTTGCCGCGCTGTGTGTGCTGTCTGCGCCATGTTGCCTTGTGCTTTAGTTTTGTAATGAATAAACGCTATTGAGTTAAGTCTATGTTACAAGCATTATCGATACGTGATTTTATTATTGTCGAACAACTGGATTTGGAGTTTGACGCCGGATTCACTGCATTGACCGGAGAGACGGGTGCTGGTAAATCCATTTTGATTGATGCATTATCACTCAGCTTGGGCGCACGTAATGATGGAGCTGTTACACGCGCTGGGTGTGAGAAAGCAGACATCAGCACTACATTTTTTATCAGCAACAACAAGCAAGCACAACAATGGCTATCTGAGCATGAGATGGATGCTGATGAGCAATTGATCCTACGGCGTGTGATTTATGCGGATGGACGTAGCCGTGGTTTTATTAACGGTGCATCTGCCACGGTGGGGCAATTAAAAGAGTTGGGTGAATTGCTGATTGATATATATAGCCAGAATGCACATCATTCGCTACTCAAGTCCAGCACGCAACGAGAAATCCTAGACGTATTTGCGCAAGCAGAAGCACTTGCAGCCAGTGTAGCGGAACATTACCAGCAGTGGCGTAAGTTGCATCAACAGCGGTTAGCAGCAGAAACCAATGCCGAGGCTTATGCAGAAGAGTTAGCCGAACTGCGTGATAAAACACGTGAAATCAAGCAGCTTGGGTTTGAAGCGGAAGATTGGATTGCATTGCAGCAAGAGCATAGCCGGCTTAGCCATGGGGCGAGCTTGTTACAAGGGGTAGAGTCTAGTTTGGCTGCGTTGACTGAGTCAGAGCCTAATGCCCTAGCTATGGTTGAGCAGGTGCAGCATCAGCTATCACAATTGACTGATTTTGATGCGACCTTGCAAGAGGTGCTATCTACAGTCGAGTCCGCAGCGATTCAGCTGGAGGAAGCCAGCCGCTTTTTAAACCGCTATTTACAACGTACAGAGCTTGATCCGGCACGATTGGCCGAGGTAGAAGCGCGAATTCAGTCTATACACGCGATCAGCCGAAAATATCGCATCAAGCCAGAAGAGTTACCGGAAGTGCACGAGAGTTGTGTTGAACGCATGCAAGTGCTGGAGAGCGCGGTAGATGATGGTGCGCTCAAGCAGCATGAGGCACAAGCATGGCAGACTTACCAACAGCATGCACAAGCGCTGACAGCCAAAAGAACCAAAGCAGCGCAAGTGCTCAGCGTGAATATTACCGAGCAAATGCAACGGCTTTCATTGAAAGGTGGACAGTTCCAAGTGGCTCTCACCTCAGGTGAAGCGACAGTCAATGGCTTGGAGCAAGTGGAGTTTTTAGTGGCGGGCCATGCTGGCGTAGTGCCGCGTGCCTTGGCTAAAGTCGCTTCTGGTGGAGAACTTTCCAGAATCAGTCTAGCATTGCATGTAACCACAGCCTCATCCGGTACAGTGCCGTGCATGATTTTTGATGAAGTGGATGTGGGTATTGGCGGTGGTGTGGCTGAGGTGGTCGGTACTTTACTCAAGCAACTTGGCGATGCGCGGCAAGTGCTGGTGATTACTCATCTGCCACAAGTAGCCGCGCAGGCTCAGCATCATTTGCAAGTCAGCAAAACGCAGCAGTCAGGCATTACCTTGAGTCATATCCGCCGCTTGGCAGTAGAAGAGCGTGTGGATGAAGTGGCGCGCATGTTAGGCGGCTTGCATATCACTGAAATTACGCGCCAGCACGCCAAAGAAATGTTGGCTAGATAGCCAAGTTATATAGGCGTTAGCCTTTGTGCGTACAGGGCTGTTTTTTGCAAACACCATAGATGGTGAGTGAATGGTCATGCATGGTAAAGCCATGCTCATCTGCTGCACTTTTTTGTCTTTTTTCAATTTCTTCGTCATAGAACTCTTCAACGCGGCCACATTTAATACATACGATGTGGTCATGGTGGCTACCTTCGTTAAGTTCAAATACAGCTTTGCCACTTTCAAAGTGATGGCGGACGAGTAAACCTGCTTGTTCAAACTGCGTTAAAACTCGGTATACAGTGGCCAAGCCTACATCTTCCCCAGCGTTGATCATAATCTTGTAGACGTCTTCGGCAGATAGATGGCGATCAGTACTATTCTCAAAGAGTTCCAAGATTTTTAAGCGGGGTAAAGTGGCTTTTAGCCCGGCATTTTTTAAATCTTTTTGGTCATGCATATTAATTATCCGCCAATCTAGAAGCTAATTTTTGATTACTTGGTCAACATGGTATATTAATGAATATTCAACAACAAGTCTTTATTTAAAGTGACCGTAATGCGTTATTTTTCCAAATTCCTCACGCCTATTTGCTTGATTGTTAGCTGTTTTTTTGTCGGATGTGGTTCTAAATTGCCAGCCATGAAATCTTATAAAATGGATATTCAGCAAGGCAATGTTGTCACCTCGAAAATGTTGTTGCAACTCAGGCCGGGCATGACCAAATCACAAGTACGATTCATCATGGGTACCCCTTTGATTGTGGATAGCTTCCATGGCAACCGTTGGGATTATTTTTATCAATTACGCCAACAAGGCAAGGTGGTGGAAAAGCGTCGAGTGATTCTCGACTTTGATAAAGATTTACTCACGACAGTCCGTGGAGATGTCATAGCGGCTACTGATAAAACCGCGGAAACGCCTGTTGATACATCAGCCAGATCTGTGGCTACCACCAAAAAGCCCGTAGAAAAACCGTGGTTCGATATGTTCAAGTTTTGGGGTTCGGAAGAGGCTGATACAGCTACAACACAGGCGCCGGTCGAGTCTGATGCTAAATCTGTAGAACGAGCTGCAGAAACTGCAGTGGCTGCAGCTGCAGTGGCGTCTAGTGGGGTATCTCCTGCGCCAATTGGTGCAGAGGCAGCAACAGCGGCTGCGGCGGCAGATATTGCAAATGAGGGTGCTGCAGAGACTGAGTCTGTTTTGAAGGTAAAACCAGCTACTGCTGGAGCAGATAATCTGAATCTGCTACCCGAAGATACAGCTACACCGTTGGCAGTTGAGTCTTCACAAGCAACACCTGATGTTCAAGCCCCTGTGGCTGAATCGCCCGTACCAGAGGTGGCGGCGGTGACTGCAGGTACTCAAGACACACAAAATACAGATGAAGCCAAGCAAGCGATTCAATCAGCGGTGAATGCTTGGGCTGATGCGTGGCGTAATAAAAATATCAATTTATATTTGGATGCGTACGCTAGTGGATTTAAACCTGAGAATGGCTTAAGCAAAAGCGCGTGGAAAGCGCAGCGTAAGCAGCGCTTGGCAGGTAAGCGCGGTGATATTAGTTTGGTGCTTGAGGATGTGGTGGTGACGCCTAATGGTAATCAAGCCAGTGTACAGTTTTTCCAAAAATACACATCCAAAGTGTTTAGTGATGAAGTCACCAAACAGTTGGATCTGCAGTTTGATGCAGCAACGCAGCGATGGTTGATTGTGCGGGAGTTCGTGGTGGCCAATGGTCAACGTGCGAACGCGCAAAAAATATTGGCACCGGAAGAGTCCAGTGAACATTTGGATGGTGTGATTGAAAAGATTGGGTTCTAAAGGCTGCATGATATGCATGTCCAAATCCAACAATTGAACAGTATAAGAAGAGAGTTATGGTAAAAGTAGTGATAGCAGGAGCAACAGGCCGCATGGGACATGCGCTGATAGAAGGGGTGCTCAGCGATGCCGAGTTGATATTGTATGGTGCGCTGGATCGTGAAGGCAGTCCACAGCTTGGGCGAGATGCTGGTGAGCAGTTTGGTAAATTGACGCAAGTGAAGTTAAGTAGCGATATTGACGCTGTATTAAAAGGTGCAGATGTGCTGATTGATTTTACGCGTCCGGAAGCCAGCATGCAGTATTTGGACGCTTGTCGTAAACATAAAGTTAAACATGTGATTGGTACCACTGGTTTCAGCGAAGCGCAACGCGCAAGCATCGAAGATGCTGCCAAAGACGTAGCCATTGTGTTTGCGCCGAACATGAGTGTGGGGGTTACTTTACTGATTAATTTGGTGGAGCAAGCTGCTCGCGTATTGAACGAAGGCTATGATATTGAAGTGGTAGAAATGCATCACCGTCATAAGGTGGATGCGCCATCTGGAACGGCATTGCGTTTGGGTGAGGCAGCAGCGCACGGGCTTGGGCAGCAATTGAAGGACTGCGCCATTTATGCGCGCGAAGGTGTGACAGGTGAGCGTGAGGCGGGGAAAATTGGTTTTGCCACCTTACGCGGTGGAGACGTGGTGGGAGATCACACGGTGGTGTTGGCAGGGATTGGTGAGCGCGTGGAATTAACCCACAAAGCCAGTAGCCGTGCTACTTTTGCGCAAGGTGCGCTGCGTGCGGCCAAGTTTCTAGCGGGGCATTCTAAAGGTCTTTTTGATATGCGCGATGTGCTCAGCCTAAGGTAGTCATCTGATGTTAAGCGCTTGAGCCGTGGTCGAATTTCGGCTATAATGCATCAATTCTGAGAACGGGAAGAGTTTATAAAGCTTTTCCCGTTTTGCACATCTAATGAAGGATGTGTGTCGTGTCAAATAAAGGAGCCCAAGGTGTCAAAAACAATTCCAGCGATTTTAGTGTTAGCAGATGGAACTGTTTTTAAAGGGCTTGCTATCGGCGCTGTTGGGCATACGGTGGGTGAGGTGGTATTCAATACGTCCATGACCGGTTACCAAGAAATTTTGACCGACCCTTCCTATACTCAACAAATCGTTACGCTTACTTATCCGCATATTGGTAACTATGGTACCAACCCCGAAGATGTGGAATCTGGCAAGGTATATGCCTCTGGTTTGATCATTCGTGATTTGCCGCTGTTGCATAGCAACTTCCGTAGCAATCAAACTCTTTCCGAGTACTTAGCTGCCAATAATGTCGTGGCGATTGCCGATATAGACACACGTAAGCTCACTCGCATTTTGCGCGAAAAAGGGGCGCAGGCTGGTTGCATTATGGCAGGGGAAGTGGATGAAGCTAAAGCGTTAGCGTTAGCACAATCATTCCCAGGTTTGGCCGGAATGGACTTGGCCAAAGTGGTAAGCTGTGAAAGGCCTTATGAGTTTACCGAAGGTGAGTGGGCGTTGGGCGAAGGCTATACCAAGCCTGAGCAATCTAAATTTCATGTGGTCGCGTTCGACTACGGTGTGAAGCGTAATATCCTGCGTATGTTAGCCTCGCGTGGCTGCAAGGTTACCGTGCTGCCAGCACAATCAACAGCAGAACAGGCTTTGGCTTACAAACCGGATGGTATTTTCCTTTCGAATGGCCCGGGCGACCCGGAACCTTGTGATTATGCCATTCAAGCCATTAAAACACTGGTAGACACTGGTATTCCAACTTTTGGTATTTGCCTAGGACATCAATTGTTAGCGTTGGCCAGTGGTGCCAAAACAATGAAGATGAAATTTGGCCACCATGGCGCTAACCATCCAGTACAAGATGTGGCTACTAAACGCGTATACATCACCAGCCAAAACCATGGTTTTGCTGCAGACCCCAACACTTTGCCTGCTAACGTGAAGGTGACCCATGTGTCATTGTTCGATGGTAGTTTGCAAGGGATTGCCCGCACCGATCAACCAGCGTTCAGTTTTCAAGGCCACCCTGAGGCGAGCCCTGGCCCTACCGAGATGAGTTATCTGTTTGACCAATTTATTGAATTCATGCAAGAAAGAAAAACCCACTGATGGCTAAGCGTACCGACATTAAAAGTATCCTGATTATTGGCGCTGGCCCAATTGTCATCGGGCAAGCCTGTGAGTTTGACTATTCTGGCGCACAAGCCTGTAAAGCGCTGCGCGAAGAGGGTTACCGTGTTATTTTGGTGAACTCCAACCCGGCCACCATCATGACAGACCCGGAAATGGCGGACGCGACCTATATTGAGCCGATTACTTGGCAAGTCGTAGAAAAAATCATTGCAAAAGAGAAGCCAGATGCTTTGTTGCCTACCATGGGTGGTCAAACTGCATTGAACTGTGCCTTAGATTTAGATAAGCACGGCGTATTAAAAAAATACAACGTGGAAATGATCGGCGCTACGAAAGAGGCGATTGATAAAGCCGAAGACCGTCAAAAGTTCAAAGAGGCGATGACTAAAATCGGCTTGGGTTCCGCCAAGTCTGCTATTGCACATAGTTTGGAAGAGGCGTTGCAGGTGCAAGCCAATATTGGCTATCCGGCGATTATTCGTCCATCCTTTACTATGGGTGGTAGCGGCGGTGGTATTGCTTATAACCGCGAGGAATTTATTACGATTTGTGAGCGTGGTTTAGACGCTTCGCCAACAAGTGAATTGCTCATCGAAGAGTCGATGTTGGGTTGGAAAGAGTACGAGATGGAAGTTGTGCGCGATAAGGCGGACAACTGCATTATCATTTGCTCCATTGAAAATCTGGACCCGATGGGCGTACATACCGGTGACTCAATCACTGTAGCGCCTGCACAAACCCTGACCGACAAAGAGTATCAAATCATGCGTAATGCCTCATTGGCAGTATTGCGCGAGATTGGTGTGGATACCGGTGGTTCTAACGTTCAATTCGCGATTAACCCAGACGATGGTCGTATGATTGTCATTGAGATGAATCCACGTGTATCACGTTCATCTGCATTGGCCTCTAAAGCCACTGGTTTCCCGATTGCAAAAATTGCGGCTAAATTAGCTGTTGGCTTTACTTTAGATGAGTTGCGCAATGAAATTACTGGTGGCCAAACGCCAGCATCTTTCGAGCCATCTATCGACTATGTAGTCACCAAGATTCCACGCTTTGCGTTTGAGAAATTCCCACAAGCCGATAGCCGTTTGACCACGCAGATGAAGTCTGTGGGTGAAGTAATGGCGATTGGCCGCAGCTTTCAAGAGTCTTTCCAAAAAGCTCTGCGTGGTTTGGAAGTCGGCGTCGATGGCTTAGATTCAATCACGAGTGACGTAGACAAAATTACTAAAGAGTTGGGCGAGCCAGGCCCAGAACGCATTTGGCATGTGGGTGATGCGTTTCGAGTGGGCATGTCAGTTGAGCAGGTGTTTGATATTTCCAAAATCGACCCGTGGTTTTTGGCGCAAATCCAAGACATCATCAAACACGAGGCGGCTTTGAGTGGTAAGCATATTGCTGATCTTAGCAAAGACGTAATGTTTAAACTTAAGCGCATGGGTTTCTCTGACAGACGCTTGGCTAAATTGCTTGGCACTGACCAGCATGCCGTGCGCGCGTATCGCCAGGCACTCAATGTACGCCCGGTATATAAGCGCGTGGATACATGCGCGGCTGAGTTTGCTACTAATACGGCCTATATGTACTCTAGCTATGAAGAAGAGTGCGAAGCACAGCCCACTGATAAGAAAAAAATCATGGTATTGGGCGGTGGTCCTAACCGAATTGGTCAAGGGATTGAATTTGACTATTGCTGTGTGCATGCAGCTTTTGCTATGCGCGATGACGGCTATGAAACGATTATGGTTAACTGTAACCCGGAGACTGTGTCTACTGATTACGATACTTCCGACCGCTTGTATTTTGAGCCGGTGACATTGGAAGATGTGTTGGAAATCGTTAATATCGAAAAACCAGTAGGGGTGATTGTGCAATATGGTGGTCAAACGCCATTAAAATTAGCGCGTGACTTAGAGAAAGCAGGCGTGCCGATTATCGGCACCACGCCGGATGCGATTGATCGCGCCGAAGACCGTGAACGTTTCCAGAAAATGCTGCACGAGTTAAACCTCAAGCAACCGCCAAATCGCACTGCACGTGCGCCGGAAGAAGCAATCCGTGCAGCAGAAGAGATTGGTTATCCGTTGGTGGTACGTCCAAGCTATGTATTGGGTGGCCGCGCGATGGAAATTGTGCATGAGCAAAGCCAGTTAGAGCGCTATATGCGTGAGGCAGTCAAAGTATCCAACGAATCTCCGGTATTGCTAGACCGGTTCTTAAATGATGCAATTGAAGTCGATGTAGATGCATTAAGTGATGGTGAAGATGTGTTGATTGGCGGCATCATGCAGCACGTGGAACAGGCTGGGGTGCACTCTGGTGACTCCGCCTGCTCATTACCGCCATATAGCTTGAGCAATGATTTACAAGACGAATTGCGTCGCCAAACCGTTCAAATGGCCAAAGCGTTGGGCGTAAAAGGCCTGATGAACGTACAGTTTGCGATTCAGGGTGAAACGGTTTACGTATTAGAGGTGAACCCACGCGCTTCCCGTACCGTTCCCTTTGTGTCCAAAGCCTGTGGCTTACAGTTGGCCAAAATAGCAGCACGTTGTATGGCGGGCCAAACATTAAAATCACAAGGTGTGACACAAGAGGTGGTGCCCCCATATTACTCCGTAAAAGAAGCGGTGTTCCCGTTTATTAAATTCCCGGGTGTTGATACGATTCTTGGCCCTGAGATGAAGTCCACCGGTGAAGTGATGGGTGTGGGTAATACCTTTGCTGAGGCCTTTGTGAAATCACAATTAGGTGCTTCTGCCAAGTTGCCAAAAGGTGGCAAAGCGTTTATTAGCGTGCGTAATGAAGATCATCAAAAGGTGGTGGATATTGCAAAAGACTTGGCCAACTTAGGCTTTACGCTTGTGGCGACCAAAGGTACGGCGAGAGCATTAAGTGAGCATGGCTTAGCGGTAGTGCCGGTCAATAAAGTAGCGGAAGGTCGTCCGCACATTGTCGATATGATTAAAAACAATGAAATAAACTTTATTGTGAACGTGACCGAAGATAAAAAAGCAGTGGCTGACTCTTACGAGATTCGTCGTAGCGCGCTACAAAACAAGGTGACGTATTACACTACATTGGCGGGCGCCAAGGCTGCTTGTATTGGCATGACACATATGCAGGAGTTGAATGTAGAGTCGATTCAAGACTTGCATAAAAGGCTTGCATAAAATACACTAAAGTTTAAATAAAATTGAATTGTTTTAGAAAGCCACGCTCTTGCCGAGTGTGGTTTATTTTTTTTGTAGTTGATTGATAAGGTTTTTATATGGCAGTAAATCAAATTCCAGTCACCGTGATTGGTGCAGAACTCCTGAAAGAAGAATTGCAGCGCTTGCGTGCAGTTGATCGTCCTAATATTATTCAGGCGATTGCAGAAGCGCGTGCGCAGGGCGATTTGTCTGAAAATGCAGAGTATGAATCTGCCAAAGAGCGTCAAAGCTTTATTGAAGGGCGCATCTCTGAACTTGAGGGCAAGTTATCCAATTTGCAGATTATTGATCCCAAAACACTCAATGCCGAAGGCCGTGTGGTGTTTGGCGCTACGGTGCGATTTGAAGATTTGGATTCTGGTGACGCTAAAACTTATCAAATTGTGGGTGAGGATGAGGCAGATATTAAAGGTGGGAAAATCTCTGTGGGTTCACCTATCGCACGCGCTCTGATTGGTAAATCTGAGGGCGAAGTGGCTGAGGTACAGTCTCCAGGCGGTATCAAAGAGTACGAGATTATCGAAGTGCTCTACATATAACTATGTCTCGCAAATTTACCTTAATTATCATTACCTTATGGGTAGGTGCTTTATGGATGACGGGTCTGACAGCGTATGTACTGTTTGATACGCTGCAGAGCCGTCAAACCGCTGGGCAGGTAGCGGGTAGATTGTTTACGCTGGTCAGCTATATCGGCATGGCCAGTGCGTTTTACTTGTTGATTCAGCGTTTGGTTGAATTTGGAACCGCAGCGCTCAAGCAGAGTTATTTTTGGGCCATTATGGTCATGCTGTTGCTAGTGCTGGCGGGGCATTTTGGTATACAGCCATTGTTAGCACAATTAAAAGCCAGCGCTTTACCTGACGATGTGATGCATAGCGTATTTGCCAGCCGCTTTAGTACATGGCATGGGGTATCCAGCGTAGCCTATGTGATTGAGTGCTTATTAGGATTTGTAGTGGTGCTAAAAGCGCGTTAATCTTTGCAAGGCGGTGTGTATTGGCCGCCTTATGGACTACTCACAGTTTAGGAATCACAACCTTGGCGGACTCTTTGATGGTCTCACTTGGCCGATAAAACACTAACTGTTTGCCAATATGATGCACAGCTACCGCATTGGTTTTGTCGCAGATTTCGGCATAGATCGCTTTACGTGCATCGCGATCATCTCCAGCCACTTGCACTTTAATCAATTCATGCGCATTTAGATTTAACTCAATTTCTTTAAGCACATTATCGGTTAAGCCTTGGTTGCCAATCATGACGACCGGATTTAAATTGTGTGCTAAGCCACGTAAGTGCGCGATTTGTTTGGTTTTAAGTTGCATAATATTCAATTCATTTCAATATTCATTATTTTATCACGAAGCCATTAATTCCATATGAAACCATCAAGAACAAGTAAAGCATGGATGCAAGAACATCTAAATGACCCATATGTCAAAATGGCGCAAAAAGATGGTTATCGTGCGCGTGCTGCGTATAAGTTGATTGAAATTGATGATAAGGACAAGTTAATTAAGCCCGGCATGACTGTGGTGGATTTAGGCTCTACACCTGGCAGTTGGTCACAAGTGGTGGTGCAGCGATTAAAAGGCCAAGGCCGAATTATTGCATTGGATATTTTGGATATGCATCCGATCGCACACGTTGAGTTTATTCAAGGCGATTTTAGGGAAGAGTCTGTTCTTAAGCAGTTAGAGACTGCTTTGAATAATAAACCAGTTGACCTTGTAATTGCAGATATGGCCCCCAATATTAGTGGTGTAAAAGATGTTGACCAAGCTGGGGCAGCGTATTTGACTGAGCTTGCATTGGAATTTAGTCAGGACTGGCTGAAACCGGGTGGTAATTTCTTGGTCAAAGTGTTCATTGGCAGTGGTTTTGATGATTTGGTGAGGGTGATGCGCGGGCAGTTTGAAAAAGTCGTTACGCGCAAACCCAAAGCATCGCGAGACCGAAGCAGCGAGGTTTATTTGCTTGGATTAAAACGCAAGTGACTGACACTACGATTGTTTTATGCAACACTTTATTTATGCAACATCATGCCGATAAAAAGGTATAAAATAAATCTACCCTATAATTAGGTGAAGGAACACAATTGAATAATATCGCAAAAAGTATTGCAATTTGGCTTGCTATTGCATTGGTGCTGATGACCGCTTTTAATCAGTTTGGTAGCTCCAACAAAGCTGACAGTCAAGTGGTCTATTCTCAATTCATGCAAGAAGTCAAAGCTGGCAATATTGCGAAAGTGCAAATTGATGGTCGCGTGCTACGCGCCACAACGCATCAAGGTAAGAACTTTAATACCTATGCACCGACTGACCCATGGTTGGTATCTGACTTGTTAAAAAATAATGTGGTCGTTGAAGCCAAACCAGAAGAACAAGAGTCGCTGCTGATGAGCATTTTCGTTTCTTGGTTCCCCATGATTTTGCTGATTGGTGTCTGGATTTTCTTCATGCGTCAAATGCAAGGTGGTGGCAAAGGCGGCGGCCCATTCTCATTCGGTAAAAGCAAGGCACGTCAATTAGACGAAAGCTCTAATCAAACTACGTTTGCGGATGTCGCTGGTTGCGATGAAGCCAAAGAAGAAGTGACTGAATTGGTCGAGTTTTTGCGCGATCCAAGCAAATTCCAAAAATTGGGTGGACGTATCCCACGCGGTGTACTCATGGTTGGCCCTCCGGGTACTGGTAAAACTTTGCTAGCTCGTGCGATTGCGGGTGAAGCTAAAGTGCCATTCTTCACAATTTCCGGTTCTGACTTTGTGGAAATGTTTGTGGGTGTGGGTGCGGCACGTGTTCGTGATATGTTTGAAACTGCCAAAAAGAACTCACCTTGCATTATCTTTATTGATGAGATTGATGCAGTGGGCCGTAGTCGTGGTGCAGGCACTGGCGGTGGTAACGATGAACGTGAACAAACATTGAACCAGATGTTGGTAGAGATGGACGGTTTTGAAGCCAATTCCGGTGTGATTGTGATTGCTGCAACCAACCGTGCCGATGTGTTGGATAAAGCTTTGTTGCGACCTGGCCGTTTTGATCGTCAAGTGATGGTGGGCTTACCAGATATTAAAGGTCGCGAGCAAATCTTGCTGGTGCATATGCGTAAAGTGCCGATTGATCCAGATGTGAAAGCGGACATTTTGGCGCGCGGTACCCCTGGCTTTAGTGGCGCAGATTTGGCTAACTTGGTGAATGAAGCCGCACTGTTTGCAGCGCGTCGTAATAAGCGCACTGTAGATATGCAAGACTTCGAAGATGCCAAAGATAAAATCTTTATGGGACCTGAACGCAAATCTATGGTGATGCGTGAAGAAGAACGTCGCAACACTGCTTATCACGAGAGCGGTCATGCTGTGGTTGCGAAGCTACTGCCTAAGGCTGATCCTGTGCACAAAGTAACCATCATGCCGCGCGGTTGGGCTTTAGGGCTGACATGGCAGTTGCCAGAGTTTGATCGTATCAGCAACTACAAGGACAAGATGTTGGAAGAAATTTCGATCTTGTTCGGTGGACGTATTGCTGAAGAAATTTTTATGCATCAGATGTCTACAGGTGCATCTAACGACTTTGAACGTGCAACTAAATTGGCGCGCGATATGGTGACTAAGTACGGCATGTCTGAAGCATTGGGCACTATGGTGTATGCTGGCAACGAGCAGGATTCATTCTTTGGTAGTATGAGTTCTAAAACTGTATCTGAAGCTACACAACAAAAAGTGGACGCAGAGATTCGCCGAATTTTGGACGAACAGTATGGCATTGCACGTAAGTTGTTAGAAGATAATCGTGATAAGGTTGAGGCGATGACGGCTGCATTGATGGAGTATGAAACCATCGATGCTGACCAAATCAATGACATCATGGCTGGCTTGCCAGTGCGAGTGCCTAAACCGCGCCAAACTACAACTAAACCATCTTCCGGTGGTGGCGCAGGTGGTACTGTGGTGAATCCAGCGCCGCAACCTACCGCAAAAAATGACTAATTGAACTGTTAGGACAACGGGGTTGGCTAAATGCGAATTTAGACCAACCCTTTTTTATTGATGATACTGCATTGCGCACAATTCGAATTAGCACTTAAACGCCCACACGTGATGGGCATTGTGAATGTCACACCGGATTCTTTTTCCGATGGTGGGCAATATGTGCATACCTCGGCTGCAGTAGAGCATGCATTGGCCTTGGTGGAGCAGGGTGCAGATATTTTGGACGTGGGTGGAGAGTCTACCCGCCCGAATGCAACACCGGTCCCATTGCAGGAGGAGTTGAATCGCGTCATCCCGGTGATAGAAGCGTTGGCGCGTCATGTCCAAGTCCCTATTTCGATTGACACTTATAAGCCCGCAGTGATGGTTGAAGCGATTCGTGCGGGTGCAACCATAGTCAATGATGTGCGTGCGTTGCAGGAGGCGGGTGCGATGGAGGCGGTCGCTGCTAGTGATGTTGGCGTATGCTTAATGCATATGCAAGGTACGCCGCAAACCATGCAAGACGATCCAGCTTATACCGATGTGGTTGCCGAGGTGAAATCGTTTCTTGCTTCGCGAGCAGAAGCTTGCCTTCAGGCAGGAATAGCTAAAAAGCGTATCCTGCTAGATCCTGGCTTTGGTTTCGGAAAAACACGGGCGCATAATATTCGGCTAATTCAAGAGTTGGCGAGCTTGCAAGATTTAGGTTATCCGCTTCTAGTCGGACTATCGCGTAAATCAGTGTTGGGACAAGTAACAGGTCAGGACGTGGATGCGCGTTTACATGCCAGCGTAGCGGCTGCCGTGATTTCTGTAATGAAAGGGGCGAACATCGTGCGCGTCCATGATGTGAAAGCCACTGTTGAGGCATTGAAGGTGGTTGCGGCGATTGCTTAGTGATGCACGTAGCGTAGATGATTTTATAAAAATAAATGTTTAGGGTATGGATAAATAGTGATGAGCAAACAGTATTTTGGAACAGACGGTATTCGCGGCAAAGTAGGGGAGTCTGTCATTACGCCGGATTTTGTGATGCGTTTGGGCTACGCGGCAGGTCGTGTGTTGGCGAAGCGGGAGCACTTGCCTAAAGGTGTGCGCCCAGCCGTTCTAATCGGTAAAGACACACGTATCTCCGGCTATATGTTTGAAGCGGCCTTAGAAGCAGGGCTATCTGCAGCTGGTGTCGATGTGTTGCTTACTGGTCCTATGCCAACTCCCGCTGTGGCTTACTTGACGCGTGCATTAAGGGCACAGGCTGGGATAGTCATTTCCGCATCGCATAACCCTTATTACGATAACGGCATTAAGTTTTTCTCTAGCCAAGGTGCAAAGCTGCCGGATGAGGTGGAGTATGCGATTGAGGCAGAGTTGGCGCAGCCGATGCAGGTGATGGAGTCTGCGTTACTAGGCAAAGCTAAGCGTGTGGACGATGCGGCTGGTCGTTATATTGAGTTTTGTAAAAGTACATTCCCCAACCATTTGGATTTACGCGGATTGAAGATTGTGCTGGATTGCGCACATGGTGCAACGTATCATGTGGCGCCCGATGTGTTCCATGAGTTGGGTGCTGAAGTGATCGCTATAGGCAATCAGCCGGATGGTATCAATATTAATGAACAGGTTGGGTCTACCCACCCGCAAGCGCTGCAAAAAGCAGTGTTAGCGCATCAAGCGGATTTAGGTATTGCGTTTGATGGCGATGGCGACCGTGTGATGATGGTGGATCAGCATGGTGCCTTATTAGATGGCGACCAGTTGTTATATGTGATTGCCTTGGGATTGTATGCTAAGGGTAAATTAAAAGGTGGTGTGGCCGGCACCTTGATGACCAATTTGGCGTTGGAGCATGCGCTCAAACAACATCAAATTCCATTTGCCCGCGCCAAAGTGGGCGACCGCTATGTCCTAGAATTACTGAATGAAAAGAACTGGAAATTGGGCGGTGAAAATTCAGGCCATATTTTAACGCTAGACAAACACACCAGTGGCGACGCGATTATCGCTGCATTGCAAGTACTGCAGTCGTTGCGTGAGAGCGGCAAAACACTGGCAGAGTTAGGCTCAGGCTTAACTCTGTATCCGCAAGTGTTGATAAACGTGACCACCGCGCAAAAATTGGATTTGAACCATGCTGGCATACAAGCTTCGGTGCGTACTGCAGAAGCTAAGTTAAATGGCTCAGGCCGTGTGCTGTTAAGGGCTTCTGGTACAGAGCCCAAAATACGCGTGATGGTAGAAGGGCAAGACAGCGCACTGGTGCAACAGTTGGCTGAAGATATTGCTGCAGAAGTCAAAAAAGCAGCGGCATAAGTCTTAATAAAAGCCCTGCAACATCGTGTAGGGCTTCAAAAAAAGTTCATCTAGTTGTCATGCATGCTTCATGTGGGTTTTGCATGATGGCAACATCAATATAGCAATAAGGATTGATGATGAATAATACTATGCGTTTATATTTACACCGGATGCAGGCAATGGATAGCGCGCTGTGTGTGAGCGTGAGCCACACTAACCAGTACCGTATTATCCGTGATGTATTCCGTGCAGTCAGCCGTTTAGGCGATGGCGTGTTCTGGTATCTGTTGATGGCTGCGATTATGCTGGTTGAGCAAAGCGAAGGCTTGAAGCCGGTAATGCATATGATGGCTGCTGGACTCACTGGAACGTTAGTTTACAAATGGTTGAAACTCAAAACGCACCGCCCACGCCCATTCCAAGTGCGCCAAGACGTATGGGTGGTTGGTAAGCCGCTGGATCATTTTAGCTTTCCCTCTGGCCATACATTACACGCTGTGGTGTTTGGCTTGATTGCTATTGCTTACTATCCTGTGCTGGCATTTTTGCTTGTGCCGTTTATGCTCATGGTGGCTATGTCACGAGTGATTTTGGGTTTGCACTACCCAAGCGATGTATTGGCCGGCGCATTGATAGGCTACTTGATTGTGCACGGCTCGTTTTTAATAATATAAATAGCTAGTTTAATAGTCTAAATTACTTGCTCGACTGCACGCCCATCTTACCCAGATGGGCGTTTCTATTTGATTTTCACAGAGCTAAAAGCCATAGCACTACATTTCAACACATCGATAATATTTATGAGCTAAGCGTGCGGCGTGGTCAATTGCGGTTGATAATCTTGGTAAACTTGTACTACAGTAGTTAAGCGCATTCTTGCTTCAATCAAACATTTCTCGCGCCAAGCCGCCATTTCCGTTGCGCTCATATGCGTCAGTTCTGCAAATAAGGCAGGTGTTTGTCCCTTTAGTACTGGTTCAAACTGCTGTAAAGCTTGGTGTGTTTGCTGTAAGTAGTAATCTAGTTTCAATACAAACTCATCATCACGGTGTTTAATTCTGTGTAAGCACAGTTGAGATAGCATGCTAAAACGCAGCAGTTTATCCGCCCAAGCCAAACGACGTAGCGCACCAAAGGCTTGCTTTTGGGCGCATTGAAAGCTTTGTGCAATAAACGGCGCAATGATATGCATATGCTGCCTGAGTAGTTGAAACGGGCGCGCCTGCAGATGTTTGCGAATGTGTGCGTCCATTGCCCATTCCGACGTCACGTGTGTGACGATAGAAGCGTTGAGCCATTTGGCTTCAAATGCTGGTACAAAATGGTTATGCGCCACAATATCTACAAACAAGTGGCTGGCATAGCCCACGGCAATCGCCAGTTCTTCATCGGTGTTGGCTGAAGACAGCAATGTCTGCGCTTGCTGCCATTCGTGGGTAGTCTTGAAGTGTTTAGAAATCAAAGCGAGATCTGGCAAGCAAGCGCCTGCCATCACCAGCTGCGGAAACCTCTTAATCACATTTTGCACTCTGGGGTCTAGCATGGGGGTGGCCAGCACAATATATTGGGCAAAATAAATATGGGTAAATAACCCCCACGCGTTAGCATCTATCGCATAAATGAAAAGCGGGAAACCCCATAGCACTTTAATCATTATATTTTTCTGCATGCGAGCACTTTTACATGGTCAAATGAAGCTGACGTGACGCCCATATGAAGATTCGATGACGCTGTATATGGCTGAATGTGATGTATTCACATGGTTGTCATATTCCGAAGTTAGCATCAGGAGACTCATATAAAAGATGATAACTACATGAATGTATTGCTGATTTCTGATGTGTACTTCCCCCGCGTGAATGGGGTGTCCACAAGTATTAGAACGTTTGCGGCGCAATTGCAGCAAATGGGACATACGGTGCACCTCATTGCGCCGGACTATGGCATTGAAACAGAAGATGAAGCATGGATTACGCGCGTGCCATCGCGCAATATTTACTTTGACCCTGAAGATAAGCTGATGAAATTCGGCGAGGTCAAAGCGCTGTTACCTAAACTCAAGCAACAATCATATGATGTGTTGCATATCCACACCCCTTTTGTGGCCCACTACGCAGGCTTGCAATTGGCTAAAGCATTGAATATCCCTGTGCTGGAAACATACCACACCTTCTTTGAGGATTACCTGCATCACTATTTACCAATCATTCCACAGTTTATGGCGCGTGGCTTGGCTAGGATGATTTCAAAAAGCCAGTGCAATCAAATTGATGCACTAGTGTCTCCATCCCAACCTATGCTTGATGTCTTACGCACCTATGGCGTACATACGCCATCCGAAGTGATAGCCACCGGGTTGCAGCTTAACAGCTTTGCCCCTGCGGATGGCGCAGCATTTCGCGCGAAACATGGCATTCCGGCACAACGCCCTATGTTGTTGTATGTGGGGCGTGTGGCGCATGAAAAAAATATCAGTTTTTTATTAGAAGTTGTGCGTATTCTGGCTGATGAAGTGCCGGATATCTTGCTGCTGATTACAGGAGAAGGTCCGGCCGAGGCTAGCTTAAAACAACAAGTGCATCAGTTAGGCATTCAAAAATACGTCCAGTTTTTGGGCTATTTAGACCGTAACACCGAGCTGAATGCCTGTTATCAATCGGCCGATATTTTTGTGTTTGCCTCTAAGAGTGAAACGCAGGGTTTGGTATTGCTTGAAGCGATGGCGCAGGCCACACCAGTGGTTGCAATTGCCGAGTTAGGCACAGCTTCTGTGTTGGTGGAGGATCAAGGTGCGAGAATTGCTCAGGAAAATGAGCTGGACTTTGTGGAAAAGATTCAAGCTTTACTGATCAATCCACAGCAGCGTGAGGCACTTGGTTTGCGTGGGCAAGTATATGCAAAACAGAAATGGACAGCAGTAGCACAAGCCGAGAAGCTATTAGCGTTATATACCCATCTGGTGATACAGTATCAACATGCACTGCAAAAGCCTTCGGCATTCTCTGCACCGCAAATAGAGTAATCAAACTACTTTATGCGCTTGCTGATGTATCTATTCACAGCAAAGTGCTAATAAAAAAGCCAGCGATATGCTGGCTTTTTTGTACCACTAGATAGCGTATTAACCAAACTTACCGGTAATGTAGTCTTCGGTTTCTTTACGGCTAGGGTTAGTGAAAATCTTATCGGTATCACCGTATTCAATCAACTCACCCAAGTACATATAGGCAGTGTAGTCAGAAACACGCGCTGCTTGTTGCATATTGTGAGTCACCACCAGAATCGTCAGTTTGCCGCGTAGCTCGCTCATCAACTCTTCAATGTTAGCAGTAGCAATTGGGTCCAGTGCAGAGGTCGGCTCGTCAAACAACATGATTTCTGGGTCTGTGGCCAATGCACGGGCAATACACAAACGTTGTTGCTGGCCACCAGATAAGTTGAAAGCCAAATCATGTAAACGGTCTTTGACTTCATTCCATAGTGCTGCGCCTTTGAGGGCCTCTTCTACTTTGTCATCCATAATGCGTTTATTACTCTCGCCACGCACACGCAGACCGTAGGCGACGTTTTCATAGATGGATTTTGGAAACGGGTTAGGTTTTTGAAACACCATGCTGATGCGCATACGCACTTCAATTGGGTCTACACCTTGATCTAGGATATTGGTATTGTCTGGATGCATGATAATTTGACCTTGGTATTTATTACCAGGATACAAATCATGCATGCGGTTAAAGCAGCGTAAAAAAGTAGATTTGCCGCAACCGGAAGGACCAATCAGCGCGGTGATTTTGTTTTCGTACAGCGGCATGTTAATGCCTTTAAGTGCTTTGGTGCCCGTGCTGTAGAAAAAGTTTAAGTCGCGTGACTCGGCTTTAATAGGGGTAGTGACATTCACCATTGAATTTCCTAAAGTTTCTAAATTACCATTTAATATTTTTACGGATTTTGTAACGTAGCCAAATAGCCGTGCCGTTCATCAGCAATGTCACCACAATAATAATGGCACCTGTAGCCGCTGCATTGATATGGAAAGCGTGATCAGGACGTGAGAGCCAGTTAAACATTTGAATTGGCAACACAGTGAATCCAGAGCTTAGCCATTCAAAGTTTAGGAAAGGTGGTTCTGATGTGATGGGTGAGGGTGGCAAGAAGGCAATGAAGGTCAATGCGCCAATGGTAATCACTGGGGCTGTCTCACCCAAAGCACGCGCCATACCGATAATCACACCCGTTAAAATACCGCCTTGCGAATATTTCAATACATGGTCTTTCACCACTTGCCATTTGGTTGCGCCCACTGCATACGCGGCTTCGCGAATGGCTACCGGAATAGCGCGGATAGACTCACGCGTAGAAACAATCACGACTGGTAATATCAATAAGCCTAAAGTAAGGCCAGCAGTTAAGATGCTTTGACCCAAGCCAAGCCCGTAAACAAATAAGCCTAACGCTAACAAGCCATACACAATAGACGGCACACCAGCTAAGTTGGAGACGTTGATTTCGATAAGATCAGACAACCAGCCTTTTTTTGCATATTCTTCCAAGTACAAACCGGCAGCAACACCCAATGGTACTGCAGTTAAAAAGGTCACTAACATGACTAAAGCAGAGCCTACCCAAGCAGACAAAATACCTGCACGTGCTGCACGGCGGGATGGGAATTCACTAAAGAAGCTTAAATTAAAGCGTTGATAGCCATCCATAATGAGATCGATAAACAGCGTACATAATGTTAACAGGCCAATCATCAACGCAATAAGTCCGATGATAGAGAACAGAATATCGTTACGTTTATGACGCTTAATCATAGCGCGCACAGCGTCAATATTTTCTAGTACGCTGGCTTGTTTTGTTTGCATATCGTTCATAGCTTAGTAGTTCTCACGGAATTTCTTACGCACAATATGCCCCAATATATTAAATGCGAGCGTCATGATCATAAGCACTAAGCCTGCCGCAAAAATACTTTGGTAGCCTATACTGCCATGCGGTAAATCACCTAGCGCAACTTGCACAATATAGGCAGTAATCGTAGCTGCACTGTCCATCGGATTGAAAGTAAGGTTTGGTTGTTGGCCTGCTGCTACCGCAACGACCATGGTTTCGCCCACTGCACGAGAAATACCCAAAATATAGGCGGCGATGATGCCGGATATCGCTGCCGGTGTAACTACCTTAACCGCTGTTTGAAAGCGGGTTGCGCCCATGGCGTAGCTACCTTCACGCATGCTCATCGGCACTGCGCGCATGGCATCTTCGGCCACGGAAGAAATGTAAGGGATAATCATGATGCCCATCACAATACCTGGCCCCAACATGTTAAAGCCTGGTAAATCTGGGAATATTTTTTGTAGGAGTGGAGTAACAAATAACAATGCAAAATAACCAAATACAACGGTAGGTACCCCTACCAATAGTTCTAGCACAGGCTTCACTGTCTCGCGGACTTTATGGCTTGCAAACTCAGAAAGATAAATGGCACCAACGGTGCCGATGGGGATTGCTACACTGAGTGCAATTGCTGAAGTGGTGAGTGTGCCGGAAACCAAAGGCATGATGCCGTAATGTGCGTCTTCAAACAACGGTGTCCATTGCGTGTCGGTTAAAAAATCTACCAGCGACACCACTTTGAAAAAGGTCATTGATTCGTATAACAATACACCCACGATGGCGAATGTAGTGAGTACGGCGGATAGTGCGGCCAACATCAAAATAAACTCGATGACACGTTCGCGTACATTTCGTTTGATGTTTTTAGCTAAGCGCGGACTAATGGTAGACATCATTGTTGTGCTGAGAGTTTGACTTGAAGCCGACATTATATATTTCTATTTTGTAGTTAACATGATTGTAATAAAGAAATGTGACAAAAATAAGTCAAAATTCGACTGTTACCCCAGTTGAAGCAACAGTGTTGATGGCTACTTATTACTTATCACGGTTATAAATAATAAAGGCAACACATGCAGTGTTGCCTTTTATTAAAGTGCTTAGATCGCGATTTAGTTATTGAATGCGCGCGAGCAAATCTTCGATTTTGATACCTACTTCAGGTTTTCCACCAAAGCCTGTGCCTGTCTTCATCGCGTTCCAATGTGCTTTCACTGCTTCTAGATCTTTTTCTGGTAGTGGAATGAATTTGACCTCTTCTGTCAGTACTTTAGCATCTCGCAAGTAAGCATCTACAAAGGCTTTGACCTCTGGTTTTTCCTTAGCAGATTTTGCGCTCACGTAGATGAAAAGTGGGCGTGATAGTGGTTGATAGGTACCATCCATTACACTCTCCTTGCTAGGCGAAACTGCAGGCGACTTTTCGTCTAGAGCAATCGGCACTGCTTTCACTTTGTCTTGATTTTCTTCGTAATAGGCGAACCCAAAATAGCCCAATCCGCCTTTGTCATTGATAACCCCTTGCACCAACACATTGTCATCTTCTGATGCAGTAAAGTCGCCACGGCTGGATTTTGCTTTGCCTACAATCGCCTCAGTAAAGTAGTCAAAAGTACCAGAGTCTGACCCAGCACCAAATAGCTTAAGTGGCGTGTCAGGCCAATCTGGATTCACTTGATTCCAAGTGGTAATGGTTTGCTGCGCCTCGGGAGACCACATTTTTTTGAGCTCGGCTACCGTGAGCTGCTTGATGAAATCATTGTTAGGGTTGACGACCACAGTCAGTGCATCAAACGCAACGGGCAATTCAATGTATTCAATGCCGGCCTCTTTACACTTAGCCATTTCTTTTTCTAATATTGGGCGAGAAGCATTTTGTATATCGGTTTCGCCACGGCAGAATTTTTTGAAACCACCACCTGTACCAGAAATGCCCACAGTGACTGGCGTTTTAGTTTCAATTTGAAACTCCTCTGAGACAGCTTCCGTGATCGGGAACACGGTACTGGAACCGTCGATTTTAACGATAGTATTTGTTTTATTGCCAGATGGCGAACAAGCTGCGACAAGCGCTGCTGTAATCAGAATAAAAATGCTGCGTACGAATGTCATGTAAACACCTAACGATAAGAAAAGTTGACTGAGATTTCAGCGGAAAAATGAATCCACCTCATCAGGATTGTTAATATGCAATTTTATGATAGTTAACACTTTTGGTCAGCAACAATCTCCAACTAGCAATAAAAAAGGCGACACCAATTAGATGTCGCCTTCAAGATTAAGCTCTGAATTATTATTTAATACGTGCTAGTAAGTCTTCAATTTTTACACCAATTTCTGGGGTGCCGTCAAAGCCTGTGCCTGGTTTAAGAGCTTTCCAGTGCTTAGTTACAGCGGTGTACTCGTTTGCTGGTAACGGAATGTATTTCACTTCTTTTACCAGTGTGGGTGCATTTTGCAGATAGAAATCAATAAATGCTTTTACTTCAGGTTTGAAAGCGGCTGCAGTTGCGTTCACGTAAATAAAAATTGGACGAGACAAAGGTTGGTAAGTGCCGTCTTTTACAGTTTCAAAAGACGGGCTTACTGCAGGAGCACCTTTTTTAGCGACGATAGGCACTGCTTTTAGTTTGTCTTGGTTCTCTTCAAAATAGGCAAACCCAAAATAACCCAGACCACCTTTGTCACTGTTCACACCTTGCACCAATACATTGTCATCTTCTGATGCAGTAAAGTCGCCACGGCTAGATTTTGCTTTGCCTACAATCGCTTCAGTAAAGTAGTCAAACGTACCAGAATCAGAGCCCGCACCAAATAATTTGAGTGGTGTATCTGGGAATGTGGCATTCACTTGCTTCCAAGTTTTGATTTTGCCTTGTGCTGCTGGCTCCCACATTTTCTTGAGTTCTTCTACGCTGAGTGATTTAACAAAGTCATTATTTTTGTTGACGACTACGGTTAAACCATCGTAAGCCACTGGCAATTCAATAAATTGCACACCCGCTTCTTTACATGCGTCCATTTCTTTCTTTAAGATAGGGCGCGAAGCATTTTGTACATCTGTTTCACCACGGCAAAACTTTTTAAAACCGCCGCCTGTTCCAGAAATACCTACAGTAACTTTTATTTTCTTCTCATTTTGAAAGTCTTCTGCTACAGCTTCTGTAATTGGAAATACTGTGCTTGAGCCGTCAATTTTAATAATTTTTTCTGCAGCTTGGATAGGCTGAATATTGAATGCTGCGGTGACGATGGCAACAATACTGAGTGATTTAACAAACTGTGTTTGCATTAACTTTTCTCCGAATTTAAATGAATTACTTTGGCTGACTTCAGTGCATCACCAAAATAAGCTGAAGAAAGTGTATGAAATATTTGTGACAGCAATATGACAAATACAACGGGACTGTTTTTGCTAACTTTTAGGCCTATCTCATCATGAAAAAGTGACTATTTGTCAAAACTCTGCCACGGAACACCCAGAAATACATTGGCGATAATTCGCGCCAGTGCTGTGGGCCAGAAGTCATTGAGTATTTAAAAACACCGCCAGACCGTGAAACTATATCTGGATTAATAGCGGCCATACAGATCACGCCTATACAGTTGCTCAGTGAGAAAGGTACCCCTTATCAGGACATGCGCTTGGCAGATGCTAGCCGGAGTGATGATGCGTTGATAGCCGCTATGCTGACACACCCTATTCTCATCAACCGTCCGATTGTAGTCACCACCATAGGAGTGCGTGTGTGCCGTCCCTCTGAAATGGTGCTAGAAATACTAGAAAATTCAGGCATTGGCGTATTTGTGAAAGAAGATGGTGAAGTCATTCAAACCCCTATCTGATGCGTATTGCAGGCTTACTGTATAATCACGGTTTTACTTAAATTGCTAGACCTATGGAAGCCGAACAACTCAATCAGATTGCCAACCGTTTAAATGATTTAAACGCACGTCACCTTGCTTTACGGGGGTATCTTTGACTTTGAGACCAAGTCACAGCGCTTAGAAGAGGTCAATGGTCTGCTGGAAGATCCGAAAGTTTGGGATGATGCACAAAAAGCGCAGAAACTAGGCAAAGAAAAGCGTGAGTTGGAGCTGGTTGTCAGCACGCTCAGCAGCGTTGAGCAAAGTATTCAAGACAGCCGTGATTTATTTGATATGGCACGTGAAGAGAATGACGACGATACATTACTGAGCGTTGATGCCGATTCGCTTGACATTGAAAAGCGCGTGGCAGAAATGGAGTTTCGCCGCATGTTCTCTGGGCCCATGGATGCCAATAACTGCTTTATTGAATTTCAATCTGGTTCCGGCGGTACCGAAGCCCAAGATTGGGCAGCCATGCTATTACGTATGTATTTACGCTACTGCGAACGCAAAGGCTTTAAGGTGGAAGTGTTGGAAGAGTCAGAAGGAGATGTCGCTGGCATCAAAGGTGCTTCTATTAAGGTCACTGGTGATTATGCTTACGGCACTTTGCGTACCGAAAATGGTGTGCACCGTTTAGTGCGTAAATCCCCATTCGACTCAAATGCTAAGCGTCATACTAGCTTTGCCAGTGTGCAGATTTTCCCTGAAGTAGATGATTCCATTGAGATTGATATTAACCCTGCAGATTTACGCATAGATACTTATCGTGCAAGTGGTGCTGGTGGTCAGCATATTAATAAAACTGACTCTGCTGTACGTATTACGCATTTACCAACCAATACCGTAGTGCAATGTCAAAATGACCGTTCACAACATCGTAACCGAGAAGAAGCGATGAATATGTTGAAAGGGGCCTTGTACAACTTAGAGCTCAATAAACGTAATGAGGAAAAACAAGCGCTAGAAGATGCCAAGACTGATATCGGTTGGGGACATCAGATTCGCAGTTATGTGTTGGACCAAGGCCGCATTAAAGACTTGCGCACCAATGTGGAAATTGGCAATACGCAAGGTGTGCTAGATGGCGACCTCGACCCGTTTATTCAAGTCAGTTTGAAGCAGGGTGTATAACACTTAACCTGTATTACGTAAGCCAGCGGCAATGCCGTTGATGGTGAGATGAATCGCTAGTTTGAGTTTTTCATCGGTTTCACCATTGCGGTAGCGCTGTAGCATTTCTACTTGCAAATGATTCAGCGGATCTAAATAGGGTAAACGGTTGCGTATAGAATTCGCCAAAGTTGGATTGTTGCTCAAGCGTTCAGTGGTTTCCTGTAGCAAGTTAAGTGCATCAATCGTGAGTCCGTGCTCATGACTAATGCGGCCAAAAATACTCTCTCGCAACTCTCTATCTTCTAACAAATGCGCATAGTGTCTTGCCACCACCAAATCAGTTTTGGCGAGCACCATATCCACATTCGCAATCAGTGTTTTGAACAAAGGCCAACAAGCCATCATCTCTTTTAAGGTTTGAATACGTGTTTCGCGCGCATCTTCGTCAGCATGAATATACTGGTGAATGGCACTCCCTAATCCATACCAACCCGGCAACAGTAACCGACATTGTCCCCATGAAAATCCCCAGGGAATCGCCCTTAAATCTTCAATTCTACGAGTGGATTTGCGCGCAGCTGGGCGACTACCTAAGTTGAGTTCCGCGATTTCTGCAATGGGCGTCGCGCCAAAAAAATAATTGGCAAAGCCAGGGGTTTCATAAATCAAACTTCGGTAAGTGGTCATCGCGGTGGTGGAGAGTATTTCCATGACCCCTTCAAATGCACGACGTTTATTAGGCTCAATTTCATCTTGCGGGAACAGACTGGCATCAATGGTGGCAGCAATCAATGTTTCTAGATGCTGTCTACCAATTTTGGGGTCTGCATATTTGTTAGCAATAATTTCGCCTTGTTCGGTGAGCCTGATTTGGCCATCTACCGTGCCATGCGGTTGCGCCATAATGGCTTGATACGTTGGGCCACCACCACGACCTACCGTGCCGCCTCGACCATGGAATAGTCGCAATTTAATCTTGGCTTGGTTGAATAACTCTACCAGTGAGATTTCTGCTTTGTAGAGCTCCCAGTTAGAGGTTAAAAAACCGCCATCTTTGTTGCTGTCGGAATACCCCAGCATGATTTCTTGCTCATTGCTTTGGTACCGTAATACGTGGCGTATGCCCAATAAACTCAGCCATTGTCCCATGATCATGGGCGCGTGACGCAAATCGGCAATGGTTTCAAACAAGGGCACAATATTTAAATCGACCTGGATTTTTTGTGAGCCCCAAATGCCACGTAGTAAACCCGATTCTTTTTGTAGCAACGCCACTTCTAGTAAATCGGACAATGTTTCTGTATGCGAAATAATGTATTGGCGAATCGCTTGTTCGCCAAATAGCTGGCGAATTTCACGTGCTTGATTGAGTACCCCGATTTCTGAATGGACTAGCTCGGAATATTGTTGAAATGCAGAAAATAATAATCTGGGCTGCTTCAGTTCATCTAACAGCGTTTTAACTTTTTCATCTTCAGTCAGTTCATCATAAT
>LNFM01001257.1_pt1 | contig 58562 bp, 79 predicted proteins | sample 596031 | NCBI WGS metagenome assembly LNFM01 (sample SAMN04254537, study PRJNA301005) | activated carbon metagenome | isolation source: dual media filters at the Ann Arbor, Michigan drinking water treatment plant | place: USA: Ann Arbor | reverse complement strand
ATGCGGCACTTGCCCAGCAATTCATAGGTCTGCTTGAGGAACGACGCGACCCGGTAAAGCGCGCCGCCAGTATGCCCGTCCGCCTCCGAGGGTCTGCGCGCAGCCTGCCAAAGCGGGCCTTCGCCCCATGTGAAGAAGTTGTAGGGGCCATAACCGATAGTCGCGCCAATGCCGACGCTGGACATTAGTGCCGTGGTGCCAGCGACGGATTTACAAAACACCTCTTGCACCACCCTTTCAGCAGTGGTGACGACCGCGCCATTCAGGCCGCTTAATTGGTAGCCCGGCCCCGCTTCATAAATCGCCAACTTCAAGCCCGAAGGAGCCGCCGCCTTGATGCTTTCTAGAGCGGGCCTATGATCCACCTGTCCCGCCGCCAGCACTTCGGAAAAACGATTGGCGGCGTCGGAAACGTTAACGCCGTTAACGTCAGTTCCCGATGTATAGTTAGCCACCGAAGTGTAAGCGGCTTCTGGAAATCCTGCCGCAGAGTCCACGGTGAAGCCGGTGTTGCGCAGCCATCCGCCCACAAATTCGACGGGCGGGTTGATCGTGGGGAAGTAGGGGTTGCTCTCCATGATCGCGCGGCGGCGCTTGGCAAACAGGGCGGCAAGATCACCCTGCGAATACACTTCAGCGGTTACGCTATCCGTGGCGCTGGCGAACATGTCCCACATAATGCTGTTCCAACGCTCGTTGCCGTCTTCGTAAAGATGGCGAGCGAACTCAACGTTGACAGGGCCATAACCCAGCGCCTCACGCTTCAGCGCAAGCGGTTCGTTTGAAGCAGCGGGAGCGTAGAGGAAGGTCACCAGATCGTAATAGAACTGATCGCCATAGAGCCATTCAATCTGGAAGTGCGGGTTGCAGCTATCCGACGCGCAGATCGCCAGCAGGGAAACCAATGACCACCCACGCGGGCCAAAGCCGGGACGCGATGTGATTGCATCAAGCGTCGGCGGTGGAAACTCCTTGATGAGATTATGATCCCGAACGTCAATGCCTTCGGGCAGGTCGCTCATCAGCGCATTATAGGGACGCGTCGTATCCCAAACCTGCACCAGCGCAAGATCAATGCTGACGTTGTTCGTTGCGCCCGTAAGCGACCACGTTTGAGCCGCCCCGGTCTTGAGGATGGTGGCGCGGGAAAAGTCAAAATCGAACTCTTGCCAAGCAGTCGTGAGCGCCACCGTGCCAGACCCGGAAAGGGTCGCGCTGGCAACGGCGAAGGTTGCGATCATTGCCGATGCAGCGCGCACGCGGAAGCGCGCCCGGTAGGTGCGACCCGGCACAAGGGTATCATAAAACGCATCGGCCTGATCTGTGCCAGAATGAAAAGCACGCTCTGCGCGGGCTGGCAGTGACGCCGTGCCGTTCAACCGCAGGAAATGCTCGGGATACGTTATGTCGGGCTTAGGGTCGCCGCCGCTATACGCAACATACTGCCAAATCCGGCCACCGGGCACGTTGTTGTTATAGCCGAAGGTGACATTATTCGGCCCGTAGTTTTGCGTAAGCTGCGCACCGCGCACCCGGCGACTGATCCAGCTATTGTCAATCGAAAGGATCGGCGCGCCCTCGAATATGAGCATATCACCGGCCTGCACAGCAGGGCCGCTGGCAAAGGAAAGCGCGCATTCCGTTTCAAGCCGGTCGCTGGTGCCATCCCAATTGATGAACACAACATAAGTGTCCGGCGCACCGCCCGTCCAAGATAGTTGCACGTTGTGGGTGGTGCTGGCCCGGATTACTGCGCTAAGTCCGGTAACGGCGGCAAGCGCAGGATTACGCCCTGTGATAGCAGGCCGCGCCGCTCCGGTCGTGGGTGTGGCAGGCGTGAGCGTTGTATAGCCAGCGTCGGTCACGGCAATTGAAACGGTGGCTATCGGCCCGACTTGGCTTCCGACAATGCGAGCAACGCCAAAGGTGTAAGTGTCGCGCGCGGTTATGTTGTCCATCCGCAGTTCGAAGCTGGTGCCGGTGATAATGTTCGCAGTAGTGCCAAATGGAACCGCAAAATAATCCATCGCCTGCGCAGTAACCGTTGCCTCGCGGATTAACTCGATCACACCGCTGACTGGCCTGTAAACACGCAGCTTACCGCCGGGGAAAACACCACCAGCCCAAATGGTTGAGTCGGTTGCGATCCCGCCCAAAATTGTCGCAGATGTGGTGCTCCCACCAAGCGCCTGCGCGGTGAATACGTAAGGCACAGGCTGGCCTACGTCCCCCCAGTCGCCACCATTGCCGTCGCCATTGGCAACCGTGACAGCCATACCCTCCCATTCAGGGTTGGCAACAGAGCCGCGAAAGGCAACGTGGGCTTCGGTGCGCGCCGTGGAACGCGACTTTGCTACCTGAAGAGCGGTCATGCGTTTATCACCGTTGGGACTGCGCGGGAATTGTTCCGACCAAGCGCGCCGCCGCCGCTACCCCTGTTCGTGAGGGTCACAAAGTCATTACCGACCGCATAGACAACAGGGGTAACCCCGCCGATTACGCCAGTGGTGCCGAGGTCTTTGACGGAGCCGTCTGCGTTGAAGAAGTTCGGCCAATTTGTCGCGGGGTTGATGGCTTCATTTGAAAACCAAATATGATTGTAAAGATCGACGTTACCGCCGACATTGTTCCCATTGACGTTGGTGTTGAAAAGTGAACTCACGGCAAGGGCCGTCGCGGCGCTTGTGCCGGTGGCCCCAAAAATACGAGTCCAAGTCCCGCCGTCGATACTCATCCAGGCAACAAATGTTTCCCCGCTGGGAAGCCCGCCGTCTAAATCCGCAGCGGCCATGACTGAGACGGTGCGCGCACCATCGGGAATGACATTAAAGCGGTTGGCCGTAATCCCCCCCATTTGCAGGCGATAACGCGCTGACGAGCCAGAGCCGAGTTGCGTCAATCCAATCCCGTCGCTCAGGCCATTGATAAGCGTCCCCATGTTCGGTGGGCCGTCCGTTGCCCCAACCGTGCCGGAAACTCGCATCACAACAGTCATTTTCCGCCCGCGCGCCGCAGCAGGCCACGCGAAGTCTGTCCCGCCTGATGGCCTTGTTGTAATCCCAACAAAACCGTCACGGAACTGAATGATCTTAAGAGGTGCAAGGCGGGCTGTGGTGTCAATCACCAGATCATCAACGCCAACAGAATAGGAGAACCGCACAGTCAGCGCCGCATCGGGATAGGCGGTCGCGTCATAGGGCAACGCAGTGCCGACCAACACGCCATCGGCAAACACCTCAACATCAGTCTCGATCGGCGTGCTGCCAACGTGAATGACGTAGCCGGTCGTGGTCAGGACGACATTGTTGCCGCTCATGCCGGTGACAGGCGAAACAACCGTGATGAAGCCGCCAGCATTGATCTGCGTTTGCGTGATCGTGCCCACCGTAACGCCGTCAATGACTACGTCGAAGGTGCCATCGCCATTGTCTGTCAGGCTGGCCGGGTCGCCGTCGCTGCTGGTAATTGTGACGGTGCCCCCCCCCGATGACATGGCGCTAGTCCCCATGAGCGCCCCATATCCATAGCGATAAGCGTAGCTCACTGTGCCATCTCCCATTGGCGGCGGTCTTGCTTCTCGATCTCGCGCTGCATCTGTGCCACCTGTCTGTCCCGTTGAATGTCGCGCTCATCGAGGCGCGCGTATTGAGATCCGGTCGCCCATGCGCCAGTAATCAGGGCGAGGATGATGGTCACCAGGACGGATGCGAGCGCCAAGGGATTGACCTTGGCCGCTCGGGCGTCTTGATCTCGGGTCTTTAGCGTTTCGATGATCGTAGCTAGCGACTGCCCAAAGCCGCGAACCTCATGCTGAACGCCTGACATAGCCGACGACAGCGCGGCAACGTCCGTCTCGACGCGATCAAGCCGCCGTTCGGTGCTGCCGGAATGGTCAAGGGGGGCGGGCACGTCAGGCACCTGCTGTGTCAATCCAGCGCCGGATCGGGCTGGGATTGGCAATCCTGCTCGGTGCACGGCGGTTCGCCGCCTGGTGCGTCAGGCGTGCAAGCAGCCAACCAGGCTACGGCGGCAATCAAGAGTGCTTTCTTCATGGTCGTTCCCTTCATGTCAGATCCCTGCTCATCACAATCTCGCCTTCCCACCAGACCACCCATTGACCGTGTTCGGTGTGGCGCTGCGCTCCGTCGAAGCCGCCGGCTTCCATTTCGATGACTGCCTCTGCTCTTGTCATGGCGATCAACTCGCAATCACTGTGGCCTCAAGGGCCGTGTTGGTGGTGTCGATGGTCCCCGCGCCCGAGGTGAGGCGCATTTGAACCGTGAAGGTCAGGGTGCCCGCGGTAACCGCGTAAGAGCCGGCAAACAGGTCTGCCCAGCTGGTGAAGTTAAGCACGCCGCCGCTGACGACGTTCTGCGTGCCCACACTGGTGAGGGTGGCGCCGTTCACTTGAAGCCGCGCCTCATAGTCGGCCGTGCCACTAGCGCTGTTCAGGAACAGGAACGAAAGCGCCTCAGCCCCGCCTAAGCTGACACGGCCAGCTGGTGCGCCTGTGAGCACAAGCGTCAGGATGGTTTCCCAACCGCCGCCACCTGCGGTGCCACCTGTGGTCGATGCACGCCCGGTCTTGGCGCTGACCACGCCGCCCGGCGCTGTCGGCACATAGATGACAGGGACGGTCCTGTCTGTCGGCGTGCCGTCGGTGTGCGTGTAGCGAGCGGTGTAGCTGCCCGATTGCACAATGCCCGAGAGCGTGACCGTGCCTGTGCTGCTGTTGATCGTCGCATCGCCGGCGCCAAGGTTCTCGGCGGGCAATGTCCACGTCCCGCCGGTCAGCGCGGTGGTGCCCCGCAGGGCGCTTTGGGTAACCGTGCGGTTGCCGGTGTGGCCTGCCTCGCCCTGCTTGATCTCGATCGACGGGAACTGCGGCTCGATGCTGCGCTGTGCGGTCGCGGTTACGTCTGATGCCGTGACCCACGCGCTGCCATTCCAGCGGAAAAACTCCCGCGTATCGGTCGACACATAGGTTTGACCAAGGAAGGCACCCGAAGCAGGCCGAGCAGCAAGCACGCCAGAAAGCACAACGCCAATGTTGCTTACCGGCGTACCCGCTCCGGTGCCGATGCCTTGCAGAAGCCCGCCACCGTCAACCGTGATGAGGTCATTTGGTAGCGCGCCGTCGACCGCATTCGGACCGGGGGAGTAGGGGGGGTGCACCACCTGATCGGCAGAAGCGTTTGCAACCATCGGCTGTAGGATCGTTGACTTCATCGCGCCCGCGCCAGCGCTTTCGCTGCGGAAAACCAGCCGTGCAAAACGAGCGGTTGCGGGGACGTTTGAAAAGGCCGCGTGGCGAACATCGCCGTAAACCGGGCCCACCCCTTGCGCAATCAAGGTGTTTCCCGGAACCAGCGTCCCAAGTCCGTCCAAATATTCAAAGTATATTTGCCAGAAATTCGGGTTAGGGCCGCCTGCCGTAGCGAAACCTTCAACCTGTGTCGAAACGGAAAGCCGCTCGCCGGGACTAACCGGAAATGCGTTGTTGAGTAAAAAGACGTTCTGATCGGCTGCGGTGTTCGTCCAGTTGGCGCCAATGAAAATTAGACCCTCAAATGGGATGGCTTCGACGGTGGGCGAAAAGCTGCCAGTGGCTATCCAACCACGTCCGCCTTCAAAGCGCGAGAATGGCATCCTGTTAACATTGCCCAGCGCATTGCCTACATCACGCGCAGCCACCCATGCCGAACCAGACCAACGATAGAGCTTGTTGGCGTCGTCGGTATCAATCCACAAATCGCCCACCGCAACCGCCGTCGGAGCCGAAGCCTGATAGAAGGTGACGATCTTGCCGTCGGCGGTCGCCTGCGCGGTCGCCGCATCGGTGATGGCCTCGCCAATCCCTGCATCGCGCACCAGTGACCAAGCCGTGCCGTTCCAGCGGTACAGCTGATTGCCGTCGTTGGTGTCGATCCAAAGATCACCGATGCCCTCGGCCAGCGGCGGGTTGTCTTGGAAGAACGTGGTGACCTTGCCGTCTGCGGTCGCCTGTGCCGTGGCTGCATTGCTGATTGCCGTCGCAGCATCGAGCAGCGCTTGCGCCGCTTCCATCTGCACCGCGTTAAGCTCCGGCACCAGATCGTCTTGCTGCGGCGCCCCGATGCGGCTCCACTGGTAATCGACCGGGAACGGGCTTGGTGTCGGAGTGGCCGAGTTGGGCTGAATGCCGATGAACGCACGCGCAGCCGGCGAGCCGGTGGTAAAGTTGACCGTCCCGTCCATGCTGTCCGCATAGGCGAAGTGGGTATAAACCACGCTCGTCCCGGTGCCCACGCTGCCGGGAGCCGGCAGTTGATCAAACGCGGTGCGGATCTTCTCGAACTCGGCATTCAGGCTTTCGGCCAGCGCGCGCGTGTTCCGGCTCAAGAAGGTGGGGTTGTACCAAGGGCTCGTCATATCCGGCGCACCTTCCTGGGAGAGCGGGACACGGTATAAGCCTGCAAGACGTGCGGCTCCTCGGTCAGCCCGGCATAGGTGGCAAACACAAAGCTGGCATTGCGGCCGACGCCATCAATCGTCGTCGTCGCGGTGCCCTCAACCGGCGCGGACCAATAGAACTGGTTCCACGCCGCGCTGTCCCAATTGCCGCCGCCGCCCTGCACAAGGAACGCGCTGTTGCCGGCCGAACCGATAACGTCAAAGTCGCGCTCGCCTGCGATCGGCTGATGGCCCTCGGCATAGTCGAACTGTGCGGTGATCCCGATGCTGGCGCGCGCCGGTGCGTCAAGCTCCAGCGCCACCCAATGAAACCGCTCCTCCAACATCGTGTTGCCGAAGTGGTTGAAGGGCATCATCACAAAGCCGCGGATGCGGTCGCCGTCAAAGTTGGTTCCGCTGTCCATGCGGTAGACGTAGCCATCCTCGGCGCCGACAAAGATCCCTTCGCCGTCGGCAAGCTCGCCCTGGCCGAAGCAATAGGGCTGCATCCCGTTAAGCTCGAACGTCATGGCCGACGGCTCGCGCGCGCCCATGTAGACCGATAGCCCGGTGCCATCGTCCCACACCATGCGGTACTGACTCTTGGTGCGCGACAGGAACGAACCCACGATCGAGGCGCGTGCCTTGCGCTTGACGCGGAAGTAGCGCTCGAACTTGCCCGATAGCGCCCCGGTCTTGAAGTTGCCGAACGCCTGTGTCGCGCTAAGGTCGCGCAGGCCGCGCTTGTCGACGTAGACCGTGCGGGCGATGCGCTGTGCGCTATCAGGGTCAGCGCCGGCTTCCTCGGTCAGAATATCCAGCAGGAAGTTGTTGACGTCGGTGCCGGTCAGGGTGCCGATCTTCTTCTCGCCAAAGATGGCAACGGCAGTCTCGTTGGCCTGCACCACGTCGGTGACCTCGGTGCCAAAGCCGATTTCGCCGGCGCCTAGCACAACGGTCCATGCCAGCGGGTCAGCTGTGCCGGAGAATTGCAGAGAGCCACCGGGGAACACCAGCCCGAGGTGATTGCCAATCTCGAAGATCCGCGTTGGCGCGTCGATCACCATGCCGGTGTCGATGAATACCGGGGCATTGTCCTTGATCTCGAACGCCTTGCCCACGCCATTGACGCCGTAGATGCGCTCAAGGTTCGCCGCACCAAAGAAGTTGTGACGGATGAAGCGGTAGCGGCCGCCCGCTGGGAAGGGCTGCGCTGCAATCGTGCCGCCGGTTGCCCGGTTGACGCCGCTCACGCGCAGGATCTCGGCCGGGGCAAAGGTGCCGGTTACGCCGGTCAGCCATAGCGCGCCCTGCGCATCGCCGCCCGCCCAGGTGCCAAGGTCGAGGCGCAGGCGCAGGACGACGCCCGTTGCGCCGCTTGTGGCGCCGGTGACGGTATCGCCTTCGTTGATCTGGCTTGTGCCGACGGTGAAGGGAATGCGCCAGACCGGAGGACATGCCACCCAGCCTGCCGACGTCGAGCGCCACATGAGGCCAGCCGCGCCGCCTATCGCGTCCCGCCAGGCGTAGATCGTCTCGTTATGCAGCACGACGCCGCGAACCGGCCCCTCGCCGGGCACGTCCTCGATCGTCAAGCGCTGCCACGTCTGTGCAAGCTCGGTGTAGAGCGTAATCAGCGCCTCGGTGTCGGCGCTGTTCTCGGCCGCAATGCCATTGACCAGCGCCGAGGGGGTCGCACCGACGAGCAGCACCTCGTTGTTGATGAACGTGCCGGTCAAGCCAATGAGCAGCAGGGTGCCCGCTGCGGTTCCGCCCGGCCACGTTCCGGTAAAGCCAATGGGCGGCTCGATCACGGTTGCCGTGGCGCCGCTTGTGCCCCCTGTGATGACGTCGCCTTGCGCAATGACCTGTTCGCCAGCGTCAAAGCTCAAGAGCCACCACGATACGGTGCTAGGTGCCGGGCGACCGTCGAAGCGCTCGAAGCCTTCGACACGGCCATAGCCCTCGGCCAGCGGCTCGTAATTCATGGAAGCAATGACGTAGCCCGGCCCCGTCGCCAGTGCGGCGCTGTTGGTATCGAGCCCGCCGGCGAATGCGTAGGTCTGTGTTTGCTGGGGCATGGTCAGGCCTCCAGCGTCGAGGTGTATTCCGCGACCATGCGGGAATAGAGGGACTCGTAGACGCGGCCCGAGGTCGCAATCTCGAACTGCGCTTCATCGTCCTCGGCCAGCAGCATGAGCGCGCGCCAGACAATCGCCTGATGAAAGTCCTCGTTGATGAACGGAACATCGCTGTCAGCGGTCAGGGATTGGATGCTGCGCTTGTACCAGCCGCGCAGCTTGTACGCCTTGTCTGGCGGCGGCCCGATGTGCAGGCCTCGATCCCAGCCCAGCGCAATGACGTTGGGGCGCAGGCTTGTGGGTAGGCCAATGCCGTAGGAATCGAACCATTGATCGAAGCCGATCACGCGCAGGCGGGTTTCATCAGCCCGGCCCAGCGCATCCTCATAGATCGTGAACGGCATGAAGTGGGGGTTGCTTGTCTCCCAGCCGCCGAAGTCGGTAATGCCCAGCGCGGTCGCGGTGTAGGCGGTCTGGCCGATGACCATATCGCCGGTGAACTGCTTGCGCTTAAACGTCCAATCCGAACGATCGCGCTGGATCATTTCCCAAGCCTGGCGCGTCCAGGCTACAATCTTCTCCTGCCGCCCGATGGGGTTCACCACAGTGGTCAAGCGCTGGGATTGCGAGATAGTCCCGCTCTCCCGCTCCACGTCGTTGACCAGCTGTAGGAAGGTTGCCACCGGGCGTCAGTCCTATGCGGCGCGCGCGCGCGACATGCTCGCGCTGGCGCTATCGGTACGGGCGTGGAAGGCTGCGATTTCCTCGTCGCTCGGCATTTTGAAGGCAGTGTACGGGTAGGAATTGACCGCCTGCCAGTCACGCACCGGGAAGCCGTTGCGCTCTTCGCCGGTATCAATGGCCTGGTTCTCGATCGCTATCTCCAACGCGAGATAGACGCGGTAGGGCACAGAGACACGCTGGCCGCGCTGCATACGGAACACGTCGCCATTGACGGCCACGGTCACGTCCTTCGAGCGGGTCGTTTCCGTGGTCTTGGCAATCATCAGCTCGACCTTGGGGTCAGTGCTGTAGTGCGGCATCAGCCCGTCGGAGTTACCGCCTGCGATGACCTCAACGTCAGGCGCGGGCGGAATGATCGGCGCGGCTGCGCTTGGTGCTGCCAGATTGACCACCGGCGCCGGCGCTTCTGCCGTGAAGGGGATCTCGGTAAGGTCGGGGTCAGAGCGCTTGAGCAAGGCAATCAGCGTCGTGCGGTTCATGGCGGGCTTGGTTTCAAGGCCCAGCATTTCGGCATGGTCGCGCAGCACCTTGAGGTCAGCGTCTTCGATCTTGATCGTGGTCGACATGGGGGGTTCTCCTTATCTGAGGGGTTCAGGCCTTGGGGGCGGCCTTCTTGCGGGTGCGTGTGGCCTTGGGGCCGGGGAGCGAACCGCCCGGCTTGCCGTCGCCGTCATGGTCGAGCGGGTGCGGTTCGGGGGTGGTGCTCTCTGCGGGCTCAGATGCGCCATTTTCCGCAGTTTCCTGCGGGTTTTGGGTGATGCTCTCTGCGGCTTCGGGCTCCGCCTCCGGCTCGTCTTCGATGGTTATGGCGCCGCCGGCACCCCCATGATCCTCGGCGGCGCCCTCGTCATCGACCGGAGCCGACGGCGAGCCCCCTTCGGGGAGCACTTCGACTGTCATGCTGCTGTCCGTGAGAAGAGCCAGCAGATCGTCGCTTGCTTCGAAAGGTGTGTTGATGGGGTAGACCACCTTCTTGCCATTGATGAAGGCAGGTGTCGCGCATTCGCGGCCGGTGGTGTCAGCGACGTGCACGATGATCTTGGGCATGAGGGTACTCCAGTCTCGAAGGGGAAGGGTGCCCGGCGGGTGGACAGCAGAGAGGGGATCGAGGAGATCCACCCGCCGAACGAGGTTGCTCAGTATTCCGCGTTGCGCATGGCGACGTAGCGGAAGGTCTTGCCGGATTCCGACAATGCCGAGCCGAGCGTAATGCCGAGCGGGCTCGACTGACTGCCGCGATCGGGCGTAATGCCGTTCGAGGTAATCAGGGTCTTGGTGCCTGCGGCAACCTGCTGGAGCGCCGAGGCGTCAGCCATGCCGGCAAACCACTTCCAGTTGGCGTCGCCATCGGTGGCGTTCTCGACGAGAATGTAATCAGGGATGAAACCCAGGTCGACGGTGACCGCTGCGCCAGTGCCGGCGTAACTGCCAATCATGATCTCTTTTGCCATTGCTCAATGTCCTTGTTGCTGGCGTGCAAGGTCAGGAGGCGGGCCGAAGCCCGCCCCCCTCGCTCATCACAGTGCGGAAGCGGCCACTTCGAGGCGGCACATCCACGTCTCGTTGAGACGCACGGCGTTGAAGTAGGTCTTCCAACCGACGTAGCCGCGCTGGCCGAGCACATCGCTCGCGCTCGGGGTGTTCGGGTTGATGACCGTCGGCTTCACAGGCTGGTTCGATGCGCCCATGCTGTCCTTCGAGTTGCCCAGCGGCGTGAGGCCATAAGCCTCGGCGCCAAAGTAGAGCACCGGATAGACGTCGGCATTGCTGCCACCAGTCGAGAGCACGGTCGAACCCGGCGCACCGCCTGCGTTCTCGAAGGGCTCAAGATCCGGCGAGGTGATGTAGCGCACCTCCTCGACGGTCCCGACTTCTTCGGGGCACAGGGGGGACATGGTGCCGTACTTGGACACAGGCACAAAGCCGGCCAGGTTGCGAATGTCCGGTTCAAGGTCGGTGTGGGTGATCGCCACATAGCAAGCCTCGATCGGCGTGGTGCCGATGTTGACCGAGCCCGACAGCATCTTGGTCAGCTTCTTGGCCTTTTGAGCCTTGAGGAAGCGGGTGACCGCGCGCTGCTTGTTGAGGCTGATCGTGGTGTTCACCGCGGCGCGCGATGCACCGTTGGCATAGAACACCGAGGTGCCGCCCTTGACGACGTTGTAGATCACCTGCTCGATCGTGCGGCCGGCCTGTTCGCCCGACAGCATCATCATTTCCTGCAACACAGGATCTTCGTGGGTGTCTGCAATCACGTCGGTCAGACCGTGCACGTCGCCCCACTGGAGCAGCTGCACCGTCACGTCCTCGAACGAGGTTCCGCTGACCGAGGGGGTTACGCCCTCTTGCAGCGGCACCAGCGCGGCGGGGTACGGGACAGCGCGACGGAACTTGATCGTCTGCGTCTTGTTGCGCGGCAGTGGCTTGGTCTGGCCGAACTTGGACAGCACCAGGGTAGGCATAACGTGCTTGAGGAACTCTTTTGCTGCGTAGGCAGCGGTACGCGAACCAATGTCGCCATAAGTGGAAATTGCCATCGTCTTTACCCCCTATCGGCAGGAGGATGGGACGCGCCCGCTACCTCAAGCCGGAGTGTTACCGTCGCCGCACTTTCGCATCTTCCTCATCGGCAAGAATGTTGAGCGCGGCATCGAAATCGTCTGGAATCCCGTCGGCAACCGGAGCACCCGAACCACCGCTGAAATCCCGTCCTGCTGCCAATTGCTTCGCGCGGCGATTGGCTTCCGGCGATGGCTGTTGCTGCTGTTGAGGCTGCGCCCCGATTCCCAGCGCGGTCTTGAACTGACCGACCAGCCATGCGGCTTCGTTCCCGTCGACGATTGCCTGACTGTTGCGCTCGAAGGTTTCCTGCACGGCTTTTGGCTGTTCTTGGAGCCATCCGCCGAACCGTTCGTCTCCGAGTACGGTCAACCAATCGGGCTGCTTTTCGGTGAGAAGATCCTGCTGCTGCTTGTAGAAGGTTTGCTCGCGCTCCTGTTGGAACGTGCCAACCCCCTGCTGCACCTGGCTCAATTGGCTTTCCAGCCTCTTGATGTCTTCCACCAGCGGCCCAGCGATCTCAGGGTAATCCTCCACCGCCTTGTCTCTGGCAGTCGGGGCTTGGCTTTCGCTCGCACCCTGCTTGCCTTCCTTGGCGCTGGGTTCAGACTGCATCCGCCGTTGCAACTCTGCGTGCTCTGCCCGAAGGCGCTCAAGCTCGCGGTCTGCTGCTGACTGTCGGCCCTGAACAGACTTGAAACGCAATTCGGCGTCTCGTCGCTCCTGCTCATAAGCGGCCTTCAATTCAGGCGGGGCATTGGCCCAAATATCGCTGTGTTCGGGGTTTCCACTCGGGGCATTGCCTGCCGCGGGTGTCGCTTGTGTCGCAGCCGATCCGGCCGGGACAGGGGGTTCGTCGGTTCCACTGGCGGGGCCGTCTGAATCGGGGTCTGCCGCAGCGTGTGCCGGGGCGCCTTCATCAGCCGTGGCCTCAGCCATGGCAGCGTCGAACTCGTCGTCATCGTCCTGCGCGTGCGAAGGGCTCTGACCTGCGGGCACTTTCATATTTTCAACGCTCATAGTCAATCCTGTGTGTCATGGGGGTTGGGGGAGAACAGGATCGCGCGCTCGGCAAAGGCGCCGTGCTCGAACCACTGGATAATCGACTTCATGGCCGCGACCTGGCCTTGCAGGGCGGCGACGTCAGCAAGCGCGGCGGTTTCGAGCCGCTCGCGGGTGTTCTCAAGCTCGCGCTTGAACTGCACGGAGACGTCGCCCCACCGGATATTGGCCGCGTTGCTCATCACACCACATCGGTGAAGGTGATGACCTGGCCGGGCTCGACCGGGAAGAACTCGACCGAGCCGGCCGGGTGCAAGGTCGCCGTGCCAGCGCCGTAAATGTTGGTGGTGTAGGCAGTGTCAGTGGCGATGCGGACAAAGCGCGCGGCCTCGTTCATCGCTGCGCTAGCGCCGGCTCCGGTGAGGGTTTGCCCGCCAACGCGGATATTGCCCATCTGCATCGTCTCGCCGTCAGCATCGCGTGCCGATCGTGCAAACTGCGTAATCGTGGTGGTCGCCATGATGATCTCCTAGAGTTGGCGCGGTCGGTAGAACGTGGTGGTGGCAGCAAGCGCGCTCTTGCTGGTGCGGTAGGCCATGTTGTGATTGCGCGCGGCGTGGGCGAGACTGTCCGAGGCCGCCTGTTGCTTGGCGGCCTCGGCGTCGAGAATGGCTTGAAGCTCGGGGCTCATATGGCGAACCGTTCGACGGGGATTTGCGCATCAGCGGGCAATCCAACAGCAAGGTTCAGCATGGTGCCGGAGATATTGTCGTCCTTGATGCCGTGATCGATCCAGCGCAGATGTATTTGCCCGCGCGCCTCCCACTTGTCGGCGTCAGGCACGGCGGCCAGTGGCCCCACAAAGGTCAGCCCCTCCTGCTGGCAGTAGCGGCGAAAGGCTTCTTCGTGCGTCTCGCGGGGCTTCATGTCGATCGAGTGCCCGACGGTGCCGCCCTTCCAGCTTCCCTTGCGCTTGCCCACCTCAGAGGAGAAACGCAGATCAAGCGAGCGGCTGACGCGGTTGCGTCCGAGATAGAACACGCGGAAGATACCCTTGCCGCGCTTCCATTCGCGCTCCTCCATGCGCGCGGTCGCCGTGATGAGCTCGCCGTCGAAGTCTTTGAACTCAAACTTAGCAACGGGGCAGGCGTCCACGATTGCGCGCTCGACATTCCAGCGATTGTTGGACCAGCCCTTTGACTGCGGCAGGTCAGCAAAGTGCTCGCCCTCCAGGTCGTAGAGGCTGTGCCGTATCATGCGGTGTTCGCGCCAAGGGTAGAAGAAGCACTTGCTCTTGGTCGTTTCGCTGTCGTGGGTCTGCGGGCCGTAGTGGACGTGCAGTGCTCCCTCGGCAGCGGAGAAGCCGTATTCGCGCTCGTGGCTGTCCCAATAGCCGGGCTCACGCCCTCGCTCGATCATTTGCGAGCGGGTCGGCTCGGTGCGGATTTCCACCCAGCGCCGCCACGGTTTCAAGATGGCAGGCAGCGCAATGATAATCGTGAACGCGATCAGACTTATGCGCAGCCGGCAGCCTGGATAATCGTCGCCGTCGCCCGAGCCGAGCATGATGGAGAGATTGCGGTAGCGGCCGTTGCGCGCGAACGTCAGGGGGCCAAAGTATCGGTCATCGTCGGACCATCGGATGGCTTTGGGCATGGGGGTGCTCTCCGTCATTGGGGGTTGGTGTTAGCGGGCGCCTTGCGGCCACCCATCGACACGGCGCCGCCCGAACCGGTGGGCATTTCCCCCCGGGCGCGGGCTTCGCGTGCGGCTTCGCGCTCCATGCCAATCTCGGCAGCGAGCTTGCGTTCGTCGGATTGCGACTTGATGCGGGTGCTCTCGACCTTGACCGCGCCGTCCATTTCCTTGGTCGCAAACATGGCTTGGATCTGCTGCAAGGTGAGGTTCTCTTGCAGCCCGAGCTTGGCGAACTCGGTTTCGCGGCGGATCTCGGCAATCTGCAACTGCACCTGGCCGTCCTTCTCGCGGTTGGCGGCCTCGATGTTGGCAATTTGCAGCTGCGTCTGCGCGCGGATCTGATCGGCGCTTTCCTGCTGCTCCTCGCCGTCCTGCGGCTGCGCCATCTGCGCGAGCTTCTTCATGTAATCTTCCTCGGTAATCAGAAGATCATCGGGGTTGATCGACATGGCCTGCAAGACGAGCTTCATTGCCTGGTACGCGCGGAAGCCCACGCCCATGATCGGGTGCACGCTCCATTCGCGCAGGATCATCTGCAATTGCTGTGCCTGGATTTCGCGCACCAGCAGCACCGATGTGCCGCGCGCCTCGACCTTCATGTCGCCCTTGACCTCGGGCCGGTTCGAGAACTGCATGTTGAAGTCGTAGGTTCGGATTATCAGCCCGATCATGTCGTCGTCGTAATTCTTGACCACGCGGCGGAACACGACGTTGGCGCTGTTCATCAGCATGGTCATGCCGCTGGCGGTCTGCGTGATGTGTGCGCCCTGCTCGCCCTGCGCGATGAGCGGCATCGACACGGCTTCATCGACAAACCGCATGGCAAGCTCGATGATCTGCGCCAGCTGGTTCTGATTGAGCGGGATATTGAATAGCTCGAACGGCGGCGAATTGGGGTTGGCGTGCCCGCCGCTGATCTTGCGCCAAATCTTGCGGGCCTTGAGCTTCCAGCTTCCGTCGACCGGCTCGACGCCCTTCTGATCGACCACCACCTGCGGCGATACCGATAGCGCGGCGTTGTCCATCACCATGCGGACGGCCGAGTTGAGCATCGCCTGTTCGTGGCGCATCAGGCGCGGCACACCGACGGCGCCAAGGATGGTGGCCTCGGCCTTCTCGAAACTGGCGATCGAGTACAGCGAAGCGCCGGAATCCAGCATGTATTCGGCGTTGATCTTGAGGAGCTTGGAATTGCAGAAGAACACCGTGACCATGCGAACGTCGAGCGGGTCGGCGGTCTTGAGGTACTCGTTGGCCTCGTCCTCTTGTCCCATGGCTCGCACCAGCTTGGCAATCTCATGGATTTCCAGCGCGCCGTGGAACTCCCAAATGACGTAGCGGTCCTTGAGCGGTGATAGCGCGCTCTCGCTGCCGTGGTGCTCCATGTTGCGAAGCTCGGACAGATAGGACAGGTCGGTGACGTTCTCGGCACCGTGCTGCGCGCCGCCATCGGCCAAGAGCTTGCGCGTCGTGCCTTTGTTGAAGTCCATATCCTTCGCCATCTTGCGCAGCTGCTTGGCGTTGAGGAGGTGGCGCTCATAGGTGAACTCGGCGTCTTCAATCTCGCCGGCGTTCATGTCGGGGAAGAAGTGCCAGGGATTGACGCGGCGATAGGTCGGCACCTTCTGATCGGTGATCGGCTGCAACACGGCATTGCCCTGCCCGTCGACCTGCCAGCGCTGGGGCTGCTTGCCGCTGACCATCGGGCCTTTGATGATGCCGACGCCCAGCTTGCACATATCGGCAATGGCATCGCGGCACCGGGCCGGGAAGCGGCTCTCGGTCAGTTGATCGTCGATCAACCGCTCCATGGCCTTGCAACGCTTGGTGGCTTCCTCAATCTCGCGCTGCTGCTGCTTGGCGCGGTCCATCATTTCCTTTGCCGCGGTGGCCTTGGCCTGCACCTCTGGCATGGTGGCGTTGGGATTGCCGCCCTCGTCGACATTGGCGTTGTGCTGCTCGGTCGCCTGCTCGGCTTGTTGCGCGGCCTCCTCGGCCATGCGCGCAATCTCGCGCGCCTCACTGTTCAACTCGGGGATGGGTGTGGGATCGATCCCCCAATTGCGCTCGTCGTTGGGCAAGAGCATGTCGCCCAGGCGCGCGGCCCAGCTGTTCGTCTTGGGCCGGGTGATGTTGATGAACGTGCGCGAACGGCTGTCGTCGTTCTTTAGCTCGGTATCGGTTTCCTTGTCGTAGACGCCATGGAACTGCCGAAGATCCTCAAGCCAGCGCTGCTCGATCGAACCGCGCAGGCTCATCTGCTCGCGTGCTTGGGCGGCCAGCTTGCGAATGATCGGTTCGGCGGCGTCCTGCACCTTCTGCCAGCGCTGCCGGGCCTTGCGCTCCTGCGGCGTTTCCTTGCGCTGATTGCCCATATCGTCGGGCATATCGGGATCGTCATAGGCCATGATGGTGCCGTTATCGTCCACGTCAGTAGCCCCCGATCTTGCTGGCAATGTTGAAGGTGGTTTCGTCATTGCCGAACTTGGCAACCGGCGGCGCCTGCATGACCTGGCCCAGCATCATGCAGAGGTAACGGGTGGCATCCATGAGGTGATCGCGTTCCTTGACGATGCGGCCGCGCTCGTCGCGGCGGTAGAGGCGGTGTTCGCCCAGCCAGTTGTGAAGGGTGGAGAAGACCTTGAGCTTTCCGGTGGAGAGCATCTGCCACACGACTTGCAGCCCGGCTTCGACGGCATTGTCGGCGGGGATGACGTCAAGCCCGAGGTCGCGGTAGTTGGAGAGGATCTGTTGCCCGTCGCGCTGGCCGGAGCCTGCGGCGGCCGGGTCGATACCGCCGCGCAGCCATGCACCGCGCGCCTTGATGGCCTCGGCATGGACGGATAGCTCGGCCTGCCCGCGGTAGTGCTCGGAGTAGAGATAGACCACATCGGAATCGCGGTCGTGCGCGCCGAAGATGGCTGCGGTCTTGTTCCAGCCTACATCGAGCCCGTAGCCCTTGGCCCACCATTTCGGGATCTGGAACGGCGGGACGATGATTTCGGATTGAACGACGGGGTAGATGGCACCGGAGCCGAATGACGGCGTGCCTTTGGTGCGGGCGTCACGCAGGTGCGGCGGAATGCTTTCGAGCATTTCCGCCTTGGTCGCGGGGTCGAGGTGCGGAACGTCGTCCCACCCTGCCTGCACCATTGCCTTGCTGTCTGTGACGCGCGCCACCCATTACCCTCCGAAGCGGTGGGTTGTCGGTATACGATACGTCTTCCGATTAGGGGAAGGGGCGGCTGTGAATTACGTCCTATGGGGACTAGCGCAGGGGAGGGAGTCCGTGGAGCGCGCGGATACGGTTCGACACATCGACCTTCTGCCGATGGATCGAGGGCGGGAATAGAAACGCGCGCAGATGGCGCAGTGCCTCACTCATCGCCCGCGCCCTCCACCCTGAACGACGGCGAGCGCCTGAACTTGATCGTCTCACCAGTGGGCGCAGGGATCGGGCGCACCTCGCCAAAGGATCGGAGCATCATCATGCGGCGCGCTTTCAGGTGGAAGCGGAACAGCGTGTCCCGCCGCCGGGGCATGAGCTCGCGCAGGCGGCGACGGAGCAGAAATGTGCGGATTGGGTTGCGCATCATTCGTCCTCCGGCTTGGCGTAGAAGTCCTCGGGGTCGGCGTGGATGGCTGCTTTCAGCTCGTCGAAGGGGTGTTTGCTCATGCCATTGGCCTTTCGCTATCATTGAGAAACGACAGGACCAACTCGGTGAGGCCTGTCAGGGGGGTGAAGGTGGTCAGCAGCAGCCCGCGCGTCGTCGCCACACGAATGAGGCACTCGCCGTAGACGTCGACCGGGCATTCCTCGTCCAGCCAGATCACCTCTTTGGCGGTGCCTTGGAAGGAGCGGCGGCCCTGATCGTAGGACTTGAACGCCAGCCAGGACAGGCGCCCGCCCTTGTGCTTGATGCCCACGGTATCGACAAGATCCTGCACGCCCTGCTTCCACTTGATCGGGCCGATGCACTCGCGCGGAATCATGCCGGAGCCGTCCACGCCCTTGCGCCCGTCGAGCCCGCCGATGACGTTGCCCAGCAACTCTAGCTGGATAATGTCGCGCGTGGTTTCGTTGGTGTCGCCGGCCGCCCAGGCGCGTATCTCTTTCTTGAACCGATGCCCCGGCCACCAGTGGGGATATTGCCCGGTCAGGTGCGCGCTGACCTCGTAGGCGCCGGCGATCGTCTTCCCAACACGGTTGGCCGCCATGAACAGGCGCTCCCGAAACTCGGCACCATCGGCGAAGAACTCCATGTGCTTGGGGTACTGGTGCCGGCTGTGGAAAGTCTGCCCGCCTTTCTCGACCGTCTCGTCGGGGAAGAACAGCTTGAACTTGTTGAACCGGAGGAATTGCTCCTCCTGCTGGATCGGTGCCAGCAGCGCCTCGATCGTGGCGTCGTCCATGCCGGCGAGGAATTGCCCAACGTCAAGCTCGCGCAGGTCGAGGCCTTGCGCAGCTGCGCCGCGCTCCAGCACTGCGAATAGCTCGTCGCGGTAACCCACGTCAGCCCTTCTCGATGCGCTTGGCGGGCTTCATGTCGGTGAAGCGGCCCTCGATAATATCCTTGAGCTTGTCTTCGAGCACGTTGCGCTTCTCGTCGGTCGACACAGCGATCGAGCCCGTCAATTCGAGCGAGCCCTTCTTCACGTTGGTGAAGACGCCGCCAACCTCTTTGGCTGCTGTCTCGACTGCCTTGCGGATCTGCTCGGCCGCATCGAGCTTGCCCTCGGTGCCGGTCAGCATGATTTCTTTCGAAGCGTCGATGGTCTGCTGCAATTCGTCTAGGCGGTAGGCCTGGTGGAACAGCGGGCGGCGCTGCAATTCCTCGATGAACCTGGCGCGCGTGTCGTCGTAGAGCGGCGCCCACTTGAGCGCGGCCTGTGAACGGGTCGCGGGATCATAGTGGCAAATCGCTGGCAGGCTGACCTCAATGTCGTAGCGGTCCTTGATCTGCTTCTGCACCGTGGTGAGCGAGCGATAGCAAGCCAGCTGCACCACGATGAAGGCGCGCATGTCGTCGGTCAGCTTCGGGCCATGCGGCTCGGGCTGCTCCTTGGGCTTGCGCTTGGCCGGTGTTCGAGGGGCGGGCTTCCGTGCCATCAGCCCTGTTGCTCCAGCATGGCGTTGATCTTGTCGACGATTGGCGCCGGGATGGTGTGTTCGCCGCGCACCCACTTGCCGACGGACTGGAAGCCCCACTTGCCCATGCCAAGGGCGGCAGCGGCGGTGTGCTGGGTCAGCCCGAGGGTCTTGAGCGCAGAGCGGAATTGGTGCGGTGTCATGTCAGAGTTATCCGTTAAAACCGATTAAATCGCCAGTCTTGCGCTTCATCATCCTTGGCCAGCGGGTCACCGCCCACCCTCCGCATCTGGCAGCAATACCCGGCGCGTCATGGGCGGGCCTTTAGGGCGGCGATGCAGATTGCGAGCGCGGGGGTCGTGGCGTCCCATGCTTCCCAAGACTTGAACGGCCTGTCAGGCAAGCCGCCCCGCGTAATGTGCGCAGACCAAACCGCATGATCGACGAACCCAATCCAATAGCGGTCTAGTTTGAAGCCAAGACCCGGCTCTACCAGCGTCAGCGCGGCGTCGATGCTGGCGGTGAAGCGGGGCGGCGTAACTGTCTTTGGCGCTACTCGTGTGTCCTCGCCTGTTGCCAGCCACCATCCATCACCAGCAAACCGCCAGCCATAGCCGCTTTCAACAATCGGGCTTGGCACCTTGTCAGGATACACTGCTGCAAAGATAGCCGCATCCAACTCCCGATCCGGCCCCGTCGCAGCCTCAAGAGCGGCGATCAGTTCATCCTTCGGCATTGTCGGCTCCTTCGAGCAGGTGGCGGCGGACTTGTTCGCCAAAAGGCGTGAGGTAAGCGCCATAAATTGAGCGCGCAGTGATGCCCATGTTCATCAGCCCTCGCCCTGTGCCGCTAATGATCCACCACGTATCGCCATCATCCTGATACGCTCGCGTGAGGGCGAGGCGCTGGCCCGGAAGCAGGCCCGCTGCCAGTTCGGCAATATCCCCCTCACCCATCGGTCGGCTCCGTGAGGGCTGCGCGGGCGGCTTCCGTCATGTCGTGTTCGTCAATCTCGTCAAGCAACTCACCCCAAGTGAGCGCATCAACACTGATGCAGTCGGCATCAGCGCCACCAAGGCAAGCGTGCCACCCGCCAATCTGCCCAGCCATGCCATGTCCATCGGGACAGCATTCCCAGCCCCTATACCAAACGCACCGTCCATCAGTGGGGGCTTCGGGGCGCTGCAATAATTTCAGCGCATGATCGCGCCACATGTCGCCGATTACGCCAATCGGGTTGCTGTATTTCAACAGATGGCGGATTGCCCTAAGCACATCATAAGACATGACAGGTTTTGTCGCATCGACCGTGCTAGGCGTAGGCTGGCGCAACAGGCGCATTTCTTCGCGGAGCGGCGCTTCATCGCTACAAAAGCCCGCGTCAATAAACGCCTTGAGCGTTGTGATCGGCGTGCGGCACCAGCCACGGCACCAATCTTCAAGTTCGGCTTTCGTCCATTGTTGGGTCATACGGGGTCTCCTAGAAGTGCGTCGTCAGCCAAATTCTTGGCGCGCACACGAAAATCCTTGTGGTTAATCTCGCCGTTTTCGTAATTTGCAGAAATCCACCTAACCACATGAATGAGCGCGTTCTTTTGCCTAACCAGCGCAGCCTCGCTTTCATGCGCTGTTTGCAGCACTGCTAGCGTTTCGCGCTCACGTTCTTTGCTCGCGGCGAGCTCTTCCCCCATTGCATCCATCGCTTGCACGTAGCCGACTTCGCGGGCTTTCAGCGCGGCGAGTTCGGGGCGGGTCATTGGGTGGGTTCCTTCAATTCGATCCCCGTCAGACGCACATATTCCAGCGCCCATTCGAGAGCCTTCCCGGAACGAAAGCCACCCTCGTTATCGTCACCCGGCTTGATGCCCTTGCGGATCGGCACAAACCATCGCTCAGCGGGCGAAGATGCTTGATGTGGAATGCCGGTAGCGCCGCCATTTTCCAGCGTGCCGACAAGGCAGGCGCATTCGCCTTCATAGGTTGAACCGTCCACGCGGCCATCGCGCAGCGCGTTAATCAAATGCAGAACTTCGCCGTGGCCCATTGCAAGGATCATGAAAAAATCGGACTTAATGAAGCGCAGGTCGGCACCGCTCAGGTAGGCACCGCTCAGGTCGGCATCGCTCAGGTCGGCACCGCGCAGGTAGGCACCGCTCAGGTAGGCACCACTCAGGTCGGCACCGCTCAGGTAGGCACCGCGCAGGTAGGCACCGCTCAGGTTGGCACCGCTCAGGTAGGCACCGCTCAGGTTGGCACCGCTCAGGTAGGCACCGCTCAGGTAGGCACCGCTCAGGTCGGCACCGCGCAGGTCGGCACCGCTCAGGTCGGCACCGCTCAGGTAGGCACCGCTCAGGTCGGCATCGTTTTTGCTCGCCCACTTTACGGCCAATCCCATCTTGACGCTCGGCAGCATATCGGGCGTTACCGAGATTTCAGCCGTGAACTGCACCACACCAGACCAGCGGCTGCGGACTTCATATTTCTCAATCGTCTGTTCCATCTCAAATTCTCCCAATCAGCGCACCGAGCGCCAGTAAAAATGTCATGCCTGTGAAGGCGGTGGTCAGGGTCAACGCGAGGCGCATCATGCGTCCACAGCAAAGGCCGCATCGCCTTCAATCACGGCACGTGCGCGGAGCGCGGCGCAAATGCCTTTGGTCAGCTCGGCCCCGGTAAGGTTCCAGCGCAGGGCATTGACCAGCTTTTCCATGGTCGCGGACTTCATGCCCGCCAGCCCGTGACGCGCCGCCATAACGGCCAATTCAGCGCGCCAAAGAATGTCAATCGCTGTTGGTGGTAGGGGCTGGCACACGGCCTGCTGGGGTTCAATCCATTGCCCGATATTGTATCGCCCACGGCGGGCCTCGGGATAAATCCAAAGGCTTTGGCACGGCACGTCACGATGATCTGCGGGTGACACCCAAGCAAAGAACTTGCCGTCTCGCTCAAAGTCGGCATTGGAGGTATAAGACGCTTCCCGCTCTTGCAGGAACTTCTCATGTAAAACGGCAAGCGCGACATGGCTGCACCGCTTCATGGCCTTCATTTGATCCGGCAACCGACCAAGTTTGTCCTTGGCTGACTTGATCTCAACCGCGATGATCTCGGCGGGAGAGACGGCCAAAACGTCGATCCTATTACCGAACGAGCACGCGTTGACCTCGTGCATAATGCGCGCATCGGGCCGCAAAGCACGGAGCCGCGACACTACGGCTTCACGGACTTCCGCCTCTGCCTCGCTGCGATAAGCTGGCATCAGAAAACACTCCAAGAAAAATCCCAAACGCCGCCGCCAAGCGAGGCAACGCCTGCCCCAACGACCAGCCAGAACAGCGCCAACCCGGTCAAAGCGATGCGCCAGAATACAGCGCGGGTCATGGCTGTTGCTCCGCCAGTGCGAGAAGAGCGGCGGCTGTTCGCTCACGTTGAACCTTGCTGATCGTCCAGTCGCGCGCCCAATAGGTTTTCTCGCGCTCGCCTTCGGTATAGATCACCTTTGTCCCGGCAGCGTTGGGGCGGCACTCCTCAAGCGCACATTCAACCAAAATGTCTGTCTCGTTGGAAAGCCCCGAAAGCGCCATTACACGCTCCGCCAGTGCCTTGAGTTCTTCGCGGGTCATGGCTTCACTCCATTGATAGGTTCGTCGCGCATCCAAATGGCAATCGCTGCCGGATCGGTCGGGATGCAATCCCACTGCCTGCGCGCTTCGTCGATCACCTCTACGGGGCTGTTGAGCCTGTAGCCGTAGGCGTCGGCATCATCGAACTCGTCATCGACGCCCCACATCGCTTCGTTAATGCGGGCCTCTGCTGCCGCCAAAAGGCGGGCGGTGCGTTTGTGGCGGTTCATTGGGCGGGTTCCTTCAAGTTGCGGACGGCCCAGGCGCGCATCCTTGTCCAGCGGCGTTCCGGCGTTTCTTGCAAAATCCCGCCTTCATCGTTTTCCCATTCAATTTCTCGAACAAGCGGTTCCGCAATATCGAAAATCCTTGCAATCCTCTCTGAATCTTCGGGGTCAATCTTCGACAAATCTACGCCGCGCTGCAACCCAACACTCCCCATCGCGCAAACACCGTCGCGGCATTGCAGTTCGTTAGGGTAAAGCTTCGGCTCTGGCAGGGCATCAAGTGCCGCGATCAAGTCACGTAGGAACGCTTGCCCGCGCTTGCCACGGATTGAACTTGCGACAACGCCGCGCCACCTGATGTTAGCCCAATTGTCAAAATCGCAATCCTCAGTGTATCCAGATCGGCCCATCATTCTCACCTCACAAAAGCGGTCAAGCCGCGTTGAAAAACTGCCACACGCAAACATCAATGCCCGCAGCGTCCAGCCCGATCAGCACAGACAGAGCGAACACCGCTAGACCTGCGGCAAGCCATTGGTTGCGTTCGCGGCGGGTCACACCGTCACCGTCGCGGGCTTGCCCGTTAGCTGTTCGATCAATGCGGCTTTGCGTTCGGGCCAATCAGCGGGCAGGTTCCCGCGCGCGTCCATTGCCTTCCATTCCGCATTTGCCAGCGCCTTCGATAGCGGCGTGATGCACTGCATGGGGGTAAGCCCGTGGGCAGGTGCAGGGCTGCAAGGGCGGCGCATGTATGCGTCGATCTCATTCGCCACGAGTGCCATAGCGCGCGCCTGTTGTGAGGGGGCGGTCATGGCTGGCGTCCGGTTAGGGCGGCGTGGAGGCGGTCGATGAAACCCTCGGCTTGCGCTAGAAAGGCGCTATCCCGTTCGAAGTCGCCCTTATAAACTTCGAGCGGGTCGGCCTTAATCACCGCCTCCCGCACCATCTCCCGCGTCAACGCTGGTTGTGCCAGTTCCATGCCGCGCTTGAGGGCGGCGAGGGTGCTTTGCATCGCAGGAAAGTGATCCTGCCCCCCTTGCGCCATTTCTTCGGCGTAGGCGGTGTATGAGGCTGCCCTGTAGGCTGCGCTGCAAATCTCCCGCGCCTCGATCAGCAACGCATCCACAGGCTCCGGCGCAATCAGGCCGCGCTCGCGGAACTTCTCTAGCGCTTCATTGACGTGCCAATCAGGCGCATCGAAAACCGCCATCAGCCCCCGGAAATCGGCTTCTGTGATCTGCGTAGGCCTCACTTCGCTCATGCTTCATTCCCTTCCGTATTGCGGGCGGTGGCGAGGTGTTCGCTGATGCTGTCACACAGCAAATCGGTTGTGCTGCCCGCCTCATGGCTATCGAGCAAAGGGAGCCATTTCAGGCATTGCCGCAGCAAACTGCCGCTAGTGTCCAACCGGGCCTGTAGGTCGGCGGTGGCTGCCCCGGCTTCAATTGCGCCAAGACGCGCCGCCTGCCAGATTATGGCGTATCGCTCCGGCGCTCGGCCGGGCCTGCGATTGCCTTGGCAGCGATCAGCAACGATGGTTGCAATGGTGTTGGCCTGTGGCGTTTCGTAAACAGTCATTCCCCGCCCCCGATCATGCCGCGCGCATCCCAAGTCTTGGACGGCCAGCACACAATCAGAATAGCGCACGCCAAGTTGAGCGCGAAGATGGCGGTCATGCTTCTTCCCTCCAGATCGCGCGCCTGGTGCAGATGTATGCGCCGTAGGCGTTGTCGATGCGGTCCATCGCGCGCGAGGCTGCGGGCCCGGTCTTGAAGGTGAGCGTCTTGCCGGTGATGCGGTTGGTCACCTCGTAGCGCAGGGGCTTGCTCTGGCCGCGGTGGCCGAACTCTTGCTGGGGGGTCATGCCAAGGCCTCCTCGTAACCACAGTCGCAGCCGACTTGGTAAAGCTGGTATTCCGAGCAGGTGCACTCGGGAGGTCCAGCCGGGTCATACTTGGGATCGTAGCGCTCGCTGCTTTTGACGCTCTCGGGACCGTCCCATGCTTGGTTGAGTTCCTGCTCATGGGCGAGGCCTGCCGCCTGATCGGCCCAGCGCTTTGCGCCTGCCTCGTCAGTGACGCCGGCGCATTTGAGTTCCTTCTCAATGTCGGCAAGCTCGTAGCACTCGACGATCACGTCGAAGCGGGCGCCCTTGCGGGCGTAGTTTTGCGCGGCATAGTCCGCGACGATCTTGGCGAGCGCGCTCATGCTCCGAGCCCTCCCATCGCCATCGCAACCATGACGCGCATTTCCTCGTCATAATCCTCCATCCGCGATTCATCGTCGCCGCTGAGCTGCTTGCGCTGCTCGTCGGTGATGAAGGCGTAGGCATCGTAAAGGTCGATAATATCGCCGTCCGAGTTGCGCGGGATCGCGGCGAACTCGTCGTCGCTGAAAGGCTTGTCGCGGCTGTCGAGGTAGCTCATGGACTTTTCTCCTTGAAGCGGGGTCTATCCCCTGTGTCCGAACGGGACATTAGCGCGCCTGTCGTAATAGTCAATAGGCTTCATGCAATCATATCGTCGATGTTGCGGCCCCGGCGCTTGAGCCCGTATTTCTTCTGCTCAATGTCGAGCCATCGCTCACGGTTGTTGCGGATGCGCGCCTGATCGGCGGCGACACGCTCGGCTATCTCGCCCTCGTCCTTGGCCTTCTCGACCTTGCGGCGGCCGCCATTGGTGGGCGGTGCCACGTCCTCGATCGGCAGTGTCCATAGTCTTTGGTCGATCACCGGCGGCCAGGTTGAGGCGCTGAACAAGCGGAACATCGTGCTCGCCATTTGCGAGTCTGTCAGTCCCATTAGGACGCGGCACTGGTCCCTTGTGGTGTTGAGGGTCACCGCGGCGCTGATGCGCTCCAGCCGGTCGCGCAGCATCGGGGTCAGGCTGGAGGGGGGTTTCATGCGGTGACAGGCTCCAGCATGGCGCGGGCCTCTGAGGGAGAGAACCCCTTGGCGCGGAACAGGCGATAGTCGTCACGCAGATGAAGTGGGCAATCAGCCCACACCGGCGGGCGGCCCGGGCTTTTGACGCCGACCAGGTTGCCGCTTGCCTTGGCGGCATCGGCGCGGCGGCGGCGCACACCTTCGCGGGCTATCGGGTGATGCAGTGCGCCCTCGCGTTCTAGCGTCTTGTGAACCGTGGATTGGGCAACGCCGACGGCGCGGGCTATGTCTGCCCCACCGTATCGGCCGCTCGTCCACATGGCGACGATCTGCGCCGCGCTCATGCTGCGCGCTCCCGCGCGGCAGGCGCGTCCCAAAATGCTGTCTCGCCAGCATGAAAGCCGATGCTCCGGTTTACGCTGTGCAGCAGTTCAACCTGCTCCGGCGATGGCAGCCCATCCGCCTTCCCGGTGTTGCAGCGCTCATGCGTCAGCAGCAGATTCCCGAGGAACTTGCCCTCGGGGTGCGCGGCTGACCAGGCTTTCGGCCAGACGTGATCGAACGTCAGCTTATTGGTGGTGAAACTGCGCTTCATCCGGTTGCCGCAGATCCCGCAATGCCCGTTCTGCGCCTCGTAGTAGCGGCGGCGAAGCATCTGCATGGCGAAGCGGTGGATCGGCCACTGGCAGTCCTGCTCGCCGCTCATGCTGCTTCTGCCTGCTGCGCGATGAACTGCTGGTAATCATGCCAGCCGCGGCCCTGCGTGTACGTCCCGCATTCAGGACAGCGGCGAAGCAAGCGCTCGGCCTCCAGTACGACACGCTGCGTTTCCGGCATGGCGTCGATCATGGCCTGATCGCAGCGCTCGTACTTGAGCTTCTGACGGGCCTCGCGCAGCCTGGCCTGCAATTCCTGCTCGACCTTGGCGCGGGCCAAAGCGCGGGCGCGGGTCGCATCGTCGTCGCGCTCCCACTCGGCCGCAATGTCGAGCAGCTGCTTGATCGTCGGGTAGAACGTCAGGCGGGCATGTGCCTCGCGTTGCAGCCACGTCAGCATTGCCCTCGGCTTGCCGGTGAAGTGCTCGATCATGTTCGCCATGCGGATCTCACCGGTGGCGTCATCGTCCCCACGCTTCGGCATGTCAGCCAGCAAGCGAGCAAATTGCAGGACGCATTCACGATCGGCCAACACCAGCGCCGGAGATGGTGTTGCAGCCCAGCGCGCTACCGATGCGAGCTTGTCATCGTCGAGCCGGGCGGGAAGCGCCCGAACCCTATCCAATGCCGAGTTCTCGATCGACGGCGCGGAGGTATCCGTCGCGGGTATCGCGGGCAGGTTTGTTTGAGCGTTCATCTTTCTTCATCCATTCGTCAGCGTTATTGATCCAAGTGCGGAAAGCAGCCTGCCAGTCGTGAGAGACGCGGTTCTTGTCGCAGGCATGATCTCGGAACTTGCGAAACTCGGCGTCAAACTTGCCGGGTGGCCAGCCATCAACGATCGCTTGGGCTCGCTCCGAAAGGTCTGGCTCGAAGTCCTGCGGCAAAGCGCCTGCGCGTTTCGATTTCGCTTTGGCGATGGGGACTACAGGGGGAGAAGAACCTTTAGGTTCTTCGTTGGGAATGGGAGTGGGAGTGGGAGGTTGATTTTGGTTGCAACCAGATTCAACCGCGGTTGAATGCCTTCCCTTTCTTTTCATGGCACTAGCTTGCCCAGCGGCGCGCTGTTTTTCTCGGTACTGTTTGACAGCGGCGGCCTCGTCCGTCAGACGGCGCTGCGTCCAAAACCCATCTTTGACCGTAAAAAACTCGCTCAGGATTGGCTTGGCCCGGCGCCATTGCGCGGGGGTCATCTTGGCGTAGCGAGCCAGTAGGCGGTCATCATCCGCCAGCCGATTATCGCGGCTGCGCCAGGCAACCATCAGCAGCAGCAGGTACGCACCGTGCTCGATCGTGGTGAGGTGGGTGGTGTCGCCAAGATAGGCGTCCGTCCACAGTGGCATGGCGGGGAACTCAGCCATTGAGATCGTCCCGGTTCCGCCAATCGTCGTTAGTGGCCGCGTGCGCAAAGACTTCCTCGGCACACTTCTCCGGATCTGCCCATATTTCGCTGCCCGTAAAGTGCAGAACCTTGAATCCTAGAGACTGAAAATAGCGGTCGCGTTGCTTGTCGTGCCGAGCTTGTTCCTTGGTCTTTTCATGGAACTCGTGCCCATCGCACTCGACAATCATCCAGCGAGGATCTCGGATTTCGAGAGGAAAGGAGCAATCGTGAATGAGGAAGTCGACGCGATAGCGCCCAACTTGCGACTGCTGATAGATGTAGAGCGTCTCATCCTTGAGGAATCGAAAAGGTGAGTTCGACTTTCCCATAAACTCGACGGCGAAAAACTCTCGACCGTCTTGGCCGTTGTAAAGCGCAGCGAGAAGCAGCTTCTCTATGGGGCTTTCACACTGATCTAAGACGCGGCAGCAATCCTCCTCATGGACAAGCGCCGCATGTTCGGCGCCGTCTTTGATGAAAGCGGCAATCCTGCTTTCGTAGTTTTCTTTCTTGGCCATCATTGTTTCCTTGTTATTGGCCCCGCATGAACCGCTCGAAAGCGCACTCGGCGCTCATTTGGTCGAGGTCGCGCTCCACCGGCACATAGCGCGGCTTGGGCGGCGGCGGCGCGACGGGCGCAGGCGTGATGCCCCACACGTCGGCCAGCGTGCCGTGGTCGCGGAACGGGAAGCGGTTGGGCGCAGCGCGCGGCGGGCCTTCGTCGTATCTCATGCGGCCACCTCAAACCTGTCTGTCTGATTGCCCCATGCTTCCCAGCCGGGGCGTGCCGTGCGGGCGAATAGCTCCACCCTCGGAAGGTCGCCGTAGAGGCGCACAATATCGTCAGGGATGCGGTCGGGCTTGCGGCTGTGCTCGCGGATCGGCTCGACGACGAGCTGGCGCACGCTGGCTGACTGGCGCGGCAAAGATCCATTGAAGCCAAGCAGGCACATTTCGGGATTGGATCGCGTGGTGTACCCGGTACCGATATGCCAGCTGGTGTCGAGCTTGCTGCGCTTCGCCCACGTAAAGGCGACGGTCTTGTACTGAAATCCCCATGCCTTCATCGTCTCGATGCCGACGTCGAGGAGCGGATCTGTCACCCAAAGGAACAGCGCGCAGTCACCTGACGCCAGATGGCCGACGGGGAGCGCTTGGATCTGCTCAATCGAGAGCGTGTCGTAATGCCGGTTCGGATTGCGGCTCTCGCCCTTCGCGCTGTAATTGTCGAAGGGCCAAGCCGGGTCGGCATAGATGATGTTGTAGCCGAACATGCGCAGGCCATCGAAGGGGGTTGGTGCCGTCACCGTAACCGCCAGACGATCGCTTTGCGTCCTGTCTCGGGGTCAGTGCGGCGCTCGCCGCTATCCTCAATCAGGCCGGCAGCGCGAAGCTCGGACGTGCGCGGCTGAATTGCCCGGTAGGTCGCGCCGGTCAACGCAGGAAGCTCGAACGTCGCCAGCAATCCATGATTGAAAAGCGCAACCAAAACCTTGTCGCGCAGATCCCCCGCACGCGATGCAATGCTAACGGCCGCGTCCTGAGACGTGTCGCCGCCTTGGTGGCCTGGTGCCTGCGGATAGCGCTCGGCATAATCGAACAGGCTCGCCATCATGTTTCCCCCTGGCGCGCTTTCACGCGGTCACTGATGCGTTGAAGGTCGCGGGTGAAATCGGGCGCGGCGGGCTGGGTAACGAGCGTCACCTTCTCGAATCCGGCCGCGGCGTAGATGCCGGGCATGTCTTCGAGCACCAGCATGAGCAGGGGGCGGCCGACCATGGGCGACAAGAGAACCGACGTGCCAAGCACGCGGTACAGGGTGTCGGCGCGCGGGAAGCCCTGCGGCGGCGGCGTGCCTAGCCAATCGCCGGTGATGCTGATGGCAAGGTCGCCAGCGCCCCAGCCCTGCGTTTCCACCATAAGCGGTGCGTCGTCGATCGGCGGAGGAGGCGCCAATGCTGGCACCTCCCCGCTTTCATCGGCAGCGAGCCAGCGCAGGAAGCGCCCGATCATGCCTCGGCCTCGGCCATTTTGCGCGCGGCGGTCTTGTTGAGCGGGATCTGTTCGCCGCCGTTGATCGACATGCTGATGCCGGTGCCTTCCGCGTCGGCCTTGGCAGCGGTTGCAGCCCAATTGCCGAGCGGCGTACCTTCCATGCCGAGCGCGTTCATGTAGGTTTCGAGCAGCATTTCCTGCTCGCTGCGGTCCTGCGGCTTCATCTTCCGCAGCTTGATGACCTGCTTCATGGTCTTCGGGCAGTAGCCGACGGCTTTTGCCTCTAAGAACACATCCTTTATATCGTCAGCGATACCCTGCTTTTCTTCTTCAAGCCGTTCGGCTCTTTCGATAAGCAGACGCAAACGGTCGTCCGTGGCATTAGCCATCGTTCGCCCCCTTCTATGGCGCCGTGAATGGTCGACCCTATACCGGGGGGCGCCTGCCCCGCCGGGCCGCGCGTCAGGCAGCTTCTTTGGTTTGCTGCTGCGATTGATGACGGAGAACGACGCGCACGAAGTCCTCCGCGGTAACTGCGCCGTTGGTCACTTGGCGGTATCGCTCGATGACTGCGGCCTTGGGCATTGTCTGCCCGGTTTCATGTTTGAGAACGGCCGAACCATTCGACATGCCGATCGCTTCCGCGACGTCAGCCAAGCTCAAACCTTTCCAATTCCGATAATCTGCTAGTTCCATGGGCCCGATATATGTCCCAATCGGATACATACGCAAGTTCTTTTTTTGTTGCTTTCCAAATGCGAGTAGCGTCTCTTTTCGGCAGGAGATCGAGATGGGTACTCAGACACGAAACTATGCGGCCAATCGCATCAGGCAATTGCGCCTGGATCGCGGCTTGTCGCTTGAGGCTTTGGGGCTGGCGATGCCGTCGCAGTTGACGGCGAGCACAGTTTCCAAGCTGGAGAAAAGCACGATGGCGCTGTCAGCGGATTATCTGCTGGAGTTGGCCGGGGTGCTGGGTGTGTCCCCGCTCGAAATCTTGCTGGAAGGTGGGGGAGCTCGCACCCGCTACGTCCCAATCGTCCGGTGGGGGGAGATTGGCGATTACCTCAAGGGAGTGTTCAGGAACGTGGAAGTGGTCGCAATACCCGCGTCGATAGCGGGGCCAGAATTATTCGCAGTCGAGATTGATTCAGAGCGGGCGCCTTACCTTATGTCGGAAGGCTTCGCTGTGGTTGATCCCAAACGCCTGACCCTTGAAGACAAGGGCTGGTTTTTGCTCGCCTTGAATGACGGTGAAATGCAGGTCGCGCAGTTCATCGCTTCACCACCATCTTTGATGTTCTCCGATTCGGTACCGGAACCAATCGGGGCGCGTCCGTTCACGGTGCTTGGCCGCGTGGCCTATACGGGGCAAGCGCTGGGATAAGTTATCGTATGTTGTCGCATAAAGACGCATAGAGTGTTGACAGGCATTTCCTAATGTGACAGACGTGTTCTCGAAAGGGGACACGTCTTGTCTTTTCCTGACCTCATCAACTGCTCCGATGCCGTCGCTGCTGCGACCGTTGCCAGCCAGCCAGCACCCCCGCTGGCGGGCAACAATCCGGCTTCCCCCCATAGCGCCCCCTGTGAAGCAGCGGCAGGGCGTGCTTTCTCCCACCTCGGCTATGTCATGGTCGAGGGCGACGAGTGGGACGGGGACGGGTTCTATACCAAGGCCTACTTCGCCAAGCCCGAAGGCGGCGGCCCGAGCGAGTGGCTCGACCACGATCGGTTCAACTTCACTCCCACCTATGACTGGTTCTGCGGCGCCGTCGATCGGATGATCGAGCGCAATGCTTGGCTGGTTGCCAACCCGGCGCGGTGGCAGGCATGAGCGCCGTCCGGTTTCAATTCACCGTCGAGCACATGGTTGGTCGGCAGGAGCTTGAATTGCGGGTGACCTATTCTGTCTCCCCCTTCATCGCCGCGACCTACTGGCAGCCGGCCGAAGGCGGCGAGGTCGAGATTGTCTCGATCAAGCACGGCGGTCAGCCGATCACCCTTAGCGATGACGAAGAGGAGGCTTTGCTCACGCTGGCACAAGAGCGCGCTGGCGATGACATGGCCGCCGAAGCTGCTGCGCGGGATGACTGGCGCTATCAGGAATACCGCGACCGCCTGCTTATGGGTGATGACCAATGAGCGCAGCCCACAAAATCTGGCAGGGCGTCCTGCGCCAAGACGGCACGATCGGCCCCGAGCCCTATCGCGGTTGGGCGGTGCGCTTCGATCCCCCGCCTATCCCGATCCGCTCGTTCGACTGGAGCGCCACCCATCCCGACTATGACGCGGATTGGCGCGGCGATGAAGAAGGCTGGGTTGGCAACGGCCTGTCCGCGCAGGCGGGCTCCTACGCGGAGCTTTGCGCCGAGATTGATGCGATCGAAGCGGAGCGCGCGGAATGAGCGGCTTCGATTACATCAACCGCACGTATGGCCTGTCAGTCAAGCGAGGAACTCGCGTTCGCTACACCGGCGATGATGTTGCCCGCAAGGCTGGCGGCAGGCTTGGTACAATCACTGCCACTAACGGCGCGCATCTGCGCATTCGCATGGATGGGGACAGCTTCTCGCAGCCCTATCACCCCACATGGGAACTTGAGGTGCTGCCATGACCCGCAGTGCCACCCCCTACGCCAGCGCTGGCGCCACCAAGACCTTCGAGGGCTTCGACGCATCGGTTCCCATCGCCGGCTACTACCGCATGAAGATGCGCAGCGGCGGTGTCCGCGGTGTGGTCAAGCTCGTCTATGGACCGCCGCTCGATCCTGTGACTGGCGAGGAGCTTGATCGCAGCTGGAGGTGGATGGCCTTTTTCAATGGCGAGGCAATCCCCGTCGAGCGCGCCTGGCCGGGCTGCGCTGGCGATCCCACCGACGAGCAACATTACCAGCGGGCCATCGCCCGCCAAGCATGGGCGCAAGAGAGCGCGCCCGATTCCGCCTACGCAGATCCGCGCAAGAAGCTCGACCTGCTTTCATCCCCACTACCTTTTTAGGAGCACCCCCATGCCAATTAAGCAACTTGAAGCCGAACCCGAAACCGCAGGCCTCGGGCACAACAAGCCGCCGATCGAAGACGACGTGCGCGCACAGTTCAAGGAGGCGCTTCTCGACGAGCGGCCCGACTTCCTCGCCCGCGTCGAGAGCATCGAGGAGGCGGCTGACCGCGTGGCGGTCACCGACGAGGACACGTTGGGTAAGGCTGGCGACTTTGTGAAGATGATCCGCGCCGCCGAGAAGCACGTCTCTGACACGCACGTCGCGGTCAAGGCGCCTTACCTCGCCGCCGGCCGCACCGCCGACGCGGAGAAGAATGCGCTCGTCACCCGGCTGAACACCGCCAAGGCCAAGGCTGAAAAGCCGATGAACGCCTATGTCGCCAAGCGCGAAGCTGAACGCCAAGCGGCATTGCGCCTTGCCGAACAGCAGCGCCGCGAAGCCGAGGCCAAGGCCCGCGCCGCCGAGGAGGAGCGCCGTTGGTTGGCCGAGAAGGCCGCCGCGCTCAATGCTCCGGCACCGGCACCGGTACCCGAACCGGTCTATGTGCCCGAGGTCGAGCCGGTTGCGCTCAAGGAACCGACGCGCAGCGATGGCGGCACCACCGTATCGGCCCACACCGTCTGGCACGCGGAAATCACCGACTTCAATGCGTGCTTCGGTGCGGTCGAGGATGACGAACGGGTGCGTGTTGCCGTGCAGAAGGCAATTGAGGCCCGCGTCCGAGCTGGCGCCCGCAAGATCGCAGGGGTGCGGATCTACTCCACCGCCAAAGCTGTCAGCGTGTGACCTTCCGCATCCGCCCATACGACCCCAGCCGGAAGCGCGCCAAGCGCACCCCCGCGCAGGAGGCCGCGACCCAGCGCAACTTCCGCATCTTCCGGCTGCGGAGCCTGTGGGCGCTGGCCTACATTCTGACCGAGCCCAACCGGTCGGCGGTTCAAGCTCTGATCGACGCAGAATTGCACAGCATCGGAGCCCGCACCCAGCGCGAGCATGAAGAAGCGCTGCGGGCAAAGTGGGAGAAGCTCTCCCACATCGAGATCGACGACGACGAAATCATTTTCTGAAAGGAACCCACTCCATGAACGCACGTACCCAAGCCGTTGCTCGAATGAACGAAGACCAGGACGCCAGCGTCCAGCGCGCCATCGCGGCGCGCGAGGAACAGGAGCGCCCCAAGAACGCGCTCGAAGCCATGGCGATGCGGCTGCAAGTCAGCACCGCCGGGCTGAAAGACACGCTGATGAAGACCGTGTTCAAGGAATGCCGCAACGACGCCGAGTTCATCGCCCTGATCGTGGTGGCGAACCAATACAACCTCGATCCGCTGCGCAAGGAAATCTACGCCTTCCCCGCCAAGGGTGGCGGCGTGGTGCCGATGATTGGCTATGATGGCTGGATACGCATCATGAACGAGCACCCGCAGTTTGACGCGCTTGAGTTCGATCACATCGTTGACGAAAAGGGCAAGGTTACGGCGGTCGAAGGCATCCTTTACCGCAAGGATCGCACCCGCCCGACCAAGAAGATTGTCTATCTCGACGAGTTCAAAATCGAAAGCAATCCTAACTGGAAGTCGCGCCCGAACCACATGCTCGACGTGCGTTGCCTTTGCCATACGGTTCGTATCGGCTTGGGTGTATCGGGCGGCGTTGAAGGCGATGAGGCTGACATGGCGGAATACCGCGACGTCACCCCGCAGCGCTTGCCCAGCAACGACGAGCTCGACACGCGCGCGCAGACCATCGACCACGATCCCGACACCGGCGAGGTGCAGGACGACGAGCCCGCGCGCGACGAGCAAACCGGCATGACCGAGTTGTCCGAGGACGAAGCCCGCGCGCTCGATGCAGCGCAGACCTATCAGGATCTTGACGGGCCGGTTGACGACGAGACGCAGGACGATAGCGAGCCCGAGGAGGAGGAAGCGCAGCCCGCCGGCATGAACGACGCGCAGAAGGCAATCCTTGTCGAGATTGAGCGCCGCATCGCCAAGGCGGAAATCGTTGCCGACATTCGCGCCGCCGATGCCGAATGGCAGAAGCACAAGGTCACCTTCCCCGAGTCCGTCGTCAAGAGCATGGACGAGGTGATCTACCGCAAGGCTCAACGTGTGGGCGAAGTCGCCGCAAGAGGTGGCAAGTGAACGATCGGTTCCTACGGCTCAAGGAGGTGGTGGAGCGTACCGGCATGACGCGCACCACGCTCTATCGCTGGATCAAGGACGGCAAGTTTCCGAAGCAGGTCAAGCTCGGTCAGGCTTCGGTGGCTTGGCGCCAGTCCGAGGTTGAGGAGTGGATGAAAGATCCGACCGGATGGGGGAAGGTGGCATGAGCGGCAATCCTTTTATCTCTAACTGCGACGTGGAGGCCATTGCCGATGAGGCGACGGGCATAAGCATGGGCGATGCAAACGGTGGAGTCATTTTCGTCATTGCCCTCACCAATCCGAAGGGGCGCGATATTGCTGCGTTCTTGAACCGCGAGATGGCGCTTGAGGTGTTCGGTCGGTTTTCCGAACAGCTGCGGGAAATGGGGTGGCTGCAATGACCGACCGTGGCAAAACCTTTAGCGCTCCGATGGTGCGGGCGCTGCTTGAGGGACGGAAGACGCAGACGCGGCGGTTGTTGAATCCGCAGCCGTCAGATTACCAATGCGCAAGCAATCCTCCTGCTACCGGTAACGTCAAGAAGCACGATAAGCCCTACTTTGATCGCTACCACAAAGGCCCGTTCTGGTGCTGGTGGGATGAATACGATCGGCAGGGACCAGACTGGATTCGTGTGCCTGATGCCCCCGGCGACAGGCTCTATGTGCGCGAGCATTGGAAGACGACGCCCGCCTATGACGATCTCGCCCCGCGCGACATGGGCGGCGAGGAACCGCTGTTCTATTTGGCGGATGGTGTGACCTTCAATTGGGCCGAGGCTGACGGCGATGTTGTCGGCCGCCACCGCCAAGCAATGCACATGCCGCGCTGGGCCTCTCGCCTAACGCTGCTTGTCACCGATGTTCGGGTGCAGCGGTTGCAGGATATTAGCGAGGCGGATTGCATTGCCGAAGGGATCGAGCAGGTAGGGCGCCATGGCGGGGAACCGCTTTGGAAGAACTACAGCGACGGGCCGACCGCAGCCTTTGTCTGTCCGATTAAGAGCTACCGCCTGCTCTGGAACTCCCTGCACTCCGCCCCCGGCACGCGCTGGGAAGACAACCCGTGGATCTACGCTGTCACCTTCGACGTGCGGCACGGCAACATCGACCAAATCGGAGGCTCCAATGACTGACCTCACCCCCGGCGAGGCGGCAATCCTCGACCTGCTGGCAACGCGCCGCAACGGCTTCACCTTGGAGGAGGTGGCCGAGCAGTGCGGCACCACAAAGAACAGCGCTAAGGTGATGATCTGCAAGATGCGCCGCAAGGGCTGCGCGATCGTCTCGCCGCTCCACATCAGCAAGCAGGGGCCGCGCAAGGGCGTGCGGCTGGCCTATGTGCTGGGAGGTGAGGCGTGACCTTCCGCTATCTCAGTGTTTGCTCGGGAATTGAGGCGGCCAGCCGGGAATCCTGCGCCGCGCCGTGAAGCGGGGCAAGGAGTTGCCGGCACTATTGATGCGGGCTCTGGCAAGCGTGGCGCACCAGCAGCAGAGCGAGGACAACTGATCGCGCGCCAGCACGGCCCGACAATCTCACCGGCGATGAAGGCGAGGGACAGCAAAGGCCCGTCCAGCGATGGCGATGGCGATGGCTTGCCGCTCATTTCGGTCGCCCATGCCCTGCGCGGCGAGGGCTTTGATGCCAGCGAGGACGGCACCGGGCGCGGGACGCCGATTGTGCCGGTGGCCATCCACTCCGACGCGATCGGGCGCGACGGTATCAGCAAGACAGCCGGAGCGGATGCGGCGGGCGTGGTGCGCAAGCGGAACGCTGGCATGGGCATCGCTGACGATGGCACCATGTATTCTCTGACCACGGGCCAGCCTCACGCCATCGCCATCCAAGAGCGCGCCGTGAGCGAGAACCCAGACGCTGGCCCCGATGGCAAGGGCTGGCGCGATGATGGGGCCGCCTACACGCTTGAAGAAGCACGGCGATCCGATGGCAGTCAAAACTCCGATCAGGAAGGCGTGCTCAATCTGCGGCGAACCAGCGCACAGCAAGGGCCTCTGCGGCAAGCACTACATGAGGGCCAAGCGAGCTGGGGAGTTCGACGCTTAACCCCCACTGAGGCAGCCAGATTGCAAGGCTTCCCCGACGACTGGGCGCGCATCCCTTGGCGCGGCAAGGCGGCTGAGGATTGCCCCGATGGGCCGCAATACAAGGCGTTCGGGAATAGCATGGCGGTGAACGTGATGACCTTCATCGGAGAGCGCATCGAGGCGGTGCGCGATCCGACCTAATCCCATCGGGCAACCCTCTCCCGCCCGATGGCTTACTGACCTCGCTTCGGCGGGGTCTTTTTTTGCCCGGCGCGCGCAACCGGTGCACTTGTGTGGGCATCGGTGTGGGCATCGCGCGGCGCGCACCCTCAATAAATGGCGCAATTCTGCCGTTTCTCTATGGGGTTTCGACGGGCACCCGCTCCGTACCCGATTAATATCATAGCCGTGCATCCCGTCCCATACAGACAAGACAATGACGGCAGGCGATGCTAGAGCTTGTCCCATATTGTATCACATTGCGACAAGCGCTCTCACCAATGTGCGGGCACCAATGTGGGCACCGCGCCCCGATGTGGGCACCGATGCCCACAAATGCGGAGACTGATATGAAGCTGACCGACCTCGCCGCGCGCAAAGCAAAGCCCGCACCGCGCGACTATCGCATGGCCGACGGTGCAGGGCTCACCCTGCTGATTCGCTCCAATGGATCGAAGCTCTGGCGGTGGCGCTACCGTTTTGCGGGCAAGGAAAAGCAGATGGCAATCGGCGCCTATCCCGACGTCACCTTGTCCGAGGCGCGCGAGGCACGCGACCAGGCGCGCAAGATCCTGCGCGATGGGTTCGATCCTTCCATGCAAAAGCGCAAAGAGGAACGCGACCGGCGGGCCTCCGGCCGATCGACCTTTGAGACGGTGGCGCGGGAATGGCACGACCTCAACGGGCCGCGCTGGACCGAGATACACCGGGCCGACGTCATCAACAGCTTGGAGCGCGACGTCTTCCCGCGCATCGGCAACCTTGCCCTAGTCGACATAGACAGCCCGATCGTGCTCGAAGCCCTGCGCCCGGTCGAGAAGCGCGGCGCGGTCGAAACTGCACACCGGCTGCGGCAACGTATTCAGGCAGTGTTCGCGCTGGCAGAGTCGCAAGGCCTGGTGACACACAATCCCGCGGCCAACGTCATCGCGGCATTGAAGCGGAAGCCGCGCGCCAAGAAGCAGCCGGCGATCGTGGACGTGGCGCAGCTGCGCGAGATCCTCACCGTCACCGAGGCGTCGGGCGCTTACCCCGTCACCCTGCTGGCATCGCGCCTGCTGGCGTTGACCGCCGTGCGACCAGGCACGTTGCGCCGCGCCGAGTGGAGCGAGTTCGAGGGTGTTAATTTTGGTGCCTCAAATGCCGACGAAAAATGGGACATGGCCCTTTGGCGCATCCCGGCCGAGAAGATGAAACTGGAGAAGGAGCGCAAGGGCGAGGAGGCATACGATCATGTCGTTCCGCTCACCGCCCAAGCGCTCGAAGTAGTGCAAGTCGTGCACCAGTTGACCGGCAATTGTGCCTACGTCTTCCCCGGCCAGCGCCACGCCCACCGCCCGCTATGCGAGAACGCAATCGGCTACCTCTACAATCGGTGCGGGTGGCATAGCCGGCACGTTCCCCACGGTTGGCGCGCGGCATTCTCCACCGTGATGAATGAGCGCCGCCCGGCTGACCGATACGTCATCGACGCGATGCTCGCCCACGTCCCCAAGGATAAGGTCGAGGCGGCCTATAACCGTTCGGAGCACATGGCGAAGCGCCGGGAGATTGCGGAGGAGTGGGCCGCGCTGCTCATGGAAGGGATGGCGCCGGCGGCGGATCTGCTGGGGCTTGCTCGAAGGGGGTGACTTTAAGAGGCTGAACTACTTTCCTGCGAGGGACATTTCGCGGAAATGCTTAAAGCCGCGGATAGCGCCCGAACACCACCCAATGCAGCCAGAGGCCAGCGTCCATCTTGGCCGCGCCCCTGCCGCGCCAGATCCGGTAGGCTGAGATCGCTCGGCTGAACATGGTGCTCGGTCCTCATGTTAAAGAAACGCGATTCCTTTTACACGTCGCGGGATCGTGTTAAAAATCCTACCCAGTCTGCCCAAAGTTGGGCTTCCCCTGCGAAGTGTAGTGCGCAATGTTGGCGGTCCCAATCACAAGAAACGCACCCGCGAAGATCACCAGCGCATAGCGCCGGGCCAAGCGCTTCGGCACCTTCTCTGTCCCCAGCGTGCGCCAGAGCGCATAGAAGGGCAGCGCGAACGCGGCGGCCAGCACCACGGTATAGATCCAGAGAAGCATCATTCCTCCTTGGGGTAGAGGGTAGCATTCCAGCGCGTGTTGAACGCCGAGACAATCCGCCCTTCTACCTCTTTCGCGCGCTCACGGCGAGCCTCATATTGCGTGTCGTCCAGCCGGCCCATTTCATACTCGAAGTCGATCGTACGCTTTTCCTTGCGGACCTCGCGCATGAGCTTCTGCGCTTCCTTCATCGCCGGCACCAGCGTCAGCACCTTCTCCTTGCGCTCGGCATAGGCGCGCGCCTCGGGGATCTGCTCGGCCTCGATGTAGCGCTTGGTGTATTCGTAGGCCTGCTCGACCTCGCCCACGCGATCGTAATACCGGCTTGTGTCCTGCCAGCCGGGCTCGCCGCCGATGAGCTTGCGCACGAACGGTACGTCGTTGGCCTCGACCTCGCCCCTGATAACCTTGTCAGGCAGAGCGGCATTGCGGTCGACAAAGCCACCGGCCGCGCCCGTCACAAAGCCGAACATATATTCGAGCGTCTCGGGGCTCACGTCCACCCAGCCGGGCTCGACCACATTGCCCCCGGTCGCGTTCGTCAGGAAGTCCGTGACCTCGCGCCAGTGCGTTCCCACGCTCCCGAAATAGCGCTGCGCGTCGGGCTCCTCCACGTCGTAAGGGCTTTGGTTCGGCAGGATCGGCTTGCCGGAGAAGTCTTTGTTCAACTCAATGTCGACCAACGGATCGAGGATCGTCGGCGCAAAGAAGTTGATGATGTTGTCCGTCCCGCCCACCGGGTTGAAGCTGTCGACGATGGTGGTCACAAGGTTGCCCGCGCTCTCCTGCCACTTGTCGCCACCGCGGCGATAAATCTCGCTGGCTGTACGGCCTGCCTCCCAAATCGCGCCGTACCCGTAGGCCAGCGGGATCTTGATGTAGGTCGAGCCGCTCGTCATCACGATCATGTTGCGCGATTTCTCGTAGGACGGGATCTTGTCGTAGAAGCTCTCGCCGTCGTCGTCGTCGTCGGACAGCATCATGTTGAGGAACTCGTTGAGCGCGCCCGCAACCGCAATTCCGGCAAGCACCTTCTGCACCTTGCGATGCTTGGCTGCGAGGAACAGCGTGACCGAGCCCTGCACCGACGCATTGTAGAACAGGTACGCCGCATTCAGCGCCGGGCCGAACGTGCCGCGGCGGTTGAAGTTGACGGTCAGGTTCTTGGCAATCGACGCGGCCTTGTCCTGGTCAACGCCTGCCTCGCGCGCCGCACGATAGGCGGCAAGGCGCACCGCGTTCTCAACCCCCTGGTTGGTGTTCTCGATCGCATCGCGCACAGCGATAAACCCGCGCTTGACGTGAAGGCGTGCCTCGCCCCCGTTGCCCGCCTTGAGGTTCGCCATGTCGAACGAACTCTTAACCCGCGCGCGGATCTGCTCCACGTTCTCGACGTTGTTGAAATACACCCGGCCACCGGCAAGCATGAACTCGTCGTAATACTGCTTCCATTCGCCGGAGCCCTTGCCCCACGATCCCTTGAGCGATGCGGCCAGCGCGCCCTTGTAGTGCCCAGCCGCCGCCTTACCGATGCCCGGGACGTCGATGCTTTGCAAGTTGATCGCTGCCGTCTGCATGTCGCGGAAGGCGTTGGTGATGATGAACTCGGGGTTCAGGGTGGTGTTGACCGTCGAAAGGTAGCGGTTGACCGTCCCGAGGTACTTGGTCACCCAATCCAGCTGGTGCTGGGTGATGTTGCGCATCGAATTGGCAAGCCGGCGCGCGGCCGGGTTGGCCTGGTTCATGGTGACGCGCACCTCTTTGCCGTCAATCTTGGCGACGACGGTGTAATCCTTGTCCTTGGCGGCGAGGTTGTAGCTCACCACCTCCTCGACCTGACCGCTCTCGGGGTTCATCCGGCGATTGACCGACACCTTGTTGACCTGCCAGAAATCCTCGTCAGGATTGGCGCGGGCAAGCTCGATGAAGCGCTGCGCGACACGGTTGGTTTCCCCGCGCACGATGGCCTCCTCTGCCTGCAAGATCAGGTAGGACAGTGGGCTATCGGCCTTTGACCGGCGCCCGAATGCGCGCTTGCTCTCCGGCCCGCGCACGTTGATCCCGCCGCCTGACTTGTTGATACGCTCGGCCGTTTCCTCGGAAAGCTCGCCCTCAATCTCCTTGAAGCCGCGCAGAGGGACGTAGTATTCATAGGTCGAGCGCCATTCGTCAGCCGCCTTCTGGCTCATCAAACCGGATTCGACGCGGAAGTCGAGCGCGCTATCGCGCAGGGCGTCGACCTTGGCGGCCAGCCGCTCCATGTCCTCCATCTTCCCGGCCTTGCGAACACGGTTCATCACCGCCATCGCCTCAATGTCAGTCATGCCGGAGCCTTCGCCCGGTGCCAGGTCAGGGTTAATCTCCTGCATCTTGGCGTTCCGCTCCGGCGCGTGCCGGGCGTAGAGGAAGGTTTCAAGCTCGTCGACGTTCACCTTGGCGCGCGCCATGTCGTCGAACAGCGGGCCAATCATGTCTTCGTGCAGCTTCTCCAGACGCGAGCCGATGCGGCCCGTCATCAATTCCTCGCCCAAGTAGGGGTTCATGGAATTGGGCAGGCTCTCGCCGGTCATTGTCTCGATCGTGCGCTGGGTGCGCAGCATCGGCATGTAGCGGTCCTGCATCGTGGTGCGGAACTTGTCGAAGGCTACGGCGGTCTTGCCCTTCCACGTCGGGTCGCTGCCGGCCAGGCTGACGACGGCGGCGCGGCTGTCGAGCGAGCCTTCGCTCTCCGCGAACTGGTCAGGCCCGCCCGTCGGGGTATTGGGATTGCTCCGCTTGTTGATCGCGTTGCCCGTCTCGAACCGGCCAATGTCCTGCGCTGTGCGGCCGGTGCGAATGTCCTCCAGCACGTCAAACGCGCGGCGGTCCATGGTGAAGCCCTTGCCGCGCAGTGCATTGCGGATAGCCTCGAAGATCCCCAGCGTGCGGCGGATGATGCGCGCAATCGCGCCCACCGTTCCCTCGCTGTTGACCTGGAAGCGCCCGAACAGATCGGCCACGGCTTCCTCGCGCTGTGCATTCTCGCGCAGGTCGGGGTAGCGGCGCTTGATGCTGGCTTGCGCTTCGGGATTGCGCGTCCACGCCGCGCCCTCAAGCAAGCTCCAATCGCTCTGGCTGATCGCGCCAAGGTCGCGCAGCGCGTGCACGGCCTCATGGCCCAGCGTGAACGTGCTGCCATTGACCGCATCGCTCGCCACCGCAATCAGCTTGAGCGACGGGAGGTATTGGCCATCCGGCCCGCGCGTTGCTCCCGGCCGTGCCAGCTGCGCCCGCGTGCCGACGCGAAGGTTCACCCGTTGCAGGCCCATTGCATCTAGGCGCGCGCGAAGATCCGCTTCAAGCTCACTGGCCTGTTGGCCGGTGATAGGCTCGCCGCTCTCGGTGCGCAGGAACAGGCTGCCCTGGTCGCGCTCGCTGCTGAACAGCCCGCCCTCTTGGTCGCCAAGCCCCTGCTGCCCGCCGCGCCGCGCCTTGCCCTGCTGCTGGCGTGCCTCAAGCTCGGCGCGCTGCGCCTGCGTCATGGTGCGTTCGGGCTGTGCTGGGGCGTCGAATAGGTCGGGGCGGCTGTCCAGTGCATCCTGGCTGCCGGCAACAAGCTGGCGCGCGTCGGCAAGGTCGGTCTTGGCTTGCAGCTTGGCGCCCGTCCGCATCAGCGCGGCCACGACTGCGGTTGCCTTGCTCTCCGGTGCGCGCGCGACCATGCCGCCCGACGTCTTCACAAAGTCCGTGCCCAGCGCCGCAATCACATCGCGGTTAAGGAACACGTCCCCGCCGCCGCGCTTCGATGCGGCTGTCGTCACCTTGATCTGGCCGCCATCCAGCGCCACCGATACGCCGGCGCCGTAGGCTTCGCGCCCGCCGCGCATCCACTCGATCACCTGTTTGGGCATACGGAAGTCGACGGGGCGGTTCTTCACCACACCGCTATGGTTGTAGCCGCGGCGCATCATGATGCCGGGGCGCACGCTGCCATCCTCGCCCACGAAGTTGACCACCTGGCCCTTGCCGTTCGTCTCCTTGTAGGCAGCGAGGATATTGCCGGTGAAGATCACACGCTTCTCGCGCGCCTCGGCCTGCATACTGTCGAAGGCTTCGAGCACAGGGTAGCCCTCGATCCGCGACGTCGCTTCGATCAACCGGCCCGCATCCTCCGGCATGTTGCGGGTGCGCAGCTGCGAAAGCGGAATGGTGATCTGGCGCGAGGAATCGGCCGTCGCAATGGTGACGTGCCATGTGCTCAAGGCGATAGGGTTCTTGGCCTTGCCGCGCTTGTCCACGTTGATGACCACGCCGCCCAAGGGGTCGCCGTTCTCGTTGTAGAGCAGGACACCGCGCCCGGGGTAGGCAATGTCGAGCAGCTGGCGGAAGGCCAGTCGGTTCTGATTGAGGCGGTCGGCAATCTCCGGCGCCGCCTTCTCGCTGGCATTGTCGACGGTCTGCTGGCGGTACGTCTCGAACTCGGTCAGCGCAGGCTGCGATACGGTGTCGCTGATCCAGCCTTCACCATCGCGGCGCAGCTGGTCGAGCGCGCTGGCCGGGCTGCCGTCTGGCACGCTGGCGCCAATCGTCTCACTGATGCGCTCCAGCACTTGCGCTGACGACATAGGCTTGCCCAGCCGCTTGACGTCGAGCGTCTCCATTACCACCGCTTCACCAAATGGGGTGCCGGCGCGGGTCGCAGCCACAACATTGCTGGCGTCCACGATCCGCGCATCGAGCGGCAGGGTCTTGGCTTCGAGCCCAGCTTCGCCAGCCGCTTCCTTCTGTGCCAGGTACGATTGGTACTGACCAAGGAAGTTGTCGTAGAAATCCTGTTGCTCGGCCAGCGGCAGGAGCATGAGGCGGCCGGTCACCTTGCGGGCCGCGCCTTCGCGGATATAGCCGCCGTTCTTGCTCTCACCCAGCGGCTTGCCCAGCACGCGGTAGAGGTCGGTGTCTTCCTCCATGATGCGAGCAATCACCTCGTCCCCGAAGTCGTTCATAAAGTCGGGGATCTCGTCCGACGTCACGGCCGAACCGCGCGCGCCCGTCGTGTTGGCGTTGAGGCTCGCCATCTTCTTTGCCAGCACAGCGGCGGGGCGCATTTCTGCCGGCACCTCGGCTACAAGCTGGTCATACTCGGGAAGCACCACCTGTCCGGTACGGTGGATACGGCCAAGCATCTGCATGTGCGTGTCGACGTTGCGCTCGGCCTGCGCGATAATCATCGTGCGCGGGCTCTGATCCTTGAACTGGTCGCTGGCATGGATCGACAAGCCGGTCGAGCCTGACTGGTTCAAGATCATGGCGTTGATCTTGCCGGAGTTGAAGCCGTTCACCGCAGCCAGGCGCCCGGCAATCCCGGTTTCCTTGGCGCCGCGCAGCCGCAGGGTCGGTGCACCGCCCGCATAGTCAATGGTGTGCGAGCGGCCGGTAATCTCGCCCACGGTGTAGCCCTCGTCCTTCAAGCGCTGTGCGATGAAGTCGATCGGGGAAATCGGGAGCGGGCCGAATGCGGTTTCGCGGATCTTCGCCTGAATGGCGCGGAATGCAGCCAGCCCCTCGGGGCCAAGCTCGCTATCGCTGATGTATTTCTTCTCGCCCTTCTCCTTCGAGAACGGCTTGCGCACGGTGTACTGCCGGGTGCGGTCGAGGTAGCGCTCGAACACCGCGCCAAAGTCGAGGTCGATCGCGCCGCCGGTCTTGATGTTCCGTTCGTCGGCGTATTCCTGAATGAACGAACCCATGGTGTTCGCCACGGTGATGACAGGCTTGCGGCCGGCGCGCAGTGCCTCAAGCGCGCGGTCGGCGGCCGGGCCCGCTTTCAGGGACAAGAGCATCTGCTCGATGATGTTGTGCATCACCGACGTGAAGTTGGTCGAGCTTACGCCGGCGCCGCCAACCGAACCGTCAGCCGAAAGGCTTTTCGCTTCGGCGCGGGCGTCCTTGTCGATCGCCTCTTTCACCTCTGTGATGAAGGCGTCCTCAAACTCGCGGATGCTGCGTAGGATCTCGGTCACGTCGCCATAGACGGCCTCGTCCACCGGCACGCGCGGGGTGCGGTAATTGACACCTTCCCATGTCCGTTCGCGGCGCACGTACTGGCCTGCATCGGCCAGCGCAGAGGCAAGCACCTGCTGCAATGGCACGCCGCCGTTGGCAATCGCTTCGCCCAAATCCTTCGGGTCGGCCACGGCAAGGCCCATGTCAGTGCGGGCGTAGAGGTCCATCACCTCGGGGCGCTTGGCATAGGTGGCGCTGGAGAACATCACGCCTTGCGCCTTGCGCGCCAGCATCCGCGCGAACTCGGCGCGGTTCGGGGCAACCTCGCCCTTCTCGGCCTTCTTGTCGCGCCGCTCGTTCGGCCCCTGACCGCCGGCGTTGTGGCTTTCGTCGAACACGATGATCGCGCCCTCGGCCAGCTTCTCAAGCACCTGCTGGCGCTGGGTCACCTGCCCCTTGACGGTCTGCATCTGCGAGTATGTCGTCATCAGCAGGTCGAACTGTTCTTCGCCGCGCGCGACACGCTCCAGCCGCTTGCTGTGCGCCGCGCTGCCGCCGCTCTTTAGCTCCTTGCCGCCGCCTAGCGGGATGCTTTCACCGGCGTTGGTCATCACTAGGACAGGCTCACGTCCGAGCATTTCCTTCACACCGACGTCCATCATGTCGCGGTAAATGTCAGCGTAGAGGTTGGGCTTCTCGGTAACGAAGATCGCAGTGCGGCCTTCCTTCATGGCATAGCGCAGCACCGATGCGACGACGCGGCCCTTACCGATACCGGTCTGGTCACCAATGATGAAAGCGGCGCCCTTGCCAGTGGCAGGGTCAACGCGGTCCATGTTGTCGAGCGCCAGCCCGATCGCGTCGGTTGCCTCGGCGGAAAGGCGCTTGCCCATTTCCTCGCGGGTGAAGCCGAGCTTGTCGGCCACATAGGCGTCGATGCTGCCGTGCTTGGCCTCGATGCGCGCCAGCGCGTTCTGCGCGGCGGTCTGCATGTTGTAGGGCACAAGCGTGTCGAGCGAGTAGCTGCCGCTCGCCGGGGAGTAGCGCACCTGTGCAGGCGCGGCTTCGCCTTCTGCTAGTTGGGGCTGGGGCGCATTGCGCTGACGATCTCGTCCAGGCTCTCGAACCGGTCGGGGTGCAGGGTCCACGCTTCCGCGTCCCGCTTCGCGCTGATCCAGTCCAACGCCATCGGGTTGTCCGACAGCAGGCTCGCCGCGAACGTCGCCGGGCTGCTCTGCGGTGACGTCGCCTGTGTCAGCCCGCCCTCGATTGCCGCCTCGTCCAGCATCGCCATTGCCGCCTGCGGGTCGCTGTCCTGCTCCAGCAGTTCCAGCGTCCGCGCTTCCAGCTTCTCCAGATACTTGAGCGGGCTCAACAAGGGCGTTCTCCAGTGCATCCCACGAATCGTAGATCCGCGGGGCTTTGACTGCGGGGAGCGGCAAGGCAGACTTGCCGCGGCCCTCAATCACGATCACGTCCACCGGCCAAGCGGCGCCCTGCTTCTTGTACAGGTCGCCGTTCACGGTGAAGTGCTCGGTCACATTGTACTCGGAATAGAGCCGGAAGTAAAACTCGCGCTTGGCCTTGCCGTTGTAGGCGTCCTCGCGGTTGCGGGTTTGCTTGGCGACAGAGCCAACAATGAGCGCAGCCTTGCCGCCGTTCTTCATCATGTCGAGCGAAAGCAGCGAAATGGCGTGGTCGATTTCGCGTGCCTCGTAGCCGTCGCCCAAGTCGAAGATCACAGTGTCGCCCTGCTCGTCCTTGACCGGGCCGAACGGCGGGTTGGCAATGATGCGGTCGCGCTGTGGCCCGTCGGGATTGGCTGCGGTCGCATCGCCCTGGGTGATGGTCGCCTGCGGGTAGAGGTCACGCAGTTGCGCCACGCGGTCAGCATTCAACTCGTTCGCGGTCACCTTGGCAGGGTCGGCGGTGATAAGCAGCATCCCGTTGCCGGCGCTGGGTTCGTACACCGTGGTGCTGTTGCTGATACCGGCGCGCAGTGCAGCCAGATAGGCGAGCGGTGCCGGGGTCGAGTAGGCCTGCTCCTGCACGCTGGTGGAGGTGCGAACGCCAAGGTTGGGCTGACGGCCGTAGAGGCTGACAAGCTGGCGATAGGTTGCCAGCGGTGCGGCGCCCTCGGCCACGATCGCGCGGGCGTTGAACACCAAGGCGGCCTCGATCGCCTCGTCGAGCTTCTTGGCTTCGAGCGTGCCGGGGCGGAAGTCCTGGCCGGTTGCCTCCTTGGCAAAGGCGCGGGCCTCGGTGATGCTGGCAAAGCTGCGGGTGCGCAGCGCTTCCACGAACACGCGGGCAAGCTCGGGTAGGTCGGCCTGCGGTTCGGGTTGAACCGTTGAGGATTGCTCAACAGTTGGCGCCGCATCGGCTGCAATCATTTCGCTGATCGCGCGCGACACGTCAGGCGAGGTCATGCCCTCGGTGTTCAGCCCGGGATAGTTGCGGGCACCTTCCCAAAAGGACAGCAGGTACGGGGTGATCCCGTTACCGAAGTCGGCGCGCATCTGCTTGGCGAAGTCGGCAAAGTTGCGCACGCCGTCCTCGATGTAGGCGCCAGCGATGACCATGCCGTCGATCAGCATTTCAGGATCGACGCCGGCATTCAGCCGCTTCATGCGGTCCTTCATGCGGGCGCGCGCAGCCTCTACCTTGTCGGCAGTGAACAGGGTATTGTTGGCGAAACGATTAACCTCTGCGTTATTGCTTTCTTGAGAGTTTGCTCCTACATTGTCCTCGGAGGTTGAAGTGTCACCCACGTTCAAAGAAGTAGAGTTCCGGCTTGCCGCCGTGTTTTCGATTGCACCCCCGCTGGCATTGGTCTGGCGCGAGGACTCGACCTGGGCCGAAGCGCCCGGGCTTGCGACCAAGGAAGGTGTTTCGCTCTCGCGCGAAGAAGCCGAAGCCGAGTTCCCCGATGCAGACTTTGCCGCACTGGCGAATTGGGCGAAGCCGGTAGCCTCAAGCGCAGCCGAATAGATTTCCTGCTGCTGACGTTCAAGCTCGGCATAGCGTTCTTCCGAGACGCCCGGCGCGCGCTGCTCCTCATAGAGCTTGTTCGCGCCACCGGCCTTCTTGGCATTCCACACCACTGACGGAACGATCTGCAATTCGGCCTTGATGCCGCTGCTTTCGACAATCAGCTTGTGATCGGCATAGCCGCTATCAAGGCGCTGCCAGCCCTTGTCCTGCACAACGGTGAAGCGCTCACCGATTGCTGTCGCCAGCGCCTCGGCCTGCTCCATGCTGTCGACAATGAACGCACCGCGGGCGAGATCCTTAATGTCGCGCACGCTGTTGTAGCCATCCTCGTTGGTGGCCTTCACGATCACGCGCTCACGGCTCTTGACGCCGCCGCTCTTGAACGTCGCATCCTGCTCGCCCCCGAAAGAGTCCAGCTGTTGCTGTGCCCGGCGAATATCACTGAGCATCGAATCGTATTCTCGACCGATGCGCGTTTCTTCCTGCGCCTGCTCCTGCCCAAGCTCCTCGGTGGTCTTGTAGGATTCCCAGCGGTTCGCCACGTCGACCGATAGGCGGATGCCCTCGCCACGAACCGGGCGCATCTGCACGCTCTCGGTCAGGCGAATACCGTTCTCGACGTAGGAGCGCACGCCGCGCTCGTCCTCGAACACCTCGTTGCCGTCACGGTTGCGGCCGAGAAGGCCTTTGCCTGCGGTGGTGGGTGCAGCGGCGCCGCGCGCCTTGGCGGTATCATCCTCCGCAGGGGTGACCGTTTCTGTCACCCTGGCCAAGGCGCTTCGCAATTCGCTTTCGCTTGCCGTCTGAAAGTTCAGCCGCAGGCCCGGCCCTACAATCAAGTCGCCTTCTATGCTTGTATCAGCGCTGCCGTTGACAGCTTCGCGCACCATTCGCAGGCGCTCGGCACGATCAAGAATTGGGCCATCTGCCTCAGCGACAAGCTCCAGCGCAGCACGAATAGCCGCCTCGCGCTTCTTGCTGAACACCATCGCGCCGTCGCTGCGCTTCGCAGGTTTGGCAATGCCAGCCGCTTCGATCGCCGCCAGCTGCGCCGGGGTCGCATCGAACAGGGCAATGCCCTTGCCGCTTGTGGTGTCTTCGAGGCGGTATGAAGGTGAGGCGTCATCACCGGCAGTTGGATCTACCGACTCTGCCTCACCTTCGCGCTGAACCGCATCGCTACGGTTATCTGTTAGATCGGCTTGGCTTTCGCCGCTGCCTTCTGTGCCAGCCCCCGGCTGTACGCCTTCTCCGGCTCGCTCTCCGCTGTCTGTGCCAGCCGGTCGAACGTCTTCGACAGGATCGACCAGGCTGCCGATCTGTCCGTCGGCTGCTGCGGGCTTGGCGCTGGGTCGCGCTGTGGGGTCATCTTGTCTTGCATTGGCGAGCGCCAGAATATCAGAGGCCGGGTTGCTTGTCGAGGCAATCAGCCCGCCGCCCGGCACCGTCACCATGGCCTGCTCGATGTAGAAGGTCAGCGCGTTGGTCAGATCCTTCTGCGAGCGCGCCTTCTTGAACGCCGGGTCTTTGTACATCAGCCGCAAAACGGCCTCGGTGATCGGGTCGAGCGTACCGGAGAACGCATCCACCTGATTGACGAACTCGGCTACGCCGCGGTCTTCGCGCCGTGCACGGTCAACCAGCGTCACCGCCTCGGCCACGTTGGCGGAAATATCGACCGACGGGTCAATGATGCCCTGTGCTGCTGCCTCGCGCATCTGCGCCAGCTTGCCCGACGTCTCGATGAGCGCGTTGCCAATCGACTTGATCTTGCTCGACCGGGAATCAACCAGCCATTCGACAAAGCTCTGCGGGCCCAGCGCGCGCACCAGGAGCGCGGCCTCGATGCGGCGCAAGAGGTTGGCCGATGGGCGGCCGTCCTTCATTACCATGTCGCCAACTTCGCTGGCCGGCACGAATGCCTGCATGAAGCCGCGCACGAAATCGGAATTGTTCAACGTGTCGAGGTCGCCGCCGCGGTAAAGCCCGAGGAGGTTGGAGCCCATGCTCGCTGCATCGGTGGATGCCGTCTCGACGCCGGACATGCTGGCGGTGGAGCGCGCATTGCTGTCACGCACGAACCGCGCCACATCGGCGGCCGGCATTTCATCGCGCACGCGCACCATGACAGGCTGCGTCATGCCGCTTACGTCGAAGCCTTCTTCTTCGAGCATTGCCCGATAGGCGTCGACCTGCTGGCCTCCCTGCGCATAGGCCTGCGATAGCGCCATCACGCGGCCGTTGCCGCTATCGACCACACCATCGGCGGAAATGATCGGGGCGCCGTCGCTCGCCTTCACGTCGCGGCCAAGCAGGCGCGGGTAAAGGTTGGTGGCGATGTTGCGCACCTGGTTCTGACTGGCGGCCCGGGTACGGTCGCGGGGCTGACGCTCGGCCGGGAATGCCGGGTTCACTGCGCCGTCAGGGGTGTTGGACGGGACGAGATCCGCAAGCTCGGCCACGGCATAGCGCACCGGCACCTCTTGCAAGGTGGCGGGAACCACGGCGGTTTCCTGACGGTCCTCGACGCGCAGCGGGATAGGCTTGCCAATCAGGGCCGGTGCTGCGGCCTCGGGCTCGTCGCGGTTGCTGAACTCGAAGGGTTCGCGCTCGGTATCAGGCGCGGCAAAGCTCTCGCCGCCTGCCTGCGCGGGGAGCGCGCCGCCCATCTTGCGCGCGGCCCAGGCGATGACGTCGCCGGCGGTCTTGCCTTTGAGGATGCTCTTGTTCGCGGTGATCTGGTCGTCTTTGAGCAGCTGCGCCACTGGCGTGTTCGGGTCAGCGCCAAGGATCGAGCGCGCGCCGCCCATCCCGAGGAAGTGCGCAAGGTAGACGTTGCCGTCGGTGACCGGTGCGCCAATCGCCTTGATGCCTGCCACGTTCTTGTCAGTGAAAGACTTGAACCGGGCGCGCTGCTCCTCGGCCGATGGCTTCAAGCCGCCGAACGCCTGGCTATCGTCATTGCCCCATGCGCCGCCCTCGGCAATCCATGTCTTCTTGACGAACTGGAACAGGCCACTTGCCGATGACGTGTCAGCTTTGATGTAGGGCCGGTTGCCGCTTTCGATCTGGCTGTTCTGTGCCTGATAGCGGCCCATATCGAATCCGGCCGCGCCTGATTGCTGTCCGGTGCGAACCGAAGGGCTGGCAGTAGGCGCGGCCGGGCCAGCGGCGGCGCTTCCACTCGCGGCCGACTGGATCGGGGTAATCTTGTAACCGGCGTCTTCAATGTTGTCGTTGTATTCGCGGATGGTCTGGCCGTCCGAGAGAATAACCTCGATCCCGGCGCCATCCGCATCGGAGAACGAACCGGCAAAGGTACCCTCAACCGGGGTCGATGAGCCTGGCACAAGCACGTTGACGCGGCCGCCCACCTCGGGAAGCTCGATGTTGCTGCTCTGCTGCTTGCCTAGCTCGACCTCGATCTGTGCGGCGCGGCCTGCCTCAATGTCGGCAGTGTCGAGCGGGCTTGCCTCGTCGTCGGGCGTGATGGTGGCGCGTGCAGCGCGGCGTGCAGTGATTGCCTTCGCGGTGGCGTCAACGGCTTCGGAGCCGCCGCGGAATCCTGCGCCTGCGCCGGTGCCAACAAGAGCGCTGGCGGTGATGCTGTCGCGCAGCTCGTTCAAATCAACGCCGCGCTCTGTACCCAGCGAGCCGCCAAGGTTTTCAAGCGCGCCCTGCGTACCTTCGGTCAGGCCTTCGGTGCCGCCCGCTTTCAGGATGCGGGTGATAAGCGCCCCCGAACCGGGGTTGAGCAACCGATCGAAACCGAACTTGTCGAGCGCCAGGCTCCCGGCTGCGAACGGCGCTGCTACGGCAAGGTCGCCTGCCGTGGCTTCGGTGCGGCCATCATTGACGGCGCGCTCCTGCGCGATGCCGCCTGCGGTGCCAAGGCCAACCGCCGCAGCCCCATAGGGATTAAGCAGCAGCGGCGTGATCGCCAGTGATGCCGGGCCTTCATCCAAGATGAACTTGCCAGCCAGCAGCGGGTTTTCCTTCACGTCCTCAAACGAGGTGGTGCCTTCAACGCGGCGGCCTGCGGTGATCTCGGAGTCTTCGGCAAAGGTTGTGAGCACATCGCGCGCTGCCTGGTCGCCGGGCAAGACGCCGATATTGCGTTGCAGCTTGTCACTCAGCGCGATGACGGCGCGCGCACCGCCGGCGGCAAGGCCAAGGCCAGCCTGACCGATCTTGGCCGCCTGCTGCTCGATGTAGTTGTCGGCCTTAATCTCGCCGGTGGGAACGCGGGTGCGGTTCTCGGCAAGGAATTGCTCGCGCTCTGCTGCAACGGGTCGCTCGCTGGCAAAGAAGCTGCTCGGCCCGGCTGCGGGTGCAGGGCGGCGCGCGCTGCCAAGCCCAAGGAGCGAGCCTACGCCGGGGTCAGAGGGGCGGCGCGCTGCCTCGGCTGCGCTCTCCCGATTGGCTTTGGCTTCCTCGTCGCGTGCCGCGCGCTCGCGCAAGCGTGTTTCCGCCGCGCGCAAGTCACCCTCGCTCGCACCTTCAAGAAGGTCGCGGCCTTGGGGGGCTTTGGCGCGCAAGCGTTCGCTGGCAGACAGAAGCTCGTCTCGCGGAATCCCCGCAAGGAGGTCACGGCCGGCCATGTCAGGACTTCAACCTAAAGCCTAATTCCTCAAGGAGCAGCTTGGCCGCCGGCTTCGATAGGTTCCTCGCCTTCGCTGTGGCGTCAATGTCCGCTTGCGTCATGATCTTGCCGCCTTGTGCTGCTGGTTTGGGGGCCGGCGCACGCGGCGCCGGGGCGGCCGCTGCCTGCACGGCCGGGGTTTCGGCAAGCTCGGGGAACAGGGACGAACCGCCGCTGCTGCCCGACTTGATCGTCGTGTCGACCGCGTTTGCGCGCACGCCGGTTCTAACCTGCTTCCCGGTGCGTGTGATACCGACATACTCGCCGCTCTCGTCGAGAAAGGTATCGGCAATATCTCCGCTCTCAAGATCCTTGGCGAGCTTCTGCGATGCCGCATCGTTCTGCCGCGTGATTGCACCTTGAACCTGTGCGCTGCGAATGTTGTTTGCAGTCGCGTTGTTGTCGACGTCCTTGCGGATCTCGCCATCGGCCCGCGCTTCTGCAATTCGGCGGGGCAGTTGCTTTTCCTCGAAGTCGTTCTTGTAGCCGTATTCCTTGCGGGTGTTCTCGTCGTTCAGCGATGCCGTGTTGGCGGCATTGGTGCGATCGTTCGCAGAGCGCAGGTTCTCCAGCGCGACCTGAAAGTCGTTATCGCGTTGTGCCTGCTCGGCCGCCGCCTTTTCGGCGCCCTGCTTCTGAATGCCCTGACCAACGCCTTGCAGCAGGCCAGCGAGAACAAAGCTCATGCCGGCGCTCCCTCAAGCGGTGCACCGCCAGGCAGGCCGGGGAGCACCTCGTTGAGCTTGCCGGCGTCGTTCGCTTCCATCAGCTGCGCGAAGCCAGCCTTGAGGGTTTCCTGGTCGATGCGCGGGCTCACCACCCGGTACAGATCCATTGCGCGGTAGAGGATGCCTTCCATTTCCTCGCCCTCGTCGAACTCATGGATGCCCGCCGCCTCGGACACGGCAATCAGCATTTCGACCACCTCAGTCCCGGCGTGCATCACCACGTCATCGGGGAAGTCGACGCCCTCCTGCTTCGCGCCGGCTTCGATCATCATCGTGAGCAAAACAGCCGTGCCCGATACCGCGTCCTGCGGTGATTGTGCGAGCGGCGGTTCGGCCGATGCGAACACCTGTGCAGCCTGCGGGTCAAAGTCACCGCGAAGGTTGGCGACTATCTCGGGCGATACCTTGCCGCGCTCCGGCATAAGGATGCTCTCGGCGCGGCCGATGAAGTCGTCGTAGAGCGCCTGCTCCTCGGGCGTTGCTTCCTGGCCGGGCGATGCCGCGGCCGGATCTGCAACAGGCGCAGCGCCGGGCTGTGCGGGCTGCGCGGCGGGCTGTAGTGCGGCGCCTAGACCTTGCATTGTCTGTTCTCCTTAACCGACAGCGACAAGCTGGCCGGTGGCGCGATCGTAACGCACCTTGCCGCCGTTCACTGGCGCCTGGCCCTGTGCGAGTAGCGGGCCCAGCCCATCGGTTTCTTCCCGCTGTGCCGAATACAGAGCGTCCCCGATCCCGAGGTAGCTTGCACGGCGAAGGTCGAGCGCGCGGCGGTCCTCTTTCGATTGCGCCTTGGCGCCAAGGCCCGAACCGAGCCCCTGAATGGCCGAACCAACAAGCGTGGGGTTCTGCGAGATAAAGCCGCCGATGCCGCCTGCGGAGGAAACTGGAAGCGCAGCGCTGCCGACGATACCTGCCGAGCCTGCAATGCCCGATGCCGCGCTAAGGCCGCTCGATGCTGCATTGCTGGCAACGCTACCAACAGATTGAATCGCACTATGCGCGACATTGCCCGCCGCGCCAGCGACAGCGCCCGGCGCATTTGCTGCGGTGTTGGCAACAGCGCTCGCCGCCTGACCGCCCGCACCCGCACCCGCCGCCGCCGCACCGCCGCCCAGCGCAGCACTAAGGCCACCCAGCGCGCCGCCGGTGATGAGGCCAGTCGTAGCACCCTTGATGATGTTGCCGCCGGTCACACCGGCCGCGATAGCGCCGAACGTCGCAGCCTTCGCCGCGCCGACTAGCACCCCTGCCAGCGCCCCCTTAATCCCGATGCCGGCAAGCAATCCGCCCGCACCTCCCAGGGCGGGCAGGATGCCGAGCGCGGCGCCACCGGTCAGGACGACGGCGCCAATCGCAATGATCGGCAGGGCGTATTTCTTGACGACCTTCACCACCTTCTTGAAGACCTTGCCGACTGCCTTGAGCGGGTTACTCATGCTGCAATATCCTGTTGCTGTACGGCCGGGCGGATCTTCGACCACACCTCGACAATCTTCTGAAACCCACGACGACGGAAGGACGCGGCGAACCGCTTGGAGCCCGGCACCACATCGGACCAGCTGGCCCCAATTTCGTAGACGCGCGGGTTATTGTCGGCCCATGCGAAATAGGCGTCGAACAGTTGATCGAGCACGAACGCGCTCACCGGCTTGCGGCCGATCAGGAACATATCGGATGCGCCCAGCTTAGTGCCGACGTTGTAGATGCGGCCCAGCGTGCCCAGCACAAAGGCTTGCGCGCAGTCATCATCATCAGCCGCGACCATCACAAAGCAACTGCCGTCAGTCGTCCCGCCGTGGCGCCCGATCGCGTTGGCAATCAGCTTGCGCGCATAGGCCTGGTCGACCTCGACCACACCGGCATAGCGCGAATCCTCCTGCCGCTCGGCAAGGATCTTCGCCAACTCGGGCGCATCAGCAAAGCGGGCGGCGCGCAGCTTCATCACCGCAGCGACAAGCCCTGCAAGGCGATATTGCGCACGCCATTACTGAAACCGCCGCCGGGCTGACTATATTCAGAACGCACACCGCCCGGGGCAATCGGCGGGCCGGAATAGGGCGGCGTCGTGGGCGGGGTGTAGCCACCCGGGTAGTTGATGGGCGGAATGCCGCCGCCTGCTATTGGGGGTCCGCTCGGAACCGGCGCGGGCGGCGGCGCCTGCCGGAACCCGGGGCCATAGAGGTTCTGCAAGTACGCGACGTTCTGGTCATAGCGATCTTGGAAGCTGCGAATTACCGCCGCGCGCTCGGCTGCGGGAAGGTCAGGGTTTTGCAGCGCCGCCGCGATGGCGTTGTCGCGCTGGCCTGATAGCGTAGCAAGCGCGTTGATCTGCTGCTGGCGGGCGGAATCGGCAATGCTGCGCTCCTGCTCATCGCGGCGCACATTGAACTCGACCTCTTGGCTGGCGATGGGTGCGGCAACCCGATAGGCCTCGGCCTGCGATGCACCGACGGCGATCGACGAATTGCTCAACCCGCGCTGGTTCGCCTGCTGCAAGCCCTGCGTGCGGGCCTGCTGCATGAAGGGCGTGTTCTCCGACGTGATCTGCGCAATGCGCTTCGCCACATCGTAGTCAGGCTTTCCGGTGTTCTCCGTGTACATCATCGCCGTGCAAGCCCCCGGGTGTCGTATCGGCGCACAATACTGGTTCCCGTCCGATTACGACAAGAGCCCGGCCTAGAAGATGCCGAGAAACTTGGGACGCGCCCGTTTGACCGCCTCACTGTCGCGCGCCTCGCAGCGCTCAACGATTCCGACGGCGGCCGAATAACGATCGTTGGCCTTGTCGAGCTGCCCGGTCTGCGCGTCTGCGAACGCTATCCATTCGCCAGCGGTGGAACCGGCCGGCAAGTCCGCGCCCTGCACCCCCGCGCGCCATTCAGTCGGCAGCAGGGTACTGCAAGCACTCGGGACGGACACGATAGACGGCGCGCTGACACAGCCGCTCCCGAGCAACAGCGTCGAGAGCATCAGACACAGGCGCACCCGCGCCTTCGGTAGAGCGTATGGCATTGGCATTGTCCTTTGTGATTGCGTCGATTGCGTCCTCGCGGCCGCCCTGCTGGCCCACGGTGTTGACCGCATCGGAGCCGCTCGCGGTTGCCGCCTCGGTCTGGTTCTCATTCAGTCGCGCCTGTGTCTTGGCGGTGCGGGCGGTCGAGCATGACTGCACGGCGAACAGCAGGGCCAGGATCGCCACCAGCAGGAGGCCGCCAATCACGCCCCTGCCAAGCGGTGTCAGCGCACGGATAAAACCCATCATGGTAGCTTCTCCCCTGGCTCGGCTTCGATATGCTCTTGGCTCACTCGCCACAGAGCGCGAATTGCGTTGATGACGTCCCCGATGCGCAGCCCGATCATGGTAATGATCGCTGTGAGGATCTCGCCTGCACCGTCGGGCACGCCCTTGAACATCACGCCAATGCCGATCGCGGCAAGCGTCAGCATTCCCAGCCCGGCGATCGTGAACATCCAAAACTCGCGGATTGAGAGCTTGGCGATTATGGCTTTCATCATGCCTCATTCACCGAAACGGTGCCCCCTGTCATCTGCGGCAGGCCGGGATGCGGCTTGCCAATCTCAATCGGCCAGCGGATTGCGATCATCCGGCTTTTGGCAATCGGGGTGATGTTCACCATGTTCGACTGATTGCCGCCCAGCACATAGTAATTGGTGGCGCTTTCCCCGACGAGGAACCCAACGTGCCCGCCGCCCTGGCGGCCGAACACCACAACGGCGCCAACGGTGGCCGAGCATGACTGCCCCCAATCCGCCCAGGCCTTTGCGCGCGGGTACATCTTGGGGATCGAGAGCCCGGCCGCCTTGATGCAGTGCGCCGTGAAATCGCCGCACCAAGGAATGTCGTCGTCCTTGTAGCCGAACCCACCCAGCGCCATGCGCAGCTTGACGATGCGGCTGTTGTGCGAAGGGCCGGGGATTTCCTTGGTGCCGATCCACGCGCGCGCCTCGACCATCCAGCGCGGCATAGGCGCAGTGGGCGAGGGGGTGACCGGCGCAGGCTTCGTCGCAGCGGGCTTTGCCGCCTGCCCAGCGCGCGGCACCTTCCAGGCGTCGAGTAGGTTGTCGAGCGCGAGGATATTCCCGGCATCGCTGAACAGGCCAGTGGGTGCAGCTGCGCGCACGGCATCGAATATTGGTTTACGTGGATCGGTCATGTCGTGAATATCTCCAATCGGCAGTTGCCGCCGAGCAACGTCAATTCGCGCAGCGTCGGATCGGAAACGGTGAAGTCTTCGGGGGTGACGGTCAGGTCAACGCACAGCGGGTCGGCCACATAACCGTCGATGGCGCTGCCCACTACGTTGGGCCGGAACCCGACCTTGTAGGCGTCATGGT
>LNFM01001437.1_pt1 | contig 58563 bp, 49 predicted proteins | sample 596031 | NCBI WGS metagenome assembly LNFM01 (sample SAMN04254537, study PRJNA301005) | activated carbon metagenome | isolation source: dual media filters at the Ann Arbor, Michigan drinking water treatment plant | place: USA: Ann Arbor | reverse complement strand
TGCGGCAACCCGTGCGAAAGTAGGTCACCGCAAGGCTCCCATCAACAACCAACGCCCCTCGCTACACATCCAGTAGCCTGGGGCGTTGGCGTTTTGCGTCCACGAGAAGCGTGACGCCGCACCGATGTGCACCACGTCGGAGCGCAGGCCCGGACGCGCGCCCGATGTCTGCGCGCGAAACCATCGCGTCAGTCGGTTCTTGTACCATCAGGCCGGATTCGCTGTCGGACCCGCCCGTCTTGAAAGTACCGGTATGAAATCGATCCTCGCTTCGCTGTGCGCTTTCGCCTGCCTGGTGGCCTTGCCTGCGTTCGCGCAGGAACCGGTCAAGGGCGGCACGCTCACCATGATCGCCCAGCCGGAGCCGCCGATCCTCGTTTCGGCGTTCAATTCAGCTGCGCCCATCGGCGTCGTGTCGACCAAGATCTTCGAAGGGTTGCTCACCTACGATTTCGACATGAACCCCCGACCGGTGCTTGCCGAGACCTGGAAGCTGAGTGCGGATGGGAAGAGCATCACCTTCAACCTGCGCAAGGGCGTGAAGTGGCACGACGGCAAGGACTTCACCTCGGCCGACGTGCAGTTTTCCGTGCTGAAAGTCTGGAAGGAACTGCATCCGCGCGGACGGTCGACGTTCGCTAAGGTCACTGCCGTGGAGACGCCGTCGCCCACTACGGTGATCATCAAGCTCTCCGAGCCCTCGCCGCCGCTTCTGTCCGCACTCTCGGGATACGAGGGCCAGATCCTGCCCAAGCACCTGTACGATGGCACGGACATCGCGCAGAACCCCTGGAACAACAAGCCGGTCGGTACCGGACCCTTCGTGTTCAAGGAATGGCAGAAGGGCAACTTCATCCAGCTCGAGCGCAACCCCAACTACTGGGACAAGGGCAAGCCCTACCTGGACCGAATCGTGTTTCGGATCATTCCCGATGCCTCCGCCCGTGCTGCGGCGTTCGAGACCGGCGAAGTGCTGCTCGGCGGGTTCAGCCCGGTTCCGCTCAACGACGTGAAGCGCCTGGAAGGAACGGCCAAGTTCGACATCGAGACGCGCGGCTACGAGTATCTCGCGCCGATGTTCCTGATCGAGTTCAACCTGGCCAACCCGTACCTCAAGGACAAGCGCGTGCGCCACGCCATCGCGCACGCCATCGACAAGGACGTGGTGGTGAAGACCATCTGGTTCGGCTTCGGCAGACCTGCCGTCAGTCCCGTTCCCTCGGTCCTCACCCAGTTTCACCACTCGACCGTCCCGAAGTATTCCTACGACCCGAAAAGAGCCGAGCAACTGTTGGACGACGCGGGCTTCAAGCGCGGCGCCGGAGGCAAGCGCTTCAAGCTGGTCCATGACTTCCTGCCGTATGGTGCCGATTACCAGCGGACGTCGGAGTACATCAAGCAGGCCCTCGGCAAGGTGGGCATCGACGTGGAGATCCGCAGCCAGGACACGGCCGCATTCCTGAAGCGCGTGTACACCGACAACGACTTCGACATGACCACGAACTTCTTCTACGCCCTGCCCGACCCCACCATCGGCGTCCAGCGCATCTACTGGTCGAAGAACATCAAGAAGGGCGTGCCGTTCTCGAACGCTTCGGGCTATACCAACCCCGAGATGGACAAGGTGATCGAAGACGCCCAGGTCGAGCACGACAGGAAGAAGCGGCGCGAGATCCTCAACCACATGCAGCAGATCGCCGCGGACGACATTCCCGTGCTCGACCTGTTCGAGGTGCGCTTCTTCACCCTGGCGAGCAAGCGTGTACAGAACCACACCAGTTCGGCCGAAGGCGTCTATGCGTCCTTTTCCAACGTCTGGCTGAAGCCTTAGCGTTCCGCCCGGCACTCTTCGGTCGTCCCATGCCCAGAGTCGTCCGCTACCTGGCGTGGCGCCTGTTGCAGGCGATTCCCATCGTCGCTGGGATCGCCGTGTTCAATTTCATGCTGCTGCAGTTTGCCCCGGGCGACGCTGCGGACGTGCTGGCCGGTGAAGCCGGTGGTGCGACCCCCGAGTACATCGCCCAGCTCAAGGCACGCTTCGGCCTCGATCAGCCCGTGCCGGTCCAGCTCGGCAAGTACCTGTGGAACGTAGCTCGGCTGGATCTCGGCTTCTCGTTCCGCCACAACATGCCAGTGGTCGATCTGATCCTTTCGCACCTGCCCGCGACGTTGTTGCTGATGGGTGCGGCGATCGTGCTCGCCTTCAGCCTGGGTGTATTGCTCGGCGTCACCGCGGCACGGCACGTCAACCGACCGCTCGACACGATCATTTCCGTGGGAGCCCTGCTGGCCTATGCCACACCGATCTTCTGGATCGGGCTGATGATGATCCTGCTCTTTTCAGTGCAGCTCGGCTGGCTGCCATCCAGCGGCATGCGCACCATCGGCGCCGATCTGACGGGCTTCACCTATGCGATCGACGTAGTCCGGCATCTGGTACTGCCCGCGACAGCGCTATCGCTGTTCTTCATGGCCCTCTACACACGACTCATGCGCGCCTCGATGCTCGAGGTCTACTCGCTCGACTATGTGACGACCGCGCGCGCCAAAGGTTTGACCGAACGGCGCGTGGCCTTCAAGCACGTCCTGCGCAACGCCCTGTTGCCCATGGTCACCATGCTGGGCCTGCAGGTCGGATCCATGCTGGGCGGCTCGGTGCTGGTGGAAACCGTCTTTGGTTGGCCGGGTCTCGGCCGCCTCGCGTTCGAGGCGGTGTTCCAGCGCGACAACAACCTGTTGCTGGGCATCCTGCTGCTGTCGTCCGTGCTCGTGGTGATCGTCAACGTGGTCATCGACCTCACCTACGCGCGCCTGGATCCGCGCATCGAAGTCGGTTAGAGCATGCAGGATTTCCTCCGCCGTTTCGCCCGCAACCAGGCCGCAATCGTCGGTGTCGTGATCCTGCTCGTCGTGATCGCGCTGGCACTGCTGGCTCCCGTGCTGTATCCGGACAGCCCGTGGGACATGGTGACCGAGCCGTTCCTCGCTCCCGGTGCCGATCGCGCGCATCCGCTGGGCTCGGACATGATGGGCCGCGATCTCGCGGCCGGCATCTTCCATGGAGCCCGCGTGAGCCTGATGATCGGCATCGTCGCGACGCTGGTTGCACTGGCCGTGGGCGTCACCATCGGCGCTATTGCCGGCTATTACGGTGGCTGGGTCGACAACGTGCTGATGCGCGTCACCGAGCTGTTCCAGACCATCCCGGCGTTCATCTTCGCGATCGTGCTGGTGTCCATCTTCCAGCCGTCGGTCACCAGCATCGTGCTGGCGATCGGGACCGTGTCGTGGCCTCCAGTGGCTCGCCTCACGCGCAGCGAGTTCCTCACCCTGCGCAGTCGCGAGTTCGTGCAAGCCTGTATCACCATCGGCATGGGTGACCTGCGCATCATCGTGCTGCACGTCCTGCCGAACGCGCTGGCGCCCATCATCGTCACCGGGTCGTTGATGGTGGCCACGGCCATTCTCACGGAAGCCGGGTTGGCGTTCCTCGGGCTGGGGGACCCCAACGTGATGAGCTGGGGCACGATCATCGGTGCCGGTCGCGACGTGCTGCGCACCGCCGCCTACGTCACGGCGATCCCCGGTATCGCAATCCTGTTGACGGTGCTCGCGCTCAACCTGGTCGGTGAAGGGTTGAACGACGCGCTCAACCCGAAGCTCAAGAACCGATGAGTGCGCCACTGCTCGAGGTCCGGGACCTGCAGACGCATTTCTTCACGCGCGCCGGCGTGGCGAAGGCGGTCGACGGTGTCAGCTTCGACATCGCGGCCGACGAGACCCTGGCACTGGTGGGCGAGTCCGGTTGCGGCAAGTCGGTCACGGCCTTCTCGATCCTGCGCCTGATCGCCGATCCGCCCGGTCGCATCGTCGGCGGCAGCATCCGGCTCAATGACGACGATCTGCTGGCGATGACCGACGCGCAGATGCGAACCGTGCGCGGCAACCGGATCGCGATGATCTTCCAGGAACCGATGACTGCCCTCAACCCGGTGTTTTCCATCGGTGAGCAGATCGTCGAGGCGGTACTGCAACACCGCACTCTCGATCGGAAGGCCGCATGGCGCCGGACCGTCGAACTGCTGGAGCGTGTGCGTATCCCCGATGCGGCGCGTCGCGCCTACGAGTATCCGCATCGCCTGTCCGGTGGCCTGCGCCAGCGAGCCATGATCGCGATGGCGCTCGCTTGTGAACCGAAACTGCTGATTGCCGACGAGCCGACCACGGCACTCGACGTGACCATCCAGGCCCAGATCCTCGACCTGATCGGTGAGTTGAAGCGCGAAACCGGGATGGGCGTCCTGCTGATCACGCACGACCTGGGCGTCGTGGCTCAGCATGCGCAGCGAGTCGCTGTGATGTACGCGGGGCGCATCGTCGAGCAGGCGCCGATCGGCGACCTGTTCGCGAACCCGCAGCATCCGTACACGCGCGGATTGCTCGCGTCGATCCCGAAGGGCGGCGGCGTGTCCGATCGATTGACCGAGATCACCGGCATGGTGCCTGCCCTTACCGCGATGCCGCGCGGCTGTGCATTCCAGCCGCGGTGCCCACTGGCCTTCGAGCGGTGCGATCGCGAACGACCGGAACTCGCCGAGGTCGTTGCGCATCGGCGTGTCGCCTGCTTTGCTACACCCTCGGGGGGCGGTTGTGGCTAGTCCGATCCTGTCGCTCGCCGAACTGGCGATGCACTTCCCGACGCCCGCTGGCCTGGTCCGAGCGGTCGACGGCGTGTCGATCGACATTGCGCCGGGCGAGACCGTCGGGCTGGTCGGCGAATCGGGTTGCGGCAAGAGCACTTTGGGCAAGACCTCCATGCGGCTTACCCGACCGACGGCGGGGTCCATCCGGCTCGAAGGCCACGAGATCTCCGATCTGTCGCGCAGCGCCCTGCGACCGTGGCGGTCGAAGCTGCAGATGATTTTCCAGGATCCCTACGCCTCGCTCAATCCGCGGCTGACCGTGGGCCGAACGCTCGAGGAGCCCTTGATCGTCCATGGTCGCGGCAACGCTGCGGAACGACGCGACCGCGTGCGCTGGCTCGCGGACAAGGTTGGGCTGCGCCCGGAAGCGCTGCAACGACACCCGCACGAGTTCTCGGGTGGTCAGCGGCAACGCATCGGTATCGCGCGCGCTCTTGCGCTAGAGCCAAAGCTCGTGATCTGCGACGAACCGGTGTCGGCGCTCGACGTGTCGGTGCGGGCCCAGGTCATCAATCTCCTGATGGACTTGAAGCGCGACCTTGGTCTCGCCTACCTCTTCATCTCCCACGACCTCTCGGTGGTGGAGCACGTGTCCGACCGGATCGCGGTCATGTACCTCGGCAAGCTCGTGGAGATCGCCGACCGGCACACGCTATGGACGCGACCGCAGCATCCCTATACCCAGGCGCTGATCGCCGCGGTGCCGGTTGCCGATCCGTCCCATGCAACCGACCGCAGGCCCGGCTTGGTCGAGGGTGATCTGCCGAGCCCGCTCGATCCGCCGAGCGGTTGCCGGTTCCGCACACGCTGCCCGATTGCCGTCGCGCAATGCGCGGAACGCGAGCCGCCGTTGCGGCCGCTTGCGTCCGGACACTTCGTTGCCTGCGATCGGGTTGCCGGCACCTGACACGGGCCGGCAACGCTTCAACCGTGCTTGAAGACGATCGTCTTCGAGTGGCAGAACTCGCGCAGGGCCTCGAAACCCTTTTCACGGCCGTGGCCTGATTTCTTCACGCCGCCGAAGGGCAGTTCGATGCCGCCGCCGGCGCCGTAGCCGTTGACGAACACCTGACCGCAGCGCATGGCCTTCGCCACGCGCATCTGGCGACCGCCGTTGGCAGTCCAGATGCCCGCGACCAGACCGTAGTCCGTGCCGTTTGCGAGCTTGATTGCATCGGCTTCGTCTTCGAAGGAGATGATGGACAGCACCGGCCCGAATACTTCTTCGCGTGCCAGGGCATTCTCGCGCGGCACCGGTCCGAACAGCGTGGGCGCCACGTAGTAGCCGTCGGGCGGGACGCCGTCAGCCACCTTCGCCTGGGCCAGGACGCCGATTCGATCGTTGCCCGCGCGTTCGATGAAGCCGGACACGCGCTGTTTCTGGGTCGCGCTGATCAAGGGACCGCAATCGAGATCCATGGTTGCCGATCCGACGCGCAGCTGGGCAAAACGCTCCGCAACGCGACCCACGAATCTGTCGTAAATGGCCTTCTGTACCAGCACGCGGCTGCCTGCGGAGCAGGTCTGGCCGCCGTTCTGCACGATGGCGTTCACGACCACGGGGACGGCTGCGTCGAAGTCCGCGTCGTCGAACACGATCTGCGGCGATTTGCCGCCGAGCTCGAGCACGCAGCCGATGTGATTCTTCGCCGCCGCGATCTGCACCAGCGTGCCCACTTCAGGCGAGCCGGTGAACGACAGGAAATCGATGTCCGGATGGCTCGCGAGCGCCGCACCGGCCTCCTCGCCGATGCCGGTCACGACGTTCAGCACGCCGGGCGGCAGGCCGGCTTCCATCGCGAGCCCTGCCAGGCGGACCGGCGTGAGGCAAGCTTCCTCCGCAGGCTTCAACACGGTGCAGTTACCCATCGCAAGCGCCGGCGCCACGGTCCGGCCGAACATCTGCGCGGGGTAGTTCCACGGGATGATGTGGCCCGTGACGCCCTTCGGATCCCGCAGGACAGTCACCATGTAGCCGTCGAGGAACGGAATCACGTCGCCATGGAACTTGTCCGCGGCCGAACCGTAGAACTCGAAGTACCGCGCCGCCGCGGTGATGTCGGCACGCGCCTGCTTCATGGGCTTGCCGGTGTCGGCCGCCTCGAGCTGGGCCAACTCCTCGAAGTGCTCGAGGATCTTGGTGCCGAGCTTGGTGAGAATGCGGCCGCGCTCCACGGCCGTCATGCGGCTCCAGGGTCCTTCCTCGAAGGCCTTGCGAGCGGCCTTGACGGCCAGGTCGATGTCCGCGGCGGTTCCGCGGGCGATGCGCGCGAACACCTGGCCGTCGCTGGGGCTCGCCACGTCCACCGTGCGACCATCCGAGGCGGGCTGCCAGCGGCCGTCGATCAGGTTGTCGCGGGTGACGATGGTTTCCGGAGCGCTGGCGCGCACGGGGCTCAAGCTCATGATCGTTCCTCGAAGAGAGTTGTGCGGAAAGACCCGCATTCTACCGCTCCATGCGAAATGACCCGGCCAGCGTTCGGAATCGAACACAGGTGCGGATGTGGGCCCGGTACGCTGCAACCAAATCGAACCCCTGCCGTCACAAGCGTGGCGAGATCGTGCGGGGCGCGCCCTGCTCGCTGGGTCACGAACGCCCATCGGTTCGTTCCCAGTCGCTCCGATCGCGCGAACGGGTGGTCGCTTTTTTGCGTAACCGTCGCCGGAAGCCAAGGCGACGATCGAAAGGTCGTCGAATCGCGACACTGCTGCAACGCTCGAACGTGCCGATAATTCCATGTTCACCCTATTCCCGTCAGGCGGCGTGCCGCGGCGGTTCACCAACATGTGGGCGAGTTCGTCTGTGAAGGTCGTGGTGCTGTTCGTCGCCCCGGCCCTGGTCGTGCTGATGGCGTATCTGGCCGCCCCGTGGGTGGCGGACTTGCCGCCAGAGTTGGCCGGTTTGCAGAAACTGGGACCGGTCGCGGTCCTCGCGTTCGCCGCCGCGATCGCAATCGCCTTCAATCGCGGTCGCGTGCTACTGGCAGTGCTGGCGTTGTCGATCGCCTACACCGGACTGCACCTCGCGTGGAACGAGGATACGGCCGGACATCTGTCGCTGACGGTCTTTGCGGCAATCACGATCCTGCTGCCGCTCAATCTGGGCGCGCTCGCCCTGTTGAAGGAACGCGGGCTGTCGAGCCGCTGGGGCGCGCGGCGCCTGGGGGCAATCGTCGTGCAGGCCACGGCGGTGCTGGCGCTCGCCACTGGTCGGCCTACTGCGTTGACGCAGGCCGCCTGGGGGGCACCGGCGGGGCTGGCGTGGTTGGCCGCGTCGCCGATCCCGCCGATCGGCGTACTGGCGCTTGCGCTGGGCTTCGTCGGTGCAGTGGTCGCGACCTGCCTGCGCCGTTCCGCCATCGAGGCTGGACTCGCCGGTGCGATCGTCGCGGTCGCGCTCGCGGTGCACGACGTTACTGTGCCGCTCGCCTTTGAAGTCTTCGTCGCATTCGGGGCGATGATGCTGGCCGTCGGCGTACTTCAGGACACCTACCGTCTCGCGTTTCGCGATGAACTCACGGGCCTGCCGAGCCGACGCGCACTCAACGAGCGCCTGCTGGCACTCGGCGATCGCTACACCATCGCCATGGTCGACGTGGACCATTTCAAGCAGTTCAACGACCGCTGGGGCCACGACGTCGGCGACCAGGTGCTGAAGATGGTGGCTGCCCACCTCGAGCGCGTGGCGGCCGGGGGGCGCGGCTATCGATACGGCGGCGAAGAGTTCACGCTGGTGTTCAGCGGGCGCAGTGTTCGCGATGTCTTGCCGCACGTGGAAGCGGTCCGGGAGGCGATCGAGCACTACGCGCTGGCTATCCGTGCGCCGGATCGACCAAAGCAGGGCGACGGCGCGCGACGCGGCCGCAGTGCCCGCAGCGAGCGGCAGAGCGTTTCGGTGACGGTCAGCATCGGCGTTGCCGAGCCCAGCGGGCGCAACGATTCACCCGAGGCGGTGTTGCGGGCGGCCGACGCGGCGCTGTACCGCGCCAAGAACAAAGGCCGAAATCAGATCAGTCGCTGACCGCATTCGTGGTCGGCCGCATCGTCGGTCGCCCGGGAACCATCGAACGGCGCCGATCGATTACCATCGCGACCTGATCGGAACGAGGGGGAGCGGCCGTGACAACGGTTTCGGGGGCATACGACTACATCGTCGTCGGCGCAGGGACGGCCGGCTGCGTGCTGGCGAACCGGCTGTCTGCCGACTCTTCGAAGCGGGTACTGCTCGTCGAGGCCGGTGGCCCGGACAACTACTTCTGGATCCACGTCCCGGTGGGGTATCTGTACACCATCGGCAATCCGCGCACCGACTGGTGCTTCAAGACCGAGGCCGAGCCGGGACTCAATGGCCGCAGCATCCTGTATGCACGCGGCAAGGTGCTCGGTGGTTGCTCGTCCATCAACGCGATGATCTACATGCGCGGGCAGAAGAGCGACTACGACCACTGGGCGGCACAGGGGAATCGCGGGTGGAGCTGGGACGACGTGCTGCCGGTCTTCAAGCGCACCGAAGACTATGCGCATGGCGCCGACGACCTGCACGGCGCCGGCGGCGAGCTGCGCGTGGAAGAGCGGCGCGTGTCGTGGGAGATCCTCGACGCATGGCGTGACGCCGCCGAGGAATGTGGTATCCCCAAGATCGCGGAGTTCAATCGCGGCGACAACTTCGGTACTGCCTATTTCCAGATGAACCAGCGGCGTGGCGTGCGCTGGAACGCGACCAAGGCCTTTCTGCGGCCGGTGCGCGACCGAACCAATCTCGAGATCGTGACCGGCGCCCATGTCGAGCGCGTGACGATCGACACCAGGGACGGTGCGAAGCGCGCCACCGGCGTGGTGCTGCGATTGGACGACGGCTCCACGGTCGACGTTGCTGCGTCACGCGAAGTAGTGCTCGCTGCCGGGGCGATCGGCTCGCCGCAGTTGCTGCAGCTCTCCGGCGTGGGCCCGGCAAATCTGCTGCGCGAATACGGCATCGCGGTGACGCACGAGTTGCCCGGGGTCGGCGAGAACCTGCAGGATCACCTCCAGGTGCGCACGGTGTACAAGGTGCACGGCGTCACGACCCTCAACCAGCGTGCCAACTCGATGCTCGGCAAGGCCGCGATGGGTCTCGAGTACCTGTTGTTCCGCACCGGGCCGCTGACGATGCCGCCCTCGCAGCTCGGCGCTTTCGCGAAGAGCGACCCGACGCAGCCGTCCGCCAACATCGAATGGCACGTGCAGCCGCTGTCGCTCGACCGTTTCGGCGAACCCCTGCACGATTTTCCCGCGATCACGCCCTCCGTGTGCAACCTGCGCCCGAGCAGTCGCGGCTGGGTGCGTATACGTTCGCGCGATCCGCACGCCGCCCCCGAGATCCGCCCCAACTATCTCGCGACCGACGAAGATCGGCGCATCGCGGTCGAGGGGCTGCGCTTCACGCGCCGGATCATGGCGGCGCGGGCGCTGGAACGCTATCGGCCTGAGGAATGGAAGCCGGGGCCGACGGTGCAGACGCAGGAGGAGCTTTCCCGCGCGGCCGGCGACCTGGGGACCACGATCTTTCATCCGGTGGGCACCTGCAAGATGGGCAGCGATCCGCTGGCCGTGGTCGACGACCGGCTGCGGGTTCATGGGGTTGCAGCGCTGCGAGTGATCGACGCTTCGGTAATGCCGCGCATCACGTCGGGCAACACCAATGCGCCGACGGTCATGATCGCGGAGAAAGGCTCCGAATTCATCATCAAGGACGCTCGCGGGTAACTACTCTGCGCGATCGTCCACGCCACTAGCGCAGTGTCCCATGCGGCTTCACCTGCCGCCGATGTGCGACACCCGGGCGCAGCTCGCGTCAGACCAGCATTCCCCTCGGTGCGGCGCATGGCAGGGCACGCGTCGACAATGCCCACGACGCTGCAATCGTTGTGAATCACCGACACAACGGCAGTCGCAGCCGGCCGACACATCGCGCCCTGCGGTGACCTATGTTCCTGAATCCTGGGCGATCCGCGCGGCTGGCACGTTGTGTGAGTCAACGAGGGGCGTGACGGTACCGGTGCTGCCGGAACCGTCCATTCCATTCACAGAACAGGAGACCCCGATGAAACTCCATCAGCACCGCAATCGCGCGCTCGCCGCGCTGTTGGCTGCCAGCGCCCTCACCACGTTCGGTCTGGGATCGGCTGTTGCCGCACCGATGAAGCAGGAAGACATCACCGCCATGTTCCGCAAGGCCGACGCCAACGCTGACGGTGGCGTGACCAAGGAAGAGCTGTCCGCGATCGATCCGACGCTGGCGCCGAACTTCGAGAAGGCCGATGCGAACAAGGACGGCAAGCTCTCGTTGCGGGAGTTCGGCGGCTTGTTCGGCTGACGTTCCCACGCAGTTGCTGCACCGACATTCCTCCCTCTGGCGCCACCACGTGTGCGCCGGCTCCGCGGCCGACGTGGGTCGCGGAGCCTTGGCGGGTCGCGAGTCGACCCGCACTTCCTTCAGCCCGGCGCGCCTGCCCGAGGCAGTGTCAGCGTCCCGCGGATCACTTCGCGGTCGACGGTTCTGACCCATACGTCGTAGGTACCGGCGCCGGTGCGTTCGCCGCCGCCGGTCAGGCGCTCGTCCACGAACACCGGTGCCGTGAAACGCACGTCGATCGCCACCTGCGCCGCGACGCCCGCCGGAAAGGTCGCGTCGATTGCACGCCACAGCGCATTCAGCGACAGCGTGCCGTGCGCGATGCGCCGCCCGTAGGCGGTCGTGGCGGCGAAGGCCTCGTCGAGATGGATCGGATTCGAGTCGCGGGTGAGCGGGCCGTAGGCGACCAGCATCGCCTGCCGCACGTCGAGAGTTGCCTCGGCGAGTCGCTCGGGTTCTGCGCTCATTGCGCCCACAGGATCGTCATCTCGGCTTCGAACCACGGCTGGCCGTCCGCCCGCGCATCCACGGCGAGCGTCACTTTGCGACGATCCTGACGCGCTTCGCATCCGACGCATCGCAACACCGCCTCGACCGACGCATTGCTCCGCGCTGCCTTGTGCAGAGCGAGGCGCTGGCGCGCGTGGATGTTGCCCGGCGGCCGCTCTGGCAGAATCGTGAGGTAGGCACGCATCGCGAAGGCCATCGCGAACCCGCCTGGTGACGGTTCGCCGGTGCGGTCGGGAAACGCTGCACGCCACTGCGCGAGCAGGGTCCCGTCGATGGTTTCTGCATGGCTGCCGAGCGCCGCACCAGCCACGAATTTCTCGAACAACATCATCGGCACCGCCGAGCACCTCCCACCATGCCACCCGTTCGCTGCCGCGTCATTCTTCGTGTCGATCCGCCGTCGGCTTCGTCCGCGGCAGTATGCTCGGTACGCGGCAGAACGTCATCGTGACCACGGTGCGCTCGCCCTGGTTCGCGGTGGCCGGGCTGGTGGCCGTTGCCGTCGCGCTCGGTGGCGGGCACGTGTGCGCACGTCTCGCGTTCACGCACGGAGTCACCGTGCTCACAGCCGCCACCGTCCGGTCGTTGAGCGCGAGCGCGCTGTTGCTGGCGCTCCTCGTCATGCGGCGCATGGCACCGTTGCCGCTGCCGGTGGAGTTCCGCGGCACCCTTGTCCTCGGTGCCTGTGTCATCGTGCAGACCCTGTTCCTCCAGTTCGCGGTCACGCGCTTGCCGGTGACCCTCGCAATCCTGGTCTTCTACACCTACCCGTTCCTTACCAGCGTGGCCACCAGCCTGCTCGGCGAGCACCGCCTGTCCGCGCCGTTGCTGGCTGCCTTGCTGGCGGCCTTCGCCGGTCTCGCCATGGTACTCGGCGTGGGGCCCGGTGAGGTGGACCTGCTCGGCGTCGCAGCGGCGTTCGGCGCATCGGTCGGATTCACCGCAGCGCTCGTTCTGACCCCGCGGCTTGCCTCCGGTATGGCGGCACCCATGCGTACCTTCTACATGATGACCACGTCCGCGATCGTCTTTCTCATTGCGGCCGGCGTGACCCACCACTTCGCATGGCCGACCGGTGGCGTGGCGTGGACCGGACTCATAGGGCTGTCCCTGCTCTATGCGATGGGTATCACCGGTCTGTTCCTGTTGCTGCCATTGCTGGGCCCCGCGCAGACGGCAGTGGTGCTGAACCTCGAACCGGTCGCGGTGGCTGCCATCGCCTGGATTGCATTGGGTGAGACGTTGACGCCGTTGCAGTGCGTCGGCGCGCTCGTGGTGGTGGTTGCCGTCATCGCGTACCAGCTGCGAATCCGGAGAGGTAGCGGCGTGAGCGACCCGGCGAGGGGCCCCGGCCATGGGCCGGGGATCGACGGCAAGGCGAGTCGCCGCTGGAAGTCGACAAAGTGATGCTTCCATCCCCAAGGTCGTTCGGAGACTGAGAGTGCGAGGCCACGCGATCGCGACAGTGGTCTGGATCGGCCTTCTCGCCGGCGGCTGGTATCTCGTCGACCGCTCCGTCACCTCGACGCCAGCGGTACGAGGTTGCGGCAGCGAGGGTCGTGGTGACGAGATCGTCCTCGCCGTGGCAAACGACGGACATTTCTATCTTGACGGCGCCGTCAACGGCCGAGCGGTCAGCTTCGTGGTGGACACCGGCGCCAGCAACGTCACGGTGGGTGGTCGTTGGGCCCGACAAGCAGGATTGTCCGAAGGTCGGCCGGCATTCTTCAACACCGCGAACGGCCGCGTGGAAGGCCGGCTCGTCCCGCGACAGAAGGTGCGGGCCGCGTGCCTGGAAGTGGACGACCTCACCGTGGCCGTGAGTCCCGGCCTCGATGAGATCGGTCTTCTCGGTCAGAACTTCCTGCGGCGATTCGAAGTCGTGCAGACCGCCGGGGAACTGCGCCTGCGGCATCGGCCCGCATCGTCGAGTCCGTAGGGCACTCGAGGGTCCTTGCTACATCGAGTTCAGGATGAGCTGCCGGTAGAACCGGATCATCTCGACGAAGTTGGCGACCGCGATGCGCTCGTTGGTGCCGTGGAACCGGGCGAGATCCTCGGGTCTTGCCCGCATGGGCGAGAACCGGTAGACGTTGTCCACGACTTCGGCGAAGTGGCGTGCGTCGGTCGCACCGATCATCAATCCCGGTGCCACGATCGCTTCGGGAAAGACCTGGCGGATGCTGCGTTCGAGAGCTGCGTAGGCAGGCACGTCGGTCCGTGACACTTTCGAAGGCTCTGCACGAATCGGGGTTGTCGCGAGCTTGATGCGATCGTCCGCGATGGTCGTGCGCACGTGCTCCAGCACGCCTGCGATCGAATCGCCGGGCACGAGGCGGAAATTGACGGTGGCCGCCACCTCCGAGGGCAACACGTTCTCCTTGTTGCCTGCATGGAACATCGTCGCCGCGGTAGTGGTGCGCAACATGGCGTTCGTGCTCGGCTGCTTCTGCAGGCGGGCGACGAGGAGCGGCTTGAACAACCAAAGATTGGTGAGGGCGATTCGATCGATCCCGTGCATCTCGGGACCGACCACCTCCAGCATCTCGCGCACGGTACCGGAGAGGGACGCAGGCAGCGGTCGTTCCTCCAGCCGCGCGAGAGCGGTACTCATGATCCCGATCGGTGTCTGCGCCGGCGGCATCGATGCGTGACCGGGCGTGCCCTCGGTGCGCAGGGTGACGCTCACATATCCTTTCTCGGCAACGCCGATCAGCGCGAGCGGCGGATCGAGCTTGGGAAAGACGCCCTGGGTGATGATGAGGCCTTCGTCGAGCAGGTACTCGAGCCGCACGCCGCGCTCACGCAGGCGTTCCGCGATGCGCAAGGCGCCCTGCGCGCCGCCCAGTTCCTCGTCCGCCCCGGAGGCGATGTAGACGGTCCGCTTGGGCCGGAAGCCCTCTGCGAGCAGCAGCTCCGCCGCTTCGAGGGAGGCCACGAGGTTGGCCTTGTCGTCCCAGGCGCCGCGGCCCCAGATGAACCCGTCCGCGATGACGCCGGCGAAGGGCGGATGCTGCCAGTCGCCTTCGCTCCCGGGCGCGATCGGTACGACGTCCATATGGGCGAGGATCATGATGGGCCGCAATGACGGATCGGTGCCCTGCCAGGTGTAGAGCAGGCTGCGTCCGCCGATGATCTCCGGCGCCAGCGCGGCATGCACTCGTGGGAAGCTCACGCGCAAGTGCTCGCGCAGACGAGCGAATTCCTTGTCGGTCGCCGCGGTTTCGGGCAATCCGGTGACCGTGGCGCACTTGAGGGCGTCGGCCAGATGGGTCGCGACCGCTTCGGCATTCACCGCGACAACCGGCGCCGGAGCGACTTCGATCTGCCGCGAAGGCCGGCTCCAGGTGTTGTACGCGAGTACCAGTGCCAGCAGCAGGATCGCGCCAAGCGCAATGCCGAGGAACCGTTTGAGCTTCACGATCCGCCCCTCAGCGCGGCCGTGGATCGTCCTGCGGATGCACGTACTGGATGCCGCTGCCGGGGCCGAAACCCATCTCCTGGATGATCACTTCTTCATCGCGGGTCGCCGCGAAGTGCGGCGTGTTGGCCGGGGTCGAATAGAAGCTGCCCGGCGGGAACGCGCGCAGTTTCGACTCGTCGAAGTCCTCGCCGGCGGCGGAGTAGTAGGTGCCCTTCAGCACCGTAACGACACGAGCATCGGGATGCACGTGGGGCGGCAACCGGTAGCCGGCGGGCACCCGGGCGCGAAAGATGAACGGCCCGGGCTTGGTCGGATGTCCGTAGATCATCATCAGATCCATGCCGGCGGGAACCGACGTGTTCGGTGTCCAGCGCTCCTGGCCCAGGTCGACGATGTCGTTCATCGATGCGGTCTCTGCGGCCTGGGCCGTGCCTGCCACTGCGAGCACCATTGCGAAGGCGTATATGCGGATCATGCGAACTTCCTCCATCAGTCTGCGACAAAAGCGACGGCATCCAGCGCCATGCATCCTTCGCCCCGCGCGCCCAACAGAACCGGATTGAGGTCGAGGCTCGCAATTCGCGGATGTGCTTGTTCCATCAAAGCGCCCACCGCGACGGTCGCAGCCGCGAAGGCATCGACGTCGAGCGCCGGTTCATCGCGGACTCCCGCCAGCAGCGGGGCGATGCGCAGGCGCCCGAGCGCGCACCGCACGTCGTCGGCGTCGAAGGGCGGCAACAGTACCTGGGTGTCGGGCAACGCCTCGACGAACTTGCCGCCGTCGCCGATGAGCACGACCGGTCCGAACACTGCGTCCACGTGCGCGCCGATCATCAGCTCGCGGCGGCCGCTTGCCATGCGCGCGACGATGACACCGTCGAATGCGAGGTTGCGCGATTGCAGCACCTGCTGCATGTCCGAGAACGCGGCGCGCACCTCGGCTTCGGTATGGAGATTGAGGCGCACCAGCCCGAGTTCCGACTTGTGGGCAACGGCACGCGAGCAGCCCTTGACCACGACGGGGCCGCCGAGATCCACCAGCGCGCGCGCGGCCGCATCGGCCGTCGTGCACAGGCGATGGGGTACGACGCCGATGCCGGCTCTGCCAACGAGTGCCAGGCTCTGCGCTTCGTTCAGCATCCGCGATGAACCGATGGGGGCTGGGCGCGCCGCCGAGGTCGGCTTCGCCAGCACCATGCGCTCGTGGTGAGCGACGAACTGCGCCAGTGCAGCGACGGCCTCGGTCTCCGTTTCCATCACCGGCACACCGAGCGCCTTGAAAGGTGCCGCAATCTGCGGCTGCGGGATGCCCGCGACAGTCGGCTTGCCCGTGGACTCCGCGAACGCCGCGGTGTCGCGTGCGAAGGCGTCCACGTCGTACGCGGCACCGGCGACCGGGATGCCGATCAGGAATGCGTCGGCGGACGGGTCGCGCGCCAGCGCAGGCAGGATGTCGCCGAACAGTCGGCTGTTGGTGAGCAACGCCGCGGTGATGTCGATCGGATTGGTGGTCGTGGCGAAGGAAGGCAACACACGATTCAAGTCCGCACGAGTCGCTGCTGCCAGCTGTGCCATGGGCATGCCGAGCCGCGTTGCGGCGTCGGCCGCCATGACGCACACGGCGCCCGAATTGCTGATCGCCACCAGACGGCGGCCTTTCGGCTTCCACCCCTTGAGATACAGCTCGGTGGCCGCGACCAACTCCTGCAGGTCGCGCGCGCGCCAGATGCCATGGCGCTCGAGGAACGCATCGACGAGGCGGTCCTCGTTGGCAAGTGCACCGGTGTGCGACTTCGCCGCCTGCTGGCCGGCGGCGGTGCGGCCGGATTTCAATGCGACGATCGGCAGCCCGCGCGCGTGCGCGATGCGTGCGGCTTCCGCGAGCGGCGCCGGATCGGGAATGCTTTCGAGGTAGAGCAACAGCAGTTTGAGGTCGGGATCCTCGGCGACGACCGCTGCGATCTCCGCGACGTTCACGTCCGCATCGTTGCCGGTGGCGTGGGCGTAGCGCACACCGATACCTCGTGCCCGCAGCATGCCGTACGGCACGACGCTCATGGCACCACTCTGGCTTACCACGCCGACCGGACCGTCCAGCGGCTGCGACTCCATGAACATGGAGGAGAATGACAGAATTGCGCCGGTCCCGAAGTTGGCCAGGCCCTGCGTGTTCGGCCCGACCATGCGCATGCCGGCGGCCCGCGCGGCGTCCACCATGCGGCGCTCGGCGGCGATGCCTTCCACCGTGCCGGTCTCGCCGAAACCGGAGGCCATGGTCACGCATACCTTCACGCCATGGCGCGCGCACTGCTCCACCGCCTGCACGGCCGCATCACCCGGCACGACGACGATCGCCACCTCCGGCACTTCGGGCAATGCCTCGAGCGAGGGGAACGTCGGGTAGCCCTGGGTCTCGGTGCGCTTCGGATTCACTCCGAAGACCTTCCCGCGATAGCCGTGGCGCTGGAGATAGAAGAGCGGGCGACCGCCGATCTTGTCGGGGTTCTCCGAGGCGCCGATGACGACGATGGATTTCGGATCGAGGACTGCGTGCAGCGTGTTGTTCAAGAGAGATCTCGCGTGAACTGAGGAAGGAAGGCATCGCCGAAGGCGATGTAGCGGACACGGACGCGCTCGCCGATGCCGATGCCGCGGTCAACGTGCGCCATCATGCGGAAGCCCTCGTCGGTGTCGATCAGCCCGATTGCGTAGGGGGCATGGGAGCGCAGCTGCTCGCTGGGCGCGCGCATGACCTCGGTCACCGCGTACACCACACCGGATCCGGAAGCCTGGACCATGGTGGTGTCGGTCGACCCGCAGCGCGGGCAGAAGCTGCGGCGAAAATACCAGACGTGACTGCAGGCGCTGCAACGCTGAAAGACGATGCCCGCGGTACCCTGGGTCCAGTCGTTCATGCCGCGCGCTCCAGGACCAGTGACACGTGCGACGACAGCACACCGCCGTCGCCGTGCAACAGCGCGAGGCGCGGCGCACCGGCCTGGCGATCTGCGGCGCGATCCGTCAACTGCAGATGGCTCTCCACCAGGTGCGCCATGGCACCACCGACACCGCAATGGCCGTAGGAGAGCAGACCCCCGTGCGTGTTGAGCGGCAGCTTGCCGCCGCGGGAGAAATGTCCTTCGGCGGCGAGACGACCCGATGCGCCGCGTGGCGCGAGACCGATCTCCTCCAGCAGGATCGCCAGCGTGATGGTGAAGCTGTCGTAGATGGCGGCGCAGTCGAAGTCGTCGATGCCGACTTTCGCCGCCTGCATGGCCGTCCGCGCCGAGGCGGCCGCCCCGAACTGAGTGAGGCTCGGTGCCGCGCTGACGTGCTGGTGCGTGTGCGCCTGGCCGGTGCCGATGATGCGCACGGCGAAGTCGTTGACCCGCTCACGGCTCACGAGGAACGCCGCGCCGCCGTCGGACACCGGGCAGCAATCCAGCAGCTTCAGGGGTGTCGCCACGGGTTTGGACGCCAGCACGTCCACGACGCCGATGGGATCGCGGAACTGCGCCCCTGGGTGACGTTGCGCGTGGCTGCGCATCAGCACCGCGAGCTGCGCGAGATCGTCATCCGTCAATCCGATTTCGTGCATGTACCGCGAGGCGACCAGGCCGTAGTAGGCCGGGATCGTCGCACCCATCGGGACTTCGTAGGCCGGGTGCCCGACCTGGGCCAGGGTCTGGACCGCGGCGTCGCGGGATTGGCCGGTGAGCCGATTCTCGCCCGCCACCACCAGCACGTGCCGGGCGAGGCCTGCCTCGACGACGTGATGCGCCAGCATCGCCATGGCGAAGCCCGTACCACCGCCCAACTGGATCGCATGGGCGTAGCGGGGCTGCAAGCCGAAATGCTCCGCGAACACCGTCGACAGCATGAGGTGGGGAAACGTGGTCGAGTAGCCGGTCAGCAGGCCGTCGACCTCGCCACGCTCCAATCCGGCATCGGCCAGGGCCGCGGCCGCGGCCGCGGCCATCAGGTCGAGCGTGGTCTTACCCGGGTGTTTCCCGAACGCCGTGAGTCCTGCACCCGTGATCCAGCTCAAGCTTCTCCCTCCGCCCTCGCTCGGGCGGACGAGATTCTATAGCTCTTCCCGCGACACCGATCGCACGATTGCGATCGGCGTTGCCGTTTCGGCGCAGCCCGTCTCGCGGTGCCCCGCGCTTCCCGACTGCGCCGGACGCTACCGCACCGCTATCTCACGGCACCCAGACGCTGCAGACGATGCCGGGCGGCACCACTTCGCCGACCTTGCAGTAGCACGGGCCCTGGATCATGCGGCCGCCGCTGTAGAAGACCATGCAATAGGGATTCACGCGCGAGCGGGTCACCGCCACCTGCTCGAAGTTGAATACCGTACCCCCCACCGAACCCTGGCAGATCGACGTCTGCGTTTCGGCCGCCTTCGCGCACTTCGGGCCGTACTTCTCTTCGAGCGCCGGCGAACACAGCTGGCAGGACGGCAGCTTCTTGCCCGTGTCGGCGTTGAAGAAGCGCACCAGGCCCGCGTCGCTGATCTCGATGACCGCGGCGGCATCCTTCGACGGCCGGTACGCGAGCTTGGGTGTGGTCGGCGTTCCGGCCGAGGGTTGATCCGGTGCTGGGGCGGGTGCCGGCGCCGGGGTCTCTGCCTTCGGCTGCAAGGCGGTGCAGCCGCCTAGCGCCATCGCTCCCATCGCCGCGCACACCGCAAACCAACGTCCCCACTTGCCGAGGTTCTTCATGTTCTGCTCCTCTCTGGTTGAAATCAGTACTGGAACGTCACCCGCAGCATCAGCGACTGTCCGGGTCGGAACAGCGGGATGCGCGGGATGCCGGAGAAATCGGTGTCCTGGAAGCCGAACTGCCGATCGAAGAGGTTGCGCGCCTCGAGGCTCACGATGCCACGCCCCCCGGGCCAGCGATAGCCCAGCATGAGATCGGTGAGTCCGAAGCGATGACGGTCGCGGTCGAGGGTGCCGCTGGAATTCGCGGTCTCGATCAACTGATCGACGAACGTGAACGAGGTACGCACGAAGATGCCATTGGTTGCGAACCAGGTCGCCCGGATGGGGACGAGCTGCGTGGTCACGCGATGGGGAAAGTTGTCGTCCAACCCCGGGTCCATGATGCGGCGCTGATCGTCGAAGCTGTACTCGACCGAAAGGCCCACTTGCCGCGTGACGAGGCCGCTCACGAAGCCACGGTAGAGCTGCTCGTCGCGACGTTCCATGCGCGCAAGGGTGCCGTCGACGTTGGTGACCGGCACCTCGAGGTTGCGACCGGAAGCCTCGAGCCCCGCGAACCAGCGCTCGCCGAAGCGCTGGTCCACCGCCACGCCGAATCGCTTCGCCTGGGTCCCGCTGATGTCGTCGAAGATCTGGTTGAAGCCGGCCACCTGGGTGGGCTCCAGTGTCTGTGCCGCGGCGAACGGACGCTTCGTGCCTTCTACGACCGCGGCCCGCAGCGTGGTCGTCTCGGTGACGTTCCACACCAGACCGACTTTCGGATTGAAGCGGTCCTTGGACAGGGCCAGGGACTCCGACCGGTCCCACGAAAGGGCCGTGATGAGCTGCGCACCGGGTGCCACGCGCCACCCAAGGTAGGTGTAGGCGTTGTAGTACTCCGGACTGGTCGGCGTGACGTTGGATTGGCTGGTCAGCGGCGGAACCGGGAATGCGACCAGGCCGGACTCCAACAGCTCGTTGGGCCGCTCCTTGATTTCCGTGGCACTGGCGCCGGCCGTGATGTGGACCCGCCGCAGGTCGCGCAGGTGCTGAATCTCCCCGGTATACGCATCGGCGTCGTTGCGGACATCGTACCGGCTGTACAGCAGGTCGAACGGGAATCCGAAACCGGTCGACTGCTCGAGGTAACTCGTATCGACCCGATCGGTTCTCTGGCGTGTGATCGAGGCGAGCCAGTGCGCTGTTGCGTTCTCCGAATGACGGAAGCCCGCGCGGTACATCTCCGTGCGCAGTTCCTGTCGGCGCGAGGGATCGTAGTCGTTCTGGTCGAAGTTCTGCCGCAGGTCGCCGCTGGCGATCGCGGAGTACCGATACTCCGCCTGGAAGCTGTTCCTATCGCTCAAGTCGAACTGGTAGAAGAGATTGCGGATGTTCTGACGGAAGTCGGCGTTCGGTCGGAAGCCGTCGGTCTCCATGAAGTACTGGCCGAGCCGCAGGCCGTGGCGGCCGCGCACGAACGCCGCCATCGCCTCGTTGCCGATCGTGCCTTCGTTGCCCATGAATCCGGAGAGATAGAAGGCATTGCGATTGCGCTCCATCAATGGATTGAACTCCTGGAACGAAGGTGTCGTCGGGCCTTCGTTCTCCAGCACCGGCGCGCGGACACCGCCCAGCCGCGGCGACGCCGGTACCGCGGTGACGGGCTGCAGCATCTGCGATTGCAGCAGCTCGCTCACGCGCGCACTCTCATAACGCGGGAGCAGCAGGTAGCTGTCGGCGAGGTTGCGGTGGGCCGGGAAGCCGCCCGGGTCGAAGCTGATCGCGCGGCTGCTCTGGGCCTGGGAGAGCTGGTCGAAGCCCAGCTCGTTCGAGATGCGCGACTGGCTCGCGGCGCGTGCCGATTGATCCTGATCGAGCAGCAGGCGCGAGCGATAGACCGCGCGGTTGTCGTTGAGCTCCACCGAGCGGGTGAGATCCATCAACGCCTCGCCCGGCTGATTGATGGTCTGCTTGCGGATCGCGTCGTAGAACCAGGGCGTCGGATCCCTCGGGTCGAGTGCCTTCGCGATGTCGAACTGCACGCCGGCCAGGGCGACCCGCGGCGGATCACGCTCGTCGAAATAGGCCTTGCCCATGTACGAGCGCACCAGCGGGTCGACCGGATTCAAGGCCACGGCCACTTCGAACTGCTCGCGACCTTCGGTCAGATTGCCTTCGCGGATCTGCGCGAGTCCCAGGCCCAGGCGCGGCAGCGGATCCCCCGGCGCAAGTGCGATCGCGCGTTCGAACGACGCGCGCGCCGCGGCGGTGCGTGTCCGTGCGAGCTGAGCGAACCCGGCGACGAGGTGACCGCGTGGTTCGTCCGCGTCGGCGGCAATGGCGGCTTGGGCAGCCGCTTCCGCTTCGCTGCTCTTGCCCATGGAGAGGAGCAGCTCCGCGACGCGCGCCTGGGCGAGCGCGCTTTGCGGGTGAGCGGCGGCAGCGCGGCGCGCGCTCGCGAGCGCGGCATCGAGGTCGAACCGCGCCTGCTCCGCGAAGCTGAGCGACAGCAGAGCGCGCAGTGAAGTGCGGTCGCGCTCGAACGCCCGTTGCGCGAGGACCAGGCCGCGATCGTGATCGTTGCGTGCCACCGCGATGATCGCCTTCAGCGCATCCACCTCGGCCGAGTCGTCCGCATCCTCGAGCAATGCGCTGGCTTCCGTCACGCGACCGACACCGAGCAGCGCTTCGGCCTGTCCGATCGCGCACTGGGTATGCGCCGCATCGCCGAGCGTCGAACAGTCCTCGGCAGGTGCCGCGGAGCGGTCCGCGAGGCGCGGGTAGTAGATGGCCCAGGCCACGGCATCGGCGGGACGCGCTGCGAGGGTCACGGCATCGAGCCCGCCGTCGGCGGCACCGATGCTCTGGCCACGCTGCAGCCGCGCATTCGCGACCCCTGCCTCGGCCAGCACGGTCCCTTCGAATACCGACACGCGCGAAGCGTTGCATGCGTTCGTGACCTCGAACTCGGTGCCTTCCACGGTGGCATTGACGAAGGGTGTCAGCACGCGGAACCGGCGCGGGAAGCGCGTCGTGAAGTAGCCGGCACCACATGACTGCCCACGCGCGCCCGGCGCGACGCGATCGTCCGGATACAGTTCGACGACCGTCTCGTCGGGCTTCGCGGTCAGCGCCACGGTGGTGAACTGATCGAGTCGGATGTTGGTCTCGGGCTGCATCGTGATCGCCGCGCGGCTGCGCGCGCCGACGTGCACCCGGTCGCCGCCGCAGAGCGGTATCGTCGAAGCGCTCACGGCCTGCCAGTCGCTGCGCCCGGCACGCTGGATTTCCACCGCGCCTTCGATCGACACCAGGCGCGCGATCACCGGTGCGCAGGCAACGGTGTTCTGCGCCGTCGCGAACGGACTCCAGGCCGACAGCAGGAGCAGGACGAGCGCGGACCACGGAACCGCACGGGCGCAACGGTGAAGCAGGATCATCGGGTAGCCTATCGGGTGTGGGGCCCGTCGACGGGTCCCAGGCGCGTTGCGGCTCACGCACCTGATCATGAACGATACGCGAGCAGTGGCTCGCGCTTCAACTCCGGCGAACGTCGGGCCTGCCGGGAACGCCTATACCACTGGAATTTCCAGGCGCTCGCGCGCCCCGGTCGTCCCGAGCCGGCCCAGGAGATAGTTCACCGGACCGTCGCCGGGCTGCGACAGCCGCAGTTCCTCCAGCCGCTGCCGCGCCGTTGCGACGTCGCCTCGGCGCCAGGCCGCCACCGCATCGTTGAATGCCGCGCAACGCTCGCGGGTTGCCGCATCGGCGCGATCGGCGGCGGCGACGATCTCCACGACGTGCACGGGTTCGGACTTGCCCTTCAACAGAAAGTCGCCGAGCTCGCGCGTCACGACGTTCTCGAGCCCGGCGGTGAGCTCCGCGGACACGGCGATGCGCACCCCGAGCTTGCCTGCCAGTGACTGCAGTCGGTTGGCGGTGTTCACCGCGTCGCCGACGCCGCGGTACTCGTAGTGGTTGAGCGCCCCCACCGGCGCCAGCACGATCGGCCCCCAGGCCACACCCACCCGGGTGAGGAGCGCCGTCTCGGGTTCGCGCTGCGCCAGTCGGTCGGCACCCTCGATGAGCGACAGGCACGCGGCGCACACTCTGGCGCGAGCGCCGGCGCCGTCTTCGCCTTCGGGCCAGATCGCCACCATGCTGTCGCCCACCACGTCGCTCACGAAGCCGCCGTGGCGGGCGACGGCGTCGAACAGCGGTTCGTAGTATCGGTTCAGGAACTCGAGCAGCGCCTCGGGTGCGAGCCGCTCGGCGAGCGACGTGTAGCGGTGGGCATCGGTCGCCATGCACGCAGCCTGCACGCGGCGCCGCAGCGTGTGCAGCGCCTGCGCATTCTGCGTGAGGCGGTTTGCCACATCCGGCGGCACGAAGTTGGCAAACGCTCGTTGCAGGCGCCCCCGCTGCTGCAGGGCTTCGCGATAGCGTAAGGCGAGCGCCACCAGGACGCCGAGCGGCAACTGCAGCGCGAGCGGTCCGACGATCGGCAGCCAGAGGAAGTTCGCGTGAAACGCGATTCCTGCGGCGACGAGCCACGCGACACCGAGCACACCCACGCCGAGAAGCCCGATGCCGACGCTGCCGGCGAGCACCGCAGCGGTGGCGGCACCTCCGGCGGTGAAGACGATCAGTGCGGTGACGTATGCCGGCGGCTTGCGCAGGAACGCGCGGGAGTGGATGTTCGTGAACGTGGTCGCGGCGATCTCGACGCCATGCATGTTGGCGCGCGGGCCGGCGAACACCGTGCGGTGGTCGTCGTGCGGCTCGGCCTGCGCGGATTCCGCGTAGCCGACGAAGACGGTCCGGCCGCGCACCAGCGCCTGTGCGACCGGGTCGCCGGCGACGACGGCGTCATAGCTGACGGTCGGCACCGTGCCGGGGGGGCCGTGGAAGTTGATGTACCGCACGGCCGGGCCGCTGACGAGATCGACCATCGATGCGAAGAGGCTGCCCACCTCGGGGTCGATGGTGCCAGCAGCCGTGGTCTCGATGCGTTCGCGCGCATCGATGGTGGTCGTGAAATGCTGGCGCAGCGCCGCGGTCCGGGACAGCAACGCAAGGCGGTGCGCGGTTGCATCACCCTGACCGGCTGCACGGGCCAACGCGCCGCCCGCAGCGCTGCCATCGACGAAAGCGTGGAATGCGACCGCGGGCAGCGTGGGCAGCGGCGGTTCTCCGTCGAAGAAGAGGGCCGCGCGCCGTACCTGGTCGCGCGGTTCCGGCAACGGGAAGGGCGCTGCCGCGAGCGCAGCGTCATGGATGTCCTGCGACAGCGGTGCAAGGCCGGCCTGCTCAGTGGAGGCGCCGGTCGTATCCTGCTCGAGCTTGTGACCGACGACGACGTTGCCGGCGGTGCGCAGCGCTGCTGCGAACAGGGCGTCGTCGGCATCGACGTCGAAACCGTAGAACGCCGGTTCGCGCGGGCGGAACAACATGTCGAACACCACCACGCGCGCGCCGGCGTCATGCAGTCGCCGGACGAGGAGCCCGTGCAGGCAGCGCGGCCACGAGGACAGCCGCGTGGGTGCCGGCGGGTTGACCCACTCGGTACCGGGAGCGACAGCGCCGGCCAGCGCGCCGTCGCACGGGTCCAGGCGGGTGGCCGTGCGGCGCAACCAGAGACGTCCGGTGGCTGCACGATCGACCGCGACGATCGCCACCGGCTCGGTGACCGGGCGTACGCCGCGCAGATGAAAGAGCGCCGTGAGCCCGATGCTGGCCTCGAGCGCGGGTCCGACCGGCGTCAGCCACGCGAGCGCACCGACGAGCCCTACGCACATGCTCGCGACGACTGCACGAAGAACGCGTCGCGATTCGTCCGGCATTGTCAGCAGGGCCTCACGATGCGATCTGGCATGCAGGTCCGTCCGTGAACCAGGGAACGCAGCGAGCGTGCGGGCCGTTTCATCCTGAAGCCCTGCGAACCAGATCCATCGATCGGGTGGAGCGAAAAGTCGATTCGCGCCGGAGTTTACCGGTGCAATGCCTGGCGGACTACCCGTTAGCGCGTCGGATCGAAGATCTCGTCCATTGCAGCCGCCAGGCCCTCGGTGCCACTCTTCGGGTTCGAGGCTTCCGCGGAGGCATCCAGCCACGGCGTGTCGGTGAAGGTCGACACGATGTTGCGCCCGGCCTGCTTCGCGGCGTAGAGCGCCTGATCGGCCTCTTCGATCAACTGAGCGAGCGTGGTCGCGCCGACCTCGATCGACGATACGCCGAAGCTCGCCGTGACCTTCAGGTTGGGAATGCCGCGCACACCGGGCCCCGCCTGTGCCTGGATCTTCTCGCGCAAGCGCTCGGCGATCACCGCGGCCTGGGCCAGGTCCAGGCCCGGCAAGACGAAGCAGAACTCCTCGCCGCCGTACCGGCACAACAGGTCGGCGGGTCGCAGGCCCAGCTTGAGGATGCGCGCCGTCTGCTGGATCACTTCGTCACCGACGGAGTGCCCGTAGGTGTCGTTCACGTTCTTGAACTTGTCGATGTCGGTCATGATGCAGGCGAGCGGGGTGCCCGCACCGGCGGCACGCGCGAACTCGTTGCCCGCCTGATGCATGAAAGCGCGGCGATTCAGGCAACTGGTGAGCGGATCGATTTCCGAGAGCCGCTTCAGCTCCTCGTTGCGGGCTTCCAGCGCCACCTGTGATTCGCGCAGATCGCCGAGTGCCTTGCGTAGTTCCGCGTTGGCCTGATCCAGTGCCGAGACGTCGTTGACGCTCACGATGACACCGCGCACGGCGTTCTTGGCGTCCAGGACCGGCGAGGCGTTGACGACCACGCGCGTGGCACCTTCGGAACCGCGGGCGAGATCGATCACCTGTCCGGTGACCGCCTCGTGGGAACGCGCAACCCGATGCCAGGGATGCAGCATCCGGTCGGCGCCCAGCTCTGCCACCAGCCAGTCGAGGTCGGATGCCTTGCGGCCGACCAGGTTGCGCTCGCCGGCCGGTGCCATGCTGAGGAACGCACGATTGGCGAGCAGTACGCGGCCGGACACGTCGAGGATCAGCACTCCCTCCACCAGGGTGTCGAGGGCGAGCTTGACGCGCTCGGGGATGGCGGCCGTCGGATCGAGGTGTGTCAGCACCCGCCGCATGTAGACGAAGAAACCGAGGCCACCGACGATGAGGAGCGTGAGCACCATCAGGACCGCCGGGCGCTCGAACCAATGGCGCCAGCCGGTCGCGCCCACCGGGCGGAACGAAATCTCGATCTGCCCCCAGCGTTGCTTGCCGCCCGAGAAGAGCGGCACCTCCACGTGCGTCAACGTCGATTTGCCGCCGCCCAGCGCTTGCCAGCTCGTGAGGTGGCCGGGCGAGGCGTAGATGAGTTCGCCCGTCTCCTGCCGCAAGCCGATGGAAACGATGTCGGCCTCGCGGTTGATGATGGTGGCCACGGTCTTCTCGATGGCGATCCGGTCGCCGCCCTGGGCCAGCACGGCGAGCTGGATCGCGACGTTCTCGCTCACCCGCTTGCGGATTTCGCGGGCCACCTGCTCGTCGTTGCGGAACAGGTTGAAGGCGATGTCCGCGAGCAGCGCGACGCAGATCGATAGCGCGATCAGGCCCACGACCACGCGCGCGACCGGCCCGGCGCCGGGGCGTACGAAGCGCTTGAGCAGGCTGCGGACGCCCGTCATGTCGCGGCCTCCGTGCCCAGCACGCGCTCGAGTCGGCGTTCGTCGGGCTCATCGGTGGGCGCCGTCTTCTGCCACTCCGGCGCTTCCTCCTCGTCTTCTTCATCGTCCCGTGCGAGGATGGGCAGCGGGTCCATGTGCCGCCACGCGGGCAGCGAGGCGAGCAGGCTGGAGATGAGCCCGCCCGCCCGCAGGATCCACGTGACCACACCCACCGACAGCGCCAGGCTGGCGAGCTGCATCGATTTCAACGCGAGCTCGAGGCGTGTGGGTTCGGGTTCCTCGTCGAGGACCCCGGCGAGGTCGGCGATGAGTTGCGCCCGCGCCGCCGGGGTCAGCTCGGGTTCGAAGTTCGCAAGGGTGGTGGGCGGGCTTGCCGGAGGCAGGCTCACGGCCGGCAGCGAGAAAGTGGCAGCGCCGAGCGTGCGCCGGTCGATGTTGCCGACGTCGTTGCGTTGTTGCAGAAGGACCTCCGCCGGCAAGCCGGAAGTCTGCTGAGCGGATGCCGGCTTCGGCGCCGCCGGGCGGCGCGGCACCGGCAGCGTGAGCAGAGGCGTGTCGACACCGTTGTCGAGGCCGTCGCCGCCGGTGACCACGATGGGCGTCACGGTGCCTGCATTCCCGGTCACCACGCCGGGCGGCAGTACCACGACCAAGGGTGGCGGACTGAAGTCCGCGATGATGCCGTCGGTCGGGTTTGTCGGCGCAGTGGCCGCGAGCGCGACGGTGGCGGCGATGAACGGCGTCACGAAGGTGCCATCGCTCGCGGAGACTTCGAAGGCCGGAACGGCGGCACCGCCCGTATGCAAGAAAACGACCTGCCCCCCGACGAGTTCGGCGGTGGTGAACGTCGCGATGGGCACACCGGGAGCCCCGACGAGTTCGAAGTGACCGTCGGTGACGTTCTGGACCGTGTAGGCGGGTGCGGGACCGTCCGGGTCGGCGGTGGTGAAGGCCCCGGTACCCACGGACGTGGCACCATCGGGAGTGATGGTGAGGCTTGCAGCCGACAGCGTGATCGGATCGTTGACCGGACTGACGGTGATCGAGAAGGTCTGCAGCGGCAGGGTGGCCGCCGCGGCGTCGCGTACTGTGAAAGTGAAGCTGTCGGTGACCGTTTCGGAACCATCGTGCAGGTAGCTCACGAGGTTGGCGTCGATATCGGCCTGCGTGAAGGTGCTGCCGGCAGCGAGCGGCGTTGCGTTCAATCGGAGCACGCCGCGCGCGGGCGTCGTGCCGATCGTATAGGCGATCAGGGCAGGCGCGTCGTCCACGTCGGTCGCGTTGAGCAGGGCGTTGCCGATGGTCGCCGTAGCGCCCTCGTTCAAGGCGAGGCCCGCGTTGGAGGTCTGGACCGGCGCGTCGTTCGCGTCGGTGACGTTGATCGCAAAGACCTGGGTGCTGAAGCTTCCGTCGCTGCTCGTCGCCCGGACGGTGATGTTGTGGCTTGCCGTCGTCTCGAAGTCGAGCGGCCCTGCCACCGTGACCACACCGGTCGTCGCGTCGATGGCGAAACGGCCGCCGGCGTCGGCATCCAGCGTGTACGTGATCGTGTTGTCGGAAACATCGGCGTCCGACGCCGACGCGGTGAGACCCACCGTCGTTCCGGCCGCCGAATTCTCCGCCACGGTGTCGGCGGCAACTGCAGCATCGGTCACGGGTCCGACGTCGAACTCGTCGACGTCCACCACGGTCACGCTGAGCGACTGAAGGTCGGTGCCGCCGTCGCCGTCGTCCACCTGGATGTCCACGGCGTAGACGCCGTCGGCATTCGCGTCGGCGGGCGCCTCGGCGTCCGGCGTGGTCGCGAAACTCAGCTCGCCCGTCGTCCCATCGATGGTGAACAAGGCGGCGTCGGCGCCACCGGCGATACTCCAGGTGAGAGTCTGACCGGGGACGTCGGGATCGGCGGCGATCATGGTCGTGACCACGATGGTGTTCTCGGCCGCGCTCACCGTGGCGGTTGCGGCGCCGCCGTTGCTGGTGATCACCGGTACGTTGTTGGGCGGAAGCACCGTGATCGTCACGGTGTCGTCGTCGGTCAGTGCGCCGCCGCCGGTGTTGCCCTGGTCGTCGGTCTGCAGCCGGACGCTCGCCGGGCCGCTGTAGCCCGGCGTCGGCGTGAAGATCATCCCGTCGAGCGCGGCGTTGACGTCAGCGAGGGTGCCGGTGAAAGCGGACATCGTGTCGGCGGTTCCATCGCCCGTGGAGAAGGTTAGGCCCGCCAGGGATCCGAGAGTCAGGGTGCCGTTGGTGGCTGTCAGCACGATGGCGAGCGACCCGCTGCCGGCGTCGACGTCGGCGATCGACAGCCGATTGGCGTTGGCCATCGACAGGACCAGCGGCGTGTTGAACGGCGTGGTCTGGGCGCCGGGCACCGTGTTGGCCGGGGCGTCGTTCACCGCGGTCACGTTCAGCGTGGTGGAGCCACTGTCGGACTGCGCGCCACCGGCGCCGGTATTGCCGAGGTCGCTCACGGCGATGCTGAGCGCGACGGCGGCCGAGGCATCAGCATCGGTGGCAAACGTCACTTCGGACGCCGCGATGAACGCATTGATGGCTGCCGTCGTGCCGGTCAGCACCAGTGTTCCGCTGCCGGATCCGAGCACCGTCACACCCGCACCGGATGTGGCGGCGAGCGTGCCGGTCGCCACCGTCAGCGTCATCTCCACATCCGAGCCCGCCGAATCCGCATCCGCGACCGACAGGCCGGTCAGGGCGGAGACCATGTCCTCGGTAACGGCAATGGTGGCCGGAGCCGTCAGGACCGGTGCGTCGTTCGCGGCCGCCAGGTTGATCGCAACGGCCTCGACGTCAGAGAGGGCGCCACCCGCGCCCGTGTTGCCTTGATCGTCCACTTCCAGGGTCAGTGTCGCGCCCCCATTGAAGTGCGCGGTCGGAATGAACGCGAGACCGTCCAGAGCGGTATTGACCTCGGCAATCGAACCCGTGAACGTCATGACGGTGTCGGCGCTGCCGTCGCCGACGCTGAAGGAAAGGCCGGTCAGCGATGCCAGCGTCAGTGCGCCGTTGGCAGCGGTGAGCGTGATCTCGACGGCACTCGCACCTGCATCCACGTCGGTCACCGTGAGCGCGTTGCCGTTTGCGACCGAGAAGACCAGCGTGACGTCCTCCGTACCGGCCTGCGCCGCCGGCACGTTGCTGATCGGTGCGTCGTTGGCGGCTGCCACGTTGATGGTGATCGCGTCGGAGTCGGTGAGAACGCCGCCGGCACCGGTGTTGCCGAGGTCGCTGGTGCCGATCTGCACAACGCCGGCACCGGAGAAGTTCGTCGTCGGCGTGAAGGCGAGACCGTCGAGCGCTGCGTTGATGGCTGCCTTGGTGCCGGTGAAGGTCATCAGCGCATCGCCCGATCCGTCGCCGGTGGAGAAGCTCAAGCCGGCGAACCCGGCCAGGGTCACGGTGCCGTCGGTCGCGGTGAGAGTGACCTGCAGGTTACTGCCGGCGTCGTCAACGTCGGCGATCGCGATCCCGTTCCCGGTGCCGGTCGAGAAGATGAGTGCCGTGTCTTCCGTGGTGGCCTGCACGCCGGGAACGGTGTTGACCGGCGCGTCGTTGGCCGCTGCCACGGTGATGGTGGCGGTGGCGACGTTGGAGTACGTGGTGCCGTCGAACACGCGGTAGGTGAAGGCGTCGGTGCCCGAGAAGTTCGTGTTCGGCGTATAGCTGAACGTGCCGTCGGCGTTCAGCACGAACGCGAAAGCATTCGCCGGCCCCGCTACCAGGTCTGCGGTGAGACCCGCGGGTGCCGTGTCCGGGTCGGTGTCGTTGTCCAGCACCGAAGAACTGATGGGGAGGGTGCCGTCCTCGCCGACGCCATAGCTGTCGTCGACTGCAGTCGGCGACGTCGATGCGTTCACCGTGATGGCGACGGTGTCGTTGTCGGTCTGTGCGCCGCCGGAGCCGGTGTTGCCCTGATCGGAGGTGACGATCTGGAGCGATGCGGCGCCGACGAAGGCCGGCGCCGGGTCGAACACCAGGCCGTCCAGCGCCGAGTTGACGTCCGTGATGGTGCCGGTGAAGGTCATGGTGGCATCGGCGGTGCCGCTGCCAACCGAGAAGGCGAGTCCGCTTACCGATGCGAGCGTCACCGCGCCGTTGGTCGCAGTCACCGTCACCTGCACCGGATTGCCGGTGGCGTCGCTGTCCGCCACCGAGATCCGGTTGCCGTTGCCGGTGGAGAACGTCAGTGCGATGTTCGCATTGGTGGACTGTGCGACGGGGACCGTGTTGAGCGGCGGATCATTGACCGCGTCCACGGTGATGGCCACGGTGTCGTTGTCGGAGAGCACACCCCCGGCACCGGTATTGCCCTGGTCGTTCGTGGTGAGCGCCAGGAGCGCAGGACCGCTGTAAGCCGCCGTGGGGTCGTAGCGCATGCCGTTCAGCGCCGCGTTGACGTTGGCGACCGTGCCGGAGAACACCAGGTTCGCGTCGGCGGTCCCGTCGCCGGTCGTGAACGTGAGGCCGGCGCCGGAGGAGAGCGTCAGCGTGCCGTTGGTGACCGACAGCGTGACCTGCACCGAACCTGACGCAGCGTCCGCGTCGGCGATCGAGATGCGGTTGCCGTTGCCCGTGGAGAAAACCAGGGCCGTGTCTTCATTGACCGTCTGGGCGCCGGGAACCGTGTTCTGCGGAGCATCGTTGATCGCGCTGAAAGTGAGCGTGATGTTGGTGACGCCGGAATTCTGAGCGCCACCGCTACCGGTGTTGCCCTGGTCGTCCACCGAAACGCCGAGCGTCACGTTGGTCGTGTCGTTCGCTGCCGAGGTGTAGGTGAGAGCGCTGCCGGCGATGAATGCATTCAGGTTCGCGCGGGTACCCGTCAACGTGAGGGCAGTGGCGGTGCCGCCGACGGTGACACCGCCTCCCGACGTTGCGGCCAGCGAGCCCTGTGCCACCGTGAACGTGGCGACCATACTGCCGGTGGCCGCATCCACGTCGGCGAAGCTGATGCCGGTCAGCGTGCCGGCGACATCCTCGGTGAGCGCGATCGAACCCGGTGCCGTCACCGTGGGTGCATCGTTGACCGCGTTCACAGTGACTGACGCGGTGGCGGTGGCCGAAGAATAGGGTGTCGAGCCGCCGTTGCTGGTGACGTTCGCGGTGCTGGCTGCCGTGCCGGCCGTACGGTCCCAGGCCCGCAGCACGATGCTCGCGGTGCCATTGTAGTTGGTGCTCGGAACGAACCGCACCAGTGTGCCCGCGTCCGCTGCGAGCAGTCGCGCCGTCGTGGCATCCGGCGAGCCGAAGCTGTTCCAGGCGCCGCCGCCGTTGGTCGAGTACTGCCAGGTACCGTTGGTGCTGTCGACCGAGACGACGGCTATGCCGGAGAGTGCGCCGCTGTCGGGGTCGGTGACCTGACCGCTCAGCAGCGCCGAAACCAGCGTGCCCCCGTTGCTGGAGGGGTCCTCGTTGATGGCCGTGAGGTTGTTGGTGCCCGCGAGCACCGGTGCATCGTTGACGGCGGTCACGTTGAGCGTGACGTTGTCGCTGTCGGTCCTGGTGCCGCCGGACCCGGTGTTGCCCTGGTCGCTGGTCGCCACGGTCAGGGTGACGGCGGAAGTCGTGTTGGCGGCAGTGGTGAACGTTACGCTGGAGCCGCTCACGAACGTGTTCAGATTGGACGCGGTGCCGGTGAGTACCAGCGATGCAGTGCCCGACCCGCTGACGGTGACGCCGCCGCCGGCGGTCGCGGCCAACGTGCCGCTGCCCACCGAAAGGGTGATCTGCAGGCTCGCACCGCCGGCGTCCACGTCCGCGACCGAGATGCCGGTAAGCGCGGTGGCCACGTCTTCCGTGACGGCGATGGAAGCCGGTACCGTGTTGACCGGCGCATCGTTGACCGCGGTGACGTTGAGCGTGACGTTGTCGGTATCCGACCGCGCGCCGCCACTGCCGGTATTGCCCTGGTCGTTGGTGCTGACCGTCAGGGTGATCGCACTGGTGGCGTTGGCGGCCGTCGTGAACGTCAGCCCGGAACCGGAGATGAAACTGTTCAGATTGGTGGCCGTGCCCGTCAGCGTGACGGTGCCGGAGCCCGATCCGCTCACCGTGATGCCACCGCCGCTGGTGGCGGCGAGCGTGCCGCTGCCCACGGAGAACGTCATTTGCAGGCTAGAGGCGGCCGAATCCACGTCGACCACCGAGATGCCGGTGAGCGCGGTGGCCACGTCCTCCGTGACGGTGATGGATCCCGGCACGGTGTTGACCGGCGCGTCGTTCACCGGATTGACCGTGATGGTCGCGGTGGCGACGTTGGAGTTGTTGGTGCCGTCGTTGGCCCGATAGGTGAAGCTGTCGGTGCCGGCGAAGTTCGCGCTCGGGGTGTAGGTGAACGAGCCATCGGCGTTCAGGCTCAACGTTCCGTTCGACGGGCCCGACACGAGCACGGCCGAGAGTCCCGCCCGCATCGTGTCGGTGTCGTTGTCGAGCACCCCGGCGCGGGCCAGGTCGACCACGTCGCTTGCCGACAGGGCGGTGTTGTACACCCGCACTTCATCGATCTGTCCGTCGAAGAACCGGGTCGAGGCACTGGGAGCACCCACCCGCATCGGCCCGCTCCAGGCAGAGCGGTCGTTCTGCGTGCCGGTGTCGGTACCTTCAAGTACGCCGTCGACGTACAGGTTGGCCTGCAACGTGCCGCCACCCTGGTCCGAGACGACCACGGCGACGTGGTGCCAGTTCGTCGTGTCGGTGAAGGTGCTCGACGAGACGATGTTGATGGGGTTCCCCGCTTCGGCGTCGTAGCCGAGGAAGAACGCGATGCGGTTGTCCTGGTCGTAGTGGCCCACCGACAGATTCATCTCGGCGTCGGCGGTTGTCGCACTCGGCTCGCCCCAGCCGTTGCCGCCGCTGCGGCCCTGCCACAGGATGTGGTGCTGGCCCGTGGTGATGTCGGTCTTGAACCACGCCGACAGCGTGAAGTTGTTCGAGGTCCGCGCCGTGGTGCTCAGGGCCGTGGCGTAGTCGCTCGAGCCGTCGAACGAGAGTGCGTTGCTCCCGACGCGTCCTGCAACGAACGTCGGGTCCGCCGCATCGACTCCCGAGGAACTGCCACGGGTGCCCGTGCTGGCCGGCGTGGCCGAATTGGCGAGCGTCTGGTTGGCGCCACCATCGTCGAAGCGGTACCAGTCGACCAGCCCGGTTGACGCGGGCGCCACCGTCAGCGTGGTGTCCTCGTTGACGCTGAAGCTGTCGTTGACGGCCACCGGCTCCGGTCCGATGGAAGCGAAGTTGACGCCGAACTCGGAGGTGTTGCCCGAAGGGTCGGTGGCCGTGGCGGTGATGACGTCGCCCACGTTGAGGCCGACCACTGCGAACGAACCGGAAAACTGGCTCGACGCGTTGGTCGTGAGCGCACCGAGGTAGGTCCTGCCTTCGCCTGAGCCGCTCGCATCCGCCGAGGCCCGGAAGAACTCTACGCGCGCGTTGGCGAAGGTTGCCGAACTCGCCGCGTTGCCGACGTAGCCTTCCACGATGAACGTGCCGCCGTTCACGATGGCCCGGGTGATCACCGGGCTGTCCATCCCCTGGTTGGGAGCGCCGCCGGTGGCACCGTTGTTCGCCGTGACGCCGTCGTTCGCGTGGTCGATCCCGAGCCCGTCGTTGGCGTAGATGCTGTTGCCGAGGATGCGGTTGCCGGTGGACGTGTTGGTGTTGACGATGACACCGTCGCCGCCGTTGCCGGAGATGATGTTGCCTTCGCCTGCGGCGGTGCCGCCGACCCAGTTGTTGGTGGCGCCATTGAAGATCGCCACCCCCTGGTTGGTGTTGCCCAGATCGACGGTGGCGGTGACGTCGAGGCCGATGATGTTGCCGCGGACCAGGTTGCCGCTGGTGCCGGAGCCGAAGATCTGTATGCCGTCCACGTCGCTGCCGGAGATCACGTTGCGGTCCGCGACCGTCGCGCCGCCGATCACGTTGTTGCTGGAGCCGCCGGTGATGTAGACCCCGACCTGGTTGGCGACCGCGGCCGTCCCGGCCGCGTTGGTGCCGAGAAAGTTGCCGGCCACCGTGTTGTTCGAGGAGTTGAGGATGCGGATCCCGCTCAAGTCGAAGCCGTTGATGGCGAGGCCACGGACGGTGCTGCCCGAACTGCCGGTGTCGAGGACCAGCCCGCTCGACCCTCCGGAAGCCGCGCTCGTCAGCACCACGACGGGCGTGGAGACGTAATTCGGTTCGGAGGTAGCGTCGATGTCGACGGCCCCGGTGATGGTGGGGAGGCCTCCGGCCGCAACCGTGATCGTGTGTGGTCCGCTGCCCGCGATGTTGAAGAAGATGCGGTCGGCCCCGCCGACGTTCGCGGTGTTGTTGGCGGCGAGGATCGCCTCGCGCAGCGAGATGCGGCCGTCGGCACCGCGGTTCGCGAGCAGTGCGGCGATCGAGGTGGTCGTGCCGTCAGCCACGTCGCTCGTCGTGTCGACCACCAGCGCCGCCGAGTAGCGTTGCGCGAAAACGCCCGACCCGTCGCCGGTGCCGTTGCCGGACCACACGACGACGTACTGTCCGAGGGTGTTCATGGCGACCGAGGCAGGGCCCTGATTGCCGCTCGTCGTGGTGTTGACCCGGGTCTCGGAACCGTTGGAGCTGCCGTCCCAGTTGAACTCGCGTCGGTAGACGCCGGTGGTGCTGGCCGCGTCCTGGTTGTAGCTGTCCCACGTCACCACGATGCGGCCGTCCACGTCCATGGCGACGGTCGAGCGATGCTGATCGCCCGAGGTCGTGCTGTTCACGCGGAACTCGGTGCCGAGCCGGGACCCGTCGGCGTTGAACCGTTGAGCGTAGATGCCCTGCCCGCTGCTGTCCTGGCCCGAACTGCTCCACGAAATGGTGAACCTGTCGTCGGGGGCGGTCGCGATCGACGCATAGGATTGGTCGCCGCCGGTGGTGGTGTTCGCGATGAGCTGGGTCGCATCGATGGCGGTGCCGCTGCTGTCGAAGCGGCGGTAGAACGCGGCCATACCGCCGCCGTCGATGTTCTCGCCGCTGCCGACGGCGATGAACCCCCCGTCCGACGTCATCGCCAGGCTGTCGATGTACTGGTTGCCGCTGGTCGTGGTGTTGACGCGGACTTCCCCGGTTTGCGCCGTGCCCGCGGCGTTGTAGAGGCGTACGTAGGCACCAGAGCCGCTGCCGTCCTGGCCGTTCTCGCTCGACCAGCCGATGACGAAGCGACCATCGGCGGTCATGGCGATCGCCCCCTCGCGCTGCTCGCCCGACGTGGTCGTGTTCACCTGAAACTGTGCGGCGAGCGCGGTGCCGTCTGCCGCGAAGCGGCGCGCGAACGTCCCGGTGGCATTCGCGTCCGGGCTCTGCCACATCACCACGAAGTTGCCGCTCGCATCGCAAGCGACCGCGGGGGTGTTCTGGGTTCCGCTGGTGGTGGAGTTGACCTGGATCTCGCCGGTGGCGGCGGAGCCGTCGGCGTTGAACCGGCGCGCGTAGATCTCGCTGTTGCCCGAGGACGCGTGGTCGCTCGCCCACACGATCACGTAGCTGCCGTCGAGCGCGACCGCCACCTGCTTCTGCGAACCCGCCTGGGTCGACTGCGTGTTCGCCGTGCTGCTGTTTACGCGGCTTTCGCCGCCGGCAGCCGCGGCGTCCAGGATCGCGGAGTAGCGCATCTGGGTCCGCAGCGACAGCGCGAGCGCCGCGTCGACCCGACCGGTCTGCCGCTCCAGCACCCAGTTGCCGCCCAGGTCCTCGGCGCCGGTGGCGTCGCTGCTGCCCGCCACGTCGGCACCGGTCAGGTCGGCCAGCGTCGCGAGCAGGCGTTCGCCGCCGATGCCATAGGCAGTGCGGCAGCCGTAGAGCAGGATGTCGGCATCGGCCTTGAGCGCGTTGTGCCAGCGGACCAGCGTTGCTGCGCGCCGACTGGCCTCCCCGGCGTCGAGCAGGCTGGTGCCGAGTCGGATGCTGCCATCCGTGCCGTGGCCGATCAGGTGGATCGCGTCGAGCCCCTGTCGTTTGGCTAGTTCGGCCGTGACCTGCGCGATGCCATCGGCATTCGGATCGAGCACCACCACCTCGAGCTTGCGTTCGCCGGGCTCGGCCTGCATGGCAGCGACGAGGGCGTCGACGTCAGGGACACCGCCATCCACGAACACGATTTCGTGCCGTGGTGCTGCCGACAGTTCGACAGCATGCTGTGCCGCGACGGCAGTCACGTGCGTGCCGTCGATGGGGACTGCCAGCCCGGGTAGGTCCGCCGAAAGGAGCCAACGCGGTTCGAGCGCTTCGAAAAGCGGTCGATTTACCGGGTTTACTCTAGAATTCAGGGACTTGAACATGCAAGACGGGGTTGGGCACGGACTCCGTCCGGTCCTCACCGGAGCGATGCCCTACCCGTCAGCAAGATTCGAGCGCGATTTTCATCTATGAAACATGCGGTGCCAGACGGGAAAAAGAAGCACCTATCGCGGCGGACGCGGCGGACGCGGCGTAAGGCAAAACCACACCCCGTGTCCCCGGTTTTCCGCCGCGTCCGCCGCGTTGTGCGCTCTCAGCTTTCCCTGAGCTAGTCGATGCAGCGCCACCGAGCCCCGGCACACCACTGCGGAACGTCCTCTGCCGGCATCGGCCGGGCGATCCAGTAGCCCTGTCCCTGGTCGCACCCCATCGCCTGCAGCGCGCTGGCCGCCGCTTCGGTCTCGATGCCTTCCGCCACCACGGTGAGCCCGAGGTTGTGGGCCAGGTTGATGGTCGAATTCACGATCGCGCGGTCGGCCGAACTCTCGCTCATCCGCAGCACGAACGACTTGTCGATCTTGAGCGCGTGGAGGGGCATCTGGCGCAGGTAGGAAAGCGACGAGAAACCGGTGCCGAAATCGTCGATCGCGAGCTTGACCCCCACCGCTTCCATCTGCCGCAGGACGCCCAGAGCGCGCTCCGGGTCCACCAGGAATGCGCTCTCGGTGATCTCGAGTTCGAGGCGCTCGGGCGGAAACGCATGCCGCTCGATCAATTCGCGCAGGTCGAGCAGCGTCAGCTCGTCGATCAGGTTGCGGGCCGACAGGTTGACCGCAAGTCGCGGGGAGAAGCCGGTCGCGGACCATTTCGTCCACTGGGTGATCGCAGCTCCGATCACCCAGGAGGTGAGCGGCGTGATGAGATCGCCCATCTCCGCCAGCCGCACGAATTCGTCGGGCGGCACCATGCCGTGACGCGGATGCGGCCAGCGCACCAGCGCTTCGATGCCCGAGACCGTGCCGGTTGCGAAATGCACCTTCGGCTGATAGTGCAGCGTGAGCTCGCCGTTGCGGATCGCCGCGCCGAGTTCGGACAGCAGCTCGAGGCGGCGCGGCGAATGGCGGTCATCCTCCTGGCGATAGAGCCCATAGCCGCGCCCGTGCTTCTTCGCCACGTACATCGCGACGTCCGCGCGCTTCAGCAGCGTCGAGACATCCTCGCCATGCTGCGGATAGACGGCGATCCCGATGCTGGCGCCGATCTCGAGGCGTGCACCTTCCACCATGAAGGGCTGGCGGATCTCCTCCAGCAACCGGATCGCGATTGCCTCGGCATCGCGGGGCTGCGACAGGCGCCTTGCGAGCACCGCGAACTCGTCGCCACCCAGGCGCACGAGCGCGCCGTCGCATTCGCCGAGGCGTGCGGCAAAGCGCGGACCGACGGCGCGCAGCAATTGATCGCCCGCGTAGTGACCCAGCGTGTCGTTGACCTCCTTGAAGTGATCGAGGTCGATCAGCATGAGTGCCAGGTGCCGGCTGTCCTGCGACGCGCGGGCGAGTTCCGCGGCGAGTTCGCGGGCGAGCCACTTCCGGTTGGGCAGGCCGGTGAGCGAATCGTGCAGCGTCTGATGTTCGAGCGCGTCCAGCGCCAGCCGCCGGTCGGTCACGTCGCGCCACATGCCCCAGATGCGCACGATCGCTCCGTGCTCGATCACGGCGATCATCGACACCGCGAACCAGATCGGCATGCCGTCCTTGGTCTTGGTCGCGATCTCGAGATCGCGCAGGCGAAAGCCGGCATCGATCCAGGCGTCGACCGCGATGCGCGAACGGCGCTCGCCGGCCAGTTCGGCCAGGGGCAATCCGACGATGGCCTGTGGGTCGGCGTAGCCGAGCAATTGCGCCATGGCAGCGTTGCATTCGGCGAGCAGGGCTTCGGACCCGACCCGATCGAGCAGGGTCGCGCGTGGCAGGTCGGTAGGGATGGGTCGCGCGAAGTCGGCACGCCAGATCGCCTCGGTACTATGCTCGATGAACGCGCGATAGCGCTCCTCGCTCGCGCGGAGCAAGGTCTCCATGCGGCGGCGTTCGTCGGCTTCCAGCAGGCCGCCGACCACGTCGGCCACGGAGGCGGCGAAGTTCTGCTCGTCCAGGGTGAAGGTGCGCTGCGGTCCCACGTGCTCGTGGCAGATGACGCCCGCCGTGCCGCCGCTGCGGCGGATCGGCGCATCGAGCATCGACGCGATGCCGAGGGGTCGGAGATAGTCGTGTGCGAGTTCGCTGCTGCGCGGGTCACCCACAGCGTCGGTGATGCCCGCCGCGCGATTCTCGCGCAGCATGGCGAAATAGCGCGGATAGCGCGCCTCCTCGAGGCGCGCCCCGCTCGAGTGTTCGTTGCGGTCGCGGTCGTACAGCTCGAGGCAATGCATCGCCTGGCCGGAAGCGTCGTACCGCCAGATGCCGACGCGCGACACTTCCAGCGTCGTTGCCGCCGTGACGCACAGGCGGGCCAGCGCGTCGGCCAGCGGTGCGTCGCGCAACCAGTCATGCGTGACCAGTTCGAGCAGTGCCGCCTGCTGCCGCCGCATGCGTCGCTCGGCGACGATGGCGGCCGCGATCTCCTGGATCGTTCCGAGGAAATGGTCGGCTCCGGTCGCGTTGTCGCGCACCGCCTCGCCGCGCGCGTTGAACCAGCGTGACTGTCCCGCATCCGAGTCGACGCGGAACTCCAGCAACACCGGCGTGCCGTCGCGCGCCGAGGCCTCCAGGGTCTGGACGAAGCGCTTCTGGTCCACCGGATGCAGCAGTGCGACGAACGCCTCGCGCGTGCCCGCGAACCGTCCCGGCACCAGGCCCAGCAGGCTTTCCACGTGGGGCGAGATCTGGAACCGGCCGGTCTCCGGTTCCCATTGCCAGATGCCCACGCCACCGGCGAGCAGGGCGGCGTGCAGGAGTCGGGCGTCGTAACGGTCGGCAGTATCGGCCAAGTGTGAGTCAATCGCGAACTGCGCGCGGCAAGGACCGTTCGGTCCATTCCGCATCCTGATAACTTCGGTCCGCCGGCGGAATTATTGATGGTACCGGCAGGTTTTGCATCATCGGTCGGTGCCCGGCCCGGTGGTGAGCCAGATCGTGACCGGGCCGTCGTTGGTCAGGGTCACCGCCATGTGCGCACCGAACTCTCCCGCAGCCACTGGGGCATGCCGTTCGCGGGCCAGGGTCAGCACGCGGTCGAACCATCGCCGGCCGAGTTCCGGCGGCGCAGCACGGGAGAATCCGGGACGCGTGCCCTTCCGGGTGTCGGCGGCGAGCGTGAACTGCGGCACCAGGAGCAGCCCGCCACCGACCGCCTTCAGATCGAGGTTCATCCGGCCGTCGGCATCGGCGAACACGCGCACGGCGAGCAGGCGATCCACCAGTCGGCTCACGCCTTCCTCCGTGTCGTCGGGTTCGGCGCAGACCAGCACCAGGAGGCCGTGCTCGATCGCACCGACGTTGCGACCGCCCACTTCCACGCGGGCGTGGGTAACGCGCTGCAACAAGGCAAGCATCGGTCTCGAGGTTCGGGATGGGGTTCCGGGACGGGGTTCCCAGTGCCCAGTGTAGTGGAGCGCGGCATGCCGACTGTCACACGACGGTCACGAGGACCACCCACTATCCGCGCCGACGATGAAAATCCTCATGATTTCCGACGTGTACTTTCCCCGGGTGAACGGGGTGTCCACGTCGATCCAGACGTTCAGCCGCGAGCTCACGGCGCTCGGCCACGAGATCCACCTGGTCGCGCCGGCCTATCCGGCCAGCTATCCGGACGAGCCGCACACCGTCCGCGTCCCGTCGAGCTACCTGCCGTTCGACCCGGAAGACCGACGCATGCATGCGCGCGCGATCCGCGCCGCTGCCGGCCGCCTCGAGCGCGAAGGCTTCGACCTCGTGCACGTCCAGACGCCCTTCGTGGCCCACTACCTCGGCCTCGAACTGGCGCGGCGCTTCGGCGTGCCGGTGGTCGAGACCTATCACACGTTCTTCGAGGAATACCTGTTCCACTACGTGCCGTTCCTTCCGCGGCGCTGGTTGCGGGCGGCGGCGCGGCGCTTCTCCCGCACGCAAGGCAACAGCGTCGATGCGCTGGTCGTGCCGTCGACGGCCATGCGCGACGTGCTCGCGGGCTACGGCGTGCGCACCGCCATGCACGTGCTGCCAACGGGCGTCCCGCTCGCCGACTTCGCCGGCGGCGACGGTGCGCGATTCCGGGCCGGACTCGGCATCGATGCGGGGACGCCGATGCTGCTCTTCGTCGGGCGCGTCGCGCACGAGAAGAACATCGAGTTTCTGTTGACCGCGCTCGAACAGGTGCGCCGCCGGGTGCCGTCGGCAGTGCTGGTCATCGCCGGTGAGGGTCCGGCACGGCCGCGTCTCGAGCGCATGACCGAACGCCTCGGCCTGCGCGGCAACGTGCACTTCGTCGGTTATCTCGATCGACGCACCGCGCTGCTCGACTGCTACGCTGCCGCCGACGCCTTCGTGTTCGCATCGCGCACGGAGACCCAGGGTCTGGTCCTCCTCGAGGCGATGGCGGTCGGCCTGCCGGTCGTCTCCACCGCGGTGATGGGTACGCGCGACATCGTCGGGCCGCGTCGCGGGGCGCTGGTGCCGGACGACGACGAGCGGTCGTTTGCGGACGCGATCGAGCGCCTGGTGGGTGAACCCGCGCTGCGCGCCCGGCTGGCGCAGGAGGCGCTCGACTACGTGCGCGAATGGCATGCCGACACGCTCGCCCGGCGCATGGCTGCGCTGTACGCCGAGGTGGCCGCGGCCGGCTCGCGCGCGCACGGCGTCGCAGGGCAGCGCGAAGCGCAGTACGATGCTCCCATGCGGTGAGTCGCGCGTGCGACGTGACCAGCGGGGGCGGTGAACGATGGCTACGAAATCATCCGGCGGTCTGGAAGTGGCGACCCTCGCGGGCGGCTGCTTCTGGTGCCTGGAGGCGGTGTATCTGGGCCTGCGCGGCGTCGAGCGGGTGGTTTCCGGCTACATGGGCGGCCACACGGCGCGCCCCACCTACCGCGACGTATGCGATGGCGACACCGGACATGCCGAGGTCGTGCAGATCGAGTTCGACCCGGCCGAGCTTTCCTTTCGCGACCTGCTCGACGTGTTCTTCACCATCCACGATCCGACCACGCCGAACCGCCAGGGCAACGACGTCGGCACGCAATACCGCTCGGCCATCTTCCATCACACCCCGGACCAGAAGCGTATCGCCGAAGAGGTGATTGCGGATCTGGCGGCGCGCAAGGTCTGGCGCGATCCGATCGTCACCGAGGTGACGCCTGCCGCCACGTTCCACGAGGCCGAGGCCTACCACCAGGATTACTTCGCGCGAAACGGCCATCAGCCCTACTGCCAGGTCGTGGTCGCGCCGAAGGTGGCGAAGTTCCGGAAGGTGTTCGGCGACCGCATGAAGCAGCGCGCGTGACGCACTGTCCCATGGCGCTTCGCCCCTAGGAGCCTGTCTCTCTGCGGCGACATGAATGGCGCGAACCGCTCGATCATGGGCGCGAGCAACGATCGCACGCATCGCGCGACGCGCGGATCACGCGGTCGCGCGTCTGCGGAAGAGGTGCTTCTCTCCGAGTGAAAATGTGCCGCAAGGCCCTTGTCATATTCGGGCGAATTGTGCATTCTCCAGCGCGCGTCCCCTCTGAGAAGAAATGCTACGGGACACAAGATTTCCGTCGTCCGAGTTCCCTCACTTTCACCACCGCACAAAAACTCTACTGGAGGCATCAATGGCCGTAGCCAAGAAACCCGCTGCCAAGAAACCCGCTGCCAAGGCAGCGAAGAAGCCCGCCGCGAAGAAGGCGGCTCCCGCCAAGAAACCCGCGGCCAAGAAGGCAGCGCCGGCCAAGAAAGCAGCTCCGGCCAAGAAGGCTCCGGCCAAGAAGCCCGCCAAGCGCACTCCGAACGCGGCGTTCATGAAGCCCCTCACGCCGAGCGCGATCCTCGCTGCGGTCATCGGCGAGAAGGCTGTGCCGCGCACCGAAGTCACCAAGAAGATCTGGGACTACATCAAGAAGCACGGCCTGCAGGACGCGAAGAACAAGCGCAACATCAACGCCGACGACAAGCTGAAGGCAGTGTTCGGCGGCAAGAAGCAGGTCACGATGTTCGAGCTCACGAAGCTCGTCAGCAACCACCTGAGCTGACACGCAGGTTGGTGTTCCCGGCGCCTTTCGCCACCGCCTGCGCGGTCGGCGAGGGCCCATCCCGGTACCCTCCTGCAGCAGCGCTCCCGGACGACGTGCCCGAGCAGCAGCGACAAGAAATCACGATGACAGGCCGGTTCGCACGGCGGTGGCGAACCGGCCTTCTCGTTTTCCGGGACCAGCGATGATGGTTTCACGACGAAGTACTCTTGCCGCCATCCTCGCAGCCATGGTGACGGGCGGTTGCGTCGGCACCGCGATGACCACCGACCCGGATTCCGGAGCCACGGTGCCGGTTCAGGGTTGGCGAACCAACACGTGGCACGACGACCCCGCCTGGCGTCCCTTCGGTTCCATCGGCAAGAAGGAATGGCGCCAGGGCCCCTGGTGGTACGGCGATCCGGCGTGGCAGTTTCTGACGGTGGGCCAGGGTGGGCGGCCTGAGTTGTCCAAACCCGGCGCCGTGACGCAGTCTCCGCCTGCCGAAACGCCGGCGGCTTCCGCGCCCGCCGATTCCGCAGAGAAGCCTGCCGGCAACTGACCCGCCCCGTTCGGGGACGACCTTGCGAGTGTCGTCTCGCGACCGCTCGTCAGGGGTTTGCTGCCATCACCGGTGCCCGTGCCAGGGCCGCACGAAACTGTCGGCGCGCATCGTTCAGGGCCAGCTGCGCGTGCTCCAGTTCGGCTGCCGTCGGTTCGTGCAGCCACACCGTGTGAGGTCGTGACGATTCGACGGCCACGTACAGGAATCGCGGGCGGCGTCCGGTGAGGCGCGCAATGCCCTCGATGTAGAGCGCCGCCTGCAGGTCATAGCCGAAGCGCCGGCGCGACTTGGCGAAACGTGCAGGACGCACGTCGGACGCGGTCTTGAGCTCCAGGATCACCTCGTCCGTGAAACAGTCGGGCCGACCCTTCCACCGTCCGCCATGCTCGTCGGTCCAGTAGATCGACAACTCCTTCTCGCCCTGCGCTAACCACTGCGCGAGCGGGGCGCGCGCGTACGTGAGCACTGCCCGGCGCATGGCCTTGAGCGCCAGCGATTCATCGCTCGAGAGGGTCACTCGCGCTGCCACACCCGCTTCGTCGAGGTCGGCAGGCGGTGCGACGCCTGCATCCAGCGCGAGGTAGCTCTCGTCGAAGCGCTCCGGTTCGAGCAGGAGCGCGTGCAGCGCGTCGCCGAGCGAAGCGTCGCGCGGCGTCGGGTCGGGCACCATCGACTGTGCCGCCGATCGTCCGGTGCGCAGAAACCGGCGCAACGCGGAGCTGGAGACGTAGTCGAGCCGAGCGAGATACGCGGCGAGCGGTTCGCGGCAGGTGAAGCACTCGGCGCTGTGCACCCATTCGGACATGCCCGCGAGCCTATCACGGCCTCGCGCCGCGCTCGGCGCGAGTGGCGACCGTCAGTGCATCGCTGCTGTCCCGCCCAGCAACTCGCTCACCCTCTGGCGCGCATCCTCGTGATGGGGGTGAATGCGCAGCGCGGCCTCGAAGGCGAACAGCGCGCCGTCGCGGTCCTCATGGGCGAACAGGATCTCGGCCACGCCGCACAGGGCGCCAAAGTGGCGTGGCTCCAGTTCGAGCACGCGGTGCAGGTTGCGCAGGCACTCGTCGTCGCGCTCCTGCAGATAGTAGAGCGAAGCGCGCTTGTTCCAGGCCTCGCAGTAGTCGGGCGCGGCCCGCAGCAGGCGCGTGAGGCGGGTTTCTGCCAGATCGTGGCAATGGGCGGCGATCTCGGTCGCGGCCCGGTCAAGGTCGCGGGCGGCGAGCCGGTGCGGGTGGTACATCCACAGGTCCCAGATGCGCTCTTCCACGGCCGCCGCCTCGGCGGCGTCCTGGCAGCCCGCGAGATGATCGAACAATGGCTCGAGCGCGCGCGGCAGGCCGGGCGCGGGCGCCCGGCGGCCGACGCTGTCGACCAGCGCTAGCGTGGCATTGAAGTCGGTGGGTTGCATGAACCGCCTCCGAGGGACACAGGGTTCGATGCAATACTCGCACCAACCAGCCCCAGCGGGCGATAGCCCGCCGCCGGCTGGAACGCCTAGACTATTCCCTGTGTTCGACTTTTCGCAGGATCGCCCCATGAGCTTCGGCCGAACAACGGTCTGCTGCATTCTCGCTTCGGCGCTCACCGTCGCCATGTCCATGACGCGTGCCGACCAGCCTCTCGACGGCACCGTGCTGGTGGCCGACGATGCCTTCACCCTCGAAGACGTGATGGAAGAAGTCCTGGTGAAGCGCCGGCCGGGGCGCGTGACCCCGTTCTGGGTGGTGATCGCGGGCGATCAGGTAAAGCTTGCGACCAAGGCCAACGGCATGGCGGACCACGCGCTCGTGCGGGGGTTCGATCTGGTACGCCAGTACGGCGGCATCATCTACGCCTGCGAATCGGACATGGTGCGCCTCGGGGTCACAACAGGCGACCTGCTGCCCCCCACGGAGCCGGTGAAGGGTTTCGGACCCGATGGCACGACCGACACCGACAGCGTGCTCTACGCGGACGAGGACCCCACCCTCCTGCCCGAGAGCATGACGCAACTCAGGCGGTTGCGCGCGGCTTGCAGCGGGCGCGGTTAGTCGCGAGCGGCAAGGCCGAAACAGCCAAGCTCAAACACGGAGGAACACGGCGACAACCTCGCCTCGCTTTTGTCCTCCGTGGTGAATGCTTTTCCTGCAGTACCCCGTTACGCCGCCGCTTGCTTCGCGCCCCAGATGCGCGTCACGGTGTCGACGTCGCAGACGTAGGCGAACACGTCGCTCATGCACAGCAGTGCTGCCGCCTGGTGCTCCGGCGACACTGCTGCCACGGCGTCACTCGGCACGATGACGCGATAATCGAGGTTGCGTGCGGTGTAGACCGTACTCATCACGCAGCAGTGGGTCGTGACCCCACAGCAGACGAGATTCGCGATCCGGCGCGAGCGCAGCAGCAGGTCGAGATCGGTGCCGAGAAAGCAATCGTAGCGGCGCTTGCTGCGGATATGCCAGTCGTGCGGTTGCACGTCGAGACCGTCGGTGAGTTCGCAGCCCGGCGTTGCCTCGAGGCAATGGATCGGATCGAACTCGAGCTCGATGCCATAGTCGGAGAGATCGGCGCGATGCATCTCGTGCGTGAAGATCACCGGCAGGCGATGCGTTCGCGCCCACGCGATCAGGCGATTGATCGCCGGTACGATGGCCCGGCCGCCGGGCGTTTCCTGCACCGCCCCGGCGTCCACGAAGTCGCGTTCCATGTCGATCACCAGCAACGCGGTGTCTTCGATGCGGATGCGCTCGAGCGGCAGCGGTCGGCTCAACGGTTGCATGGAACTTCCTGCCGCGGCGGACGGCGGCAGACGAAATCGATCTCCACCAGCGCCCCTTTGGCGAGTGCAGTCACGCCGATGCACGTGCGCGCCGGCAGGCGATCCGCCGGGAAGTACTTGCGATAGATGGCGTTGAAGATCGGGTAGTCCGTCTCGAACTGCGTGAGGTACGCACCGGTGCGCACCACGTGTTCCAGGCCGAGCCCGATGCCCGCCAGCACGCGCTTCAGGTTGTCCATCACAAGGTGCGTCTGCGCTTCGATGCCCGGCGGCACCGGGTGTCCGGGCTCACCCGGGAAGGTGGGCATCTGGCCGGTCACGAACACCCAGCCATCGACCTCGGTGGCGTGCGAGAACGGACCCACCTGTTCAGGGGCGCCGGCAACGACGTGGAAGAGCGTTTGCATCGATCGATTCCAATCGGGTTTGGCCGCGGACCCTGGCAACTCACCGTAGACGTCGGCGCGCGGGTCGCGCAGCAGTTGATGGAACGCGTTCAGCCTACGTGAATCGCTTCGATGCGGCGAGCATCCGTGCACACTGCGTCAGCCTGGTTCTCGGTGAGTCGCTCGCGAGCGACGTACGGGTCTGGCAGGTCGCTCCGCGTATCGCATGGAGCCTGTCGATTCTGCAGCCGCGACCCGGGACGATGATGCCGCAACAACCGCGCCACCACGTGCGGCCCGGAGTGGAGCAAACGCCGTATTCAGGCTTCGTTGCAGTGCGCTTGTCGCGGCGTGCGCACCGCGGAAGTGCGCTGCTCAGGCGCAGCAAACGTTCTCCAGGGAGGGCTTTGCTGCGAAGTCGACAGGCGCTGCGGCAGGCACTGCACTTGCAGATGCACGGGCGTAGTCGTGTCATCGGTGAGGGCGAAATCATGGCCTATTGGTTTCTGCGGAATGCGGTGGTGGTGGTGTTCGCGATCATGATCGCGGGCACACTGGTCACCCTGAAGTAGCCCGTCGTTCGGTCGTCGTCGGCAGATGCTGCAAACGGTGCGCGACCGCACGGATTCGCGGCGCGATTCCGGCGTATCCTCCGCCCGCATTGGCGACTACAAGCCAGGTGGGGTGAGAGACCATGAGATTCCTGAAGACGCGGCGCTTCGCCGCGGTGGGGTTGTTGTGTGCCTTGCCCGCCTTCGCGGGCTCGCCGCCGAATGCCGATCCGGCGGCACGCAGTGCGATCCGCAACTATTCGCAGGGCGTTGCGGCGCGCGTCATCCAGGATCAGCACTACCCGACCGAGGCGCTGCAGCACGGTATCGAGGGCCGCGTGCTTGTGCTGGCGTTGATCGGGACCGATGGGCAGGTGCACAGCGCCCGGCTGCGGCAGTCGAGCGGCTACGAGTTGCTGGACGAGGCCGCGCTCGAGAAAGTGCGCACCGCCCGAGGTCTGCCCGAACCGCCGGAGATGTTGCGCGGGCGGGAGTTCACCATGGAAGTGCCGATCATCTTCCGCATCGAGTAAAGCGGAGGTTGACGCTCATGCCACGGACATGGGCCGGGGCCCGGCGGGAAAACGCTTGACCGGTCCAAAGTCGGGCTGTATAAGCCCGCTTGCGAGAAGCTCGAGCAGTGAAAGTCGCCGGTCAGTCGTTACCGCCAAACGGTACCTCAGGTCTACGTTCTTCCCCTTCTTGGCGTTCCCGCGTTCGGGCGCAAGCCCTTCGTTTATTTTTCGAGTGAGGAAGACATAAGCATGAGTACCGGCACTGTGAAGTGGTTCAACGATTCCAAGGGCTTCGGCTTCATCAAACCCGACGGAGGCGGTGAGGACCTCTTCGCGCATTTCTCGGCGATCCAGGGCAGCGGCTTCAAGACCCTGCGCGAGAATCAAAAAGTCGAATTCGAAGTGACCACCGGCCCGAAAGGCAAGCAGGCGACCAACATTCGCCCGCTCGACTGATCCGCAGCTGCACCAGTGTCACGAAGGCCCGGGTAACCGGGCCTTTTTCATTTCCGGAGGCGCGGAAACGAAAAAGCCCCGCGTTGGCGGGGCTCTTGTCCTGTCCGGTGGGACCGGTAGGCTCAGGCCTTGACGCCATGGCGCGCCCAGACTTCGGCGATGACCACGGCTTGCTTCTTCGACAGCGACAGTACCCAATACAGGCAACCCAGGACCACGAACAACGGCCCGCCCAGCAGAATCAAACCAGTCATGTCAGCAATGCTCCGTTTGTAGTTGGCGAACAGCTCGAGGCGCGGGCTGGTTGACGGGTTCAAGCTCCAGGCTCGTGGCCTGGGACCCGATTAAAGCCTGTGGTGCCGGGGCAGTACTGCCCCGGGTGCGCCGGGCGCGGAGCATGCACGATTCACGCCGCGTGTGCAAACGCAGCATGAGCCTGTCGGATTGCTGAGCTTAAGCGATTGTTTCGTATGGCTGCTCGAATTGCAGTCCATACTCTCGCAGCGCACCATCGAGGCGTGCCAACCCGGTGGACCGGACCGCCTTGCTGGCATGGCGCAGGTCATCGGCAGCCGTGTACAGGTCCGCGACGATTGCTTCGACGGAATTGGCCGCGGCTGTGCCGGCAGGGGCTTCCTCGACCATCCGCCCGGCTTCGGTTTCCACCGCTGCCGCGAGGCCGCGCAGGGCCGCCGGCCGTAGTTGTGCGCGGCGCGCTTCCTGCAGCGCTGCCCTGATCGCCGACATGCGGCCGTGCAGCCGTGCATCATGGGCGAGCCGTGGCACCGATCCAGCCGACGGCGACACCGTCCCCGCGGCTGGAAGGGCAGTCGTGGTGGCGGCTGCCGAGCCCGCGGCGGCCAGTCCGAACAGCATCGAGCACAGCACCGGCCACCGCCAGAAATGACGCATCTTCATCGGAGTTCTCCTGGATTGGGATGAGCGCGGGGGATGACCGGGCAGCCCCGCCGCGCTTCGAACGTGCGGTTGGGCGGCGGCGATATCAAGGGGTACTCGGGCGATAATCGGGTCCGTCGTTCACTCGAGGTCCCTCGCATCGTGTCCTTCAATCAGCCGCTCGGCGGCAACGAGATGCCGCGCTTCGCCGGCCCCGGAACGTTCATGCGGCTGCCGTCGCAGGCCGATGCGCAGGGTCTCGATGTCGCAGTCGTCGGTGTCCCGGTCGACGCCGGCACGTCGAATCGTCCCGGCGCGCGCTATGGTCCGCGGGGCGTGCGCAACGAGTCGGTGATGATCCGCCCGTATCACATGGCGTCGCGCGCGGCACCCTTCGACAGCCTGCAGGTGGCCGATCTTGGCGACGTACCCATCAACACCTACAACCTGTCGAAGACGGTCGAGATCGTGGAGCGGTTCTACGACGCCATCCTCGCCCATCCGTGCAGGACGCTGTCCATCGGTGGTGACCACGTGGTGACACTGCCGATCCTGCGTGCGTATGCGAAGAAGTACGGCAAAGGGTCGATCGGCCTCGTGCACGTCGATGCACACGCCGACGTGAACGACGACATGTTCGGCGAGAAGGTGACGCACGGCACCTGGCTGCGCCGCGCGATCGAAGAGCGACTGGTCGATCCCTCGCGCACCGTGCAGGTCGGCCTGCGCGCCACCGGTTACGCCGCCGACGATTTCGACTGGTCGCGCAAGCAGGGTGTGCGCGTCGTGCAGGCCGAAGAGTGCTGGTACAAGTCGCTGAGCCCACTGATGGACGAGGTGCGCACACGAGTTGGCGGCGGGCCCGTCTACGTGAGCTTCGACATCGATGGCCTCGACCCTTCGTGTGCCCCCGGCACCGGCACCCCCGAGTTCGCCGGGCTCACCAGTATCCAGGGCTACGAGATCGTGCGCGGCTGCCACGGTCTCGATGTGATCGGTGGTGATCTCGTGGAGGTGTCACCATCCTACGATCCGTCCGGCAACACCGCGATGCTCGGCGCGAACCTGCTCTACGAGTTGCTGTGCGTGCTGCCCGGTGTGACGCGGCGTGACTGAAGTGAGGTCCCCCCCGATGGGCCTGCGGCCCTTCCCCCCAGGGGGCCAAGCCCGCTTGCGGGGTGAGGCCGGACACGGACAGTCCCTGCGGACTGTCCGTGCCTGCCGAACGCCATCGGCCTCCGGCCGATGGCAGGCCCGGCGCGGGCTTGAGGCGTCTCAGGCGCCGTAGGTGAGGTGTCGCGTCTTGCCCCAGAACACCCGATAGGAGAACAGCGTGTAGCCGATGATCATCGGCAGCACGACGATCACGCCCCACAGCACGAACCGCAACGATTCCGGTGCGGCTGCAGCCTGCCAGATCGTCATGCGGTCCACGACGAGATACGGATAGAGGCTGTAGGCGAGCCCCGCGAAGGCGAACACGAACACCCAGACTGCGAGCACGAACGGCAACCATTCCTTGCGACTCTTGCCGTGCAGCAATCGACCCAGGGCGAGCCAGATGCCGACGAAAGCCGCGGCGCTGAGGATCGGCAACGGTGCGAGCCGCACCAGATTGTCCGCGGTGAACCACTTCGCGTAGATGCCGGGATTCGCATACGGCATCGCCAGGCTGATCGCGGCCACGCCGGCAGCCGCGAACGCTACCGCGTAGCGACTCCACATCATCGCCTTGCGCTGGACGTCGCCTTCGCACTTGATCACCAGCCACGTGCCGCCCAGCAGGGCGTAGGCGCCAGCGAGGCCTGCGCCGACGGCCCAGCCGAACGCGGTGAACTTGGCGCCGTCGGCGAAACCGGTCACCACACCGGCCAGCATGATGCCCTGCGAGAGTGCCGCCACCAACGACCCGGCGGAGAACAGGTGATTCCACAGATCGCGATGCCAGCCGGTCGCTTTCACGCGGAACTCGAAGGCCACGCCACGCACGATGAGCCCGATCAGCATCGCGGCCACCGGCAGGTACAGCGCGGTAAGGATCACACCATGCGCATGGGGAAATGCGACCAGCAGGATGCCCACGCCCAGCACCAGCCAGGTCTCGTTTGCGTCCCAGAACGGGCCGATGGAACTCACCATGAGATCCTGCTCTTCGCGCGGCGCGAATGGCAGCAGGATGCCCACGCCGAGATCGAAGCCGTCCAGGATGACGTAGGCGAGCATCGCCAGGCCCATCAGCACCATGAACACGAAGGGCAGGTCCAGGCTGGTCATGCGTTGCCTGCCGCCATTTCTTCGGCCACGGACGGCGGCAGTTTCTCGCCGGCCGCCTCCTTGATGGCGAGTTGCGTCACCACGACCATGAACGAGACGATCAGCAACCCGTACACCACCGCATAGGCCGCGAGGGTCAGGCCGATGGCAGCCGCGGGAACCTTCGACGCCGCATCGGCCGTGGTGAGCAGGCCCTGGATCACATAGGGTTGGCGGCCCACCTCGGTCACGATCCAGCCGGCCAGGGTCGCGACCCACCCCGAGAACGTCATGGCTGCGTAGGCGCGCAACTGCCAGAGCGGCCACTCGCGCTTGCGGACGAGGTGCCACACGCCGAGCCACGCGAGCCCGAGCATCAGCACGCCGATGCCGACCATGAGGCGGAACCCGAAGAACAGCGGCAGGACCGGCGGGTGCTTGCCGTCGAACGCCGAGAGGCCCACCAGCTCGGCCTCGGCGTCGTGCCGCAGGATCAGGCTCGCACCCTTCGGCACGCCGATCGCAAAATCGTTGCGTTGCTCTGCTTTGTTGGGCAAAGCGAAGAGCAGCAATGGTGCGCCGCGTTCGGTGTGCCAGATGCCTTCGATGGCTGCGATCTTCGCGGGCTGATGCTCGAGGGTGTTGAGGCCGTGCATGTCGCCCACGAAGATCTGCACCGGCGTCAGTACCGCGGCCACGATGACCATGGTCTTCAGCAGCCGCCGTGCGGGTTCCCAGGTCCGGTTGCGCAGCAGCTGGAACGCCGAGATGCCGATCACGACGAACGACGTGGTGAGCGCCGAAGCGATAAGCATGTGCGTGAGCCGGTAGGGAAAGCTCGGATTGAAGATGATCGCGATCCAGTCCTTCGCGTGGAACTGGCCGTCGATGATCTCGTAGCCCTGCGGCGTGTGCATCCACGAGTTGAGCGCGAGGATCCAGAAGGCCGAAAGCGTGGTGCCGAACGCCACCAGGAACGACGACAGCGTGTGCAGCCAGGGGGCCACCCGGTCCTTGCCGAACAGCATGACACCGAGGAAGGTGGCTTCGAGGAAGAACGCGGTGAGCACTTCATAGCCGAGCAGGGGGCCAGCGATGTTGCCGGCCGTCTGCATGAAGCCCGGCCAGTTGGTGCCGAACTGGAAGCTCATGGTGATGCCGGAGACCACGCCGAGCGCGAACGTCAGCGCGAAGATCTTCACCCACAGGCGGTAGGCGTGTGGTACCCACGCTTCGCCGCGTGACCAGCGCAGTCGCAGGTAGAAGAGCACCCATCCCAGTCCGATCGAGATCGTCGGGAACAGGATGTGGAAACCGATGTTGAGTCCGAACTGGACGCGCGCGAGGAGAAGAGGGTCGGCGAGCAACGAATGCTCCGGGTGGCTCAAGCGGACTGCACGGCAAGACTAACAGGTTGCGGGGGGCCCTCGCGTGACCCCGGTCACCAACCCGGTCGTTCAGGGCTTCTGGTCGTCGCCTCGTCCGCTGTCGCCCTGCGGAGCCTTCCCCTGGGCCTTCGGCTTGAAGTTGTTGGTCTTCACGTCGGAGGAAACCTTGTGACCGATCTCCTTGACGGCCTTGGTCGTCCCTTGCCCCACCTGCTTGCCAGCCTTGGCGAACTCGTGCCCGACCTGCTTGCCGGCGCTGCCGATGTCATTGCCCATCCGCTTCATGGTGGACTTGAAGGACGAGTTGCCGTTGCTTCCCTCGGCGGTGGCGGGAGCGTCTTCCGCGTGGACCACCAGGGTTGCCAGGGCGAAGAGCGTGAAGAGCAGGAATCGAGGCATGGTGCGGTCGGAGGGTTTGCCTCAACGTGAGACCAGGGACGTCGAGTTTACGTTCGCGGATGCCCCCACCCTGACCCCCTTCCCCCACCTACGGTGGGGGAAGGTTGGGATGGGGGCCTGGAGTCATTCCCCCCGCTTGTACACGATCTTCTTCGTGCCGCCATCGCAGCCGCCGACTACCTTTCCGTCCACGGCAGCGTCGTTCTCGACGACTTCCAGCGTGTAGGCGGCCACGCCCTTGTCCTTCAGCTTGGCTTCGATCTCGGCTTTCAGTTCATCGCACGACTTGCGGGCGAACGCGGGGGCGGCGATCAGCGATGCGGCGACGGCGATGACGATGAGGTGCGGCTTCATGGGCTTGCCTTTCCTTGGATGGTCAGGACTTCAGTTGCCGGAAAACACCGGGCGACTCCACAGATCCTTGACCGCCACCAGCTCGGCCAGGCTTTCCTGGGCACGCTGGAACGGTTGGCCTACGCCGACACCGAGGAGGCCGTCCAGGCACGGCTGCAAAGGCGAGAGTTGCAGCGGCAGCCGGGACGCCTCGCGCAGCGAGGCGACCGCCACGTTGCCGGCCAGCGCACTCTCCGCCAGCGTCGCATCGTGGGTGAGCATCGCCAGCAGAATGAGGCCGAGGGCGCGCAGGTCGGCGCGCACGCCGGCCGCCAGTTGCTCCTCGGGGCTCTGCTCCGCCTCGTCGGGCTCGCTGAGCAGCGCATACACGCGCGCGCTCGCGTTGAAGTCGGTCAGCACGATGACGCGCTCGTCGCGCAACAGGAAATGTTCGGCGCGCAGCGCGCCGTGGTACAGGCCGAGGTCGTGGATCGAATCGAGCGCGAGGCACATCTGCACCAGCTGGTTCAATGCGACCCCGATCGACATCTTCTTGCGGATCATGTCGGCGAGCGATGAACCGGACAGCCATTCGGTGGCCACGAACACGATGTCATTGGTGCGCCCGATCTCGTAGATCGACACCACGTTGCGCTGGCCGATGTTCTCGATGCGCCGGTAGATGTCGAGATACCCTTCGACGAACTCGGGCGAGACCTGGGCGAGCTGCACCGTCTTCACCGCCTCTTCGCGATCGGACGGCACGTGCAAGGTCATGTACGTGGTGACTTGTTCGCCCTGACCCAGGCGGCGTGCGATGCGCCGATCGGGCAGTTTCGGCATGATGCGATCGACGATGCTCGCCGCGTTGATGACCACTGTCTGATCCGCCGTGTACGGATCCACGTCGCCCGCGAGCCGCGCCATCACGGTATTGGCGAGCATCGCTTCGCGCACTTCGGCCATGACCGGCAGTTCGCCGGGCAGGGCGGAAGCAGGATTGAAACCGGCCGCCTCGACGATCGGGATGGTCACATCGTGGTCGGTGTCCGTCAGCGTTGCGCGTCGACGGAATTCGAAACGAGATTCTGCGAGCAGTGCTGACGTTTCCGAGACCGCCACGCTCCAGCCCAGACCCTTGGCACGGCCGTTCAGGCGGTTCGCGACGTCCACGGTCTGTCCGGCGATGCTCGGAGTCAGCTGACCGCCCATGGACAGACGTGCGACCACCACGTCGCCGCTGTGCACGCCGCAGCCGACCGAAAGATTCGGCGTCGAAGCTTCCGACAGGGTCGTTTCGGCCCAGCGCTTCACCCGTCGCGTCGCGAGTACCACCAGCAATGCGGCCTCGATCGCGTGTGAAGCGTGACTGCGCTCTTCATGCGGACTGTTCTCGAACAGCGCGAGCAATCCAGTCGCGTCCATCCGGACCACCCAGCCGCCCTGCGTCGTGATCGCATCGCGCGCCTCGTTGAGGAAGCGTTGCAGCAGCGCATCGAGGCTGCGCCCGCGCAGCGACCGCGCGAGCGACACGAGATTGCGCAGCACTACCACAAGCACGCTCGCGGACTTGGTCTCCATCAGCACTGCCGACGAACCGGGTGGCGGCGACCAGCTGTCGGTGGTGAGCGCGTTACGGAAGTTCGCGCGCTCGGTGCCGCCGAGGCTGCGCAGGCCGAGCCGTGTCTCCACCGCCTCGATCAGCGCCGGGCGGCCGAAGGGCTTCACCAGAATGCCGTCGGCATCGATGGCGCCGGCCTGCGCGAGCGCGGCCTGATCGCCTTCCGGCACGAGGAACAGGATCGGCGTGGCTGCCGTGCGCTGGTTCGAGCGGATCGCTGCTGTCAGCGCCCAGGCGCTGCCGGCGTCGAGGCTGGTGGACAGCAGTGCCAGATCGGGCGCCTGATCGCCGCGGAGGACCTCGAAGGCCTGACGCGAGTCCTGCAGCGCTTTCACGGTGTGTCCCTGGGTTCCCAGGTGCATCCGGCACCACTCGCGCAGTTGCGCGTCGGCGTCGACGAGGAGGATATTTGCCATGAAAGCGAGGGGTTACCCCGGAAGGACTCCCGCTAACCTAGCGGGCTGGTGCCCGGAACGCAACCCTGGCCCGGACGTGGGCGGCGGGATGGCGCCGGGTGCGAGACGGGCTCCGCACTGCAACATGAGACCGGGATGGGAGGGCGCAAATGCGGTTCTGGGTGGGAAAAGCGTGGTTGATCGGGTGCGTGGTGCTGGCAAGCCTTGCCGTCACTCCAGTCCGCGCGGCGCAAGGCGACGCCGGGGAGATCCGAGCGGTCATCGAAGCGCAACTCGCGGCCTTCGCGGCAGACGATGCCGTCAAGGCGTTTTCCTTCGCTTCACCGACCATACAACGCATGTTCGGCACGCCCGAGGATTTCTTGATGATGGTGAGGACCGCCTACCCCGTCGTTTACCGGCCGAGTTCGGTGCTGTTTCATCCGCTGCAAGTGGTCGACGGCGAACCGATCCAGGTGGTCCAGATGTCCGACGCTACCGGCCATGTCTGGCTTGCCGTCTACAAGATGCAACGGCAGCCCGACACTCAGTGGCGCATCGACGGGTGCGTATTGCGGCAGGCTGACAGCCGCAGCGCCTGAGGATCGGCGTATTCTCGAGCCCGCGGCAAGCCTCAAGGCCGGATGCCCCACCAACTCGAGCGCGGGAGGTCGTAGTCATGTTGAACGGCGCCACCGTCACCACCATGCTGCCTACGGTCGATCTCGCCCGCGCGCGCGATTTCTACGAGAACAAGCTTGGACTCGCGCCGGTAGGCGCACAGCCGGACGGCAAGTTTCTCTACCGCTGTGGCGGCACCATCCTGGCACTGTTCCCGCGGGGCACGCCGACCAGGGCGGACCACACGGCGGTGAGCTTCGAGGTGCCCGACATCCTGGCGGAGATCCGGGCGCTCGAGGGCCGAGGGGTGATCTTCAACGACTACGACCTGCCGGGCCTCAAGACCGTCGAGCACGTGTGTGTGCTCGGGGCAGAGAAGGCAGCCTGGTTCAACGATTCCGAGGGCAACATCCTCTGCCTGCACGAGCGGTTGTGAGATCGAGCAGCGCAGGCGGCCGCCAGCGCCCGGCGCGGTGCAAAGGGGCGACCGGCGCCATGGAGTTTCTCGCCGCCTAGCAGAGGAAGCCGCTTGAGTCCGGCCGGGCGCTGCCGATAAAGCCCTTCATGCAGGCATCCGACGGCCGCCGCAGCGGCTTTACCCTGATCGAGCTGATGGTGTCGCTGGCCATCGTCGTATTCCTCGCGGCCCTGGTGACGCCGATGATCGTCACCGCCATCAAGCGCGAGAAGGAGCAGGATCTGCGTACGGCGCTACGCCAGATCCGCCAGGCCATCGACGACTACAAGCAGGCCGGCGACGAGGGCCGCGTGCCGCGGCTGCCGGGCCAGAGCGGCTATCCGAAATCCCTCGCGGTACTGGTGACCGGCGTCCCTGACGCACTCGACAGCCAGGGGCGGCGCATCTACTTCCTGCGCCGCGTGCCGCGCGACCCCTTCTTCGCCGACGAGCGAGTGGCATCGGAGGACACCTGGGGCAAGCGCAGCTACGCCTCGGCGCCCGACAAGCCCGAGGCCGGCGCAGATATCTACGACGTCTACCCACTCACGGACGGCACCGGTCTCAACGGTGTCCCATATCGACAATGGTGAAACCCCGTTCCAGGCAGTCCGGTGCGGTGCTGATCGGCATCGTGTTTCTTGCCTTCGTCGTGTCGATCACGCTGGCCGCACTCGCGCGGCTATGGGAAGCGGATTCGCAACGCGACAAGGAGCGCGAACTGCGCTGGGCCGGTCGCCAGTTGGGCAAGGCGCTGGGCAGCTACGCGCTCTTCACCCCGGAGGGCCAGTCGCCGCTGCCGCAATCCCTCGACGAACTGCTGCTCGACAATCGCGTCGAACCGCCGCTGCGTCACCTGCGCAGAATTCCGCTCGACCCGATGACCGGCAAGACCGAATGGGGTACGGTTCGCACTGGCGGCGGCGCCATCACTGCGGTGCATTCCACTTCGCACGCACGACCGATGGAAGCCGACGGCCTGTGGCCGGAAGACCGAGCCCTCGCCAGCGCGAAGGAATATTCGCATTGGTTGTTCGGGCCGATCAGCATGCAGCGGTCGCTGCCGATTCCTGCGGGCGAGCCGGCACAGCCGGAGACGGCGAACTAGGGTTCGCCCCCATCCCTGCCTTCCCCCACCTCCGGTGGGGGAAGGGGTGCAAAGCTCCCTCCCTCGGCTT
>LNFM01001255.1_pt1 | contig 58585 bp, 36 predicted proteins | sample 596031 | NCBI WGS metagenome assembly LNFM01 (sample SAMN04254537, study PRJNA301005) | activated carbon metagenome | isolation source: dual media filters at the Ann Arbor, Michigan drinking water treatment plant | place: USA: Ann Arbor | reverse complement strand
TACCAGGCGGTCGCCGCCGATCCACTGCACGTGGCCGAGACGAATCACGTTTGTCACACGGCGGAGTTGCTCGACCTCGGCTTCCGAGCAGATCGAGCAGCGGAACATCGTCGGCGTCACGTTCCTGTCGAAACGCTGGAGAATACCGGCGTTTTCCAACCGCACGAATAAATCGTCGAGCGACGAACAATCGCGTGCGGCCTCCATTTCCTGCGCACGAGCCGTGAAGATCTGTTCGAAGAAGTCGTACTTCGGCTGCACGTTCTTGCGGTTCAAGACCCATGCATCGCGAGGCCGGACCCAGGTGATTTTCTCCGGCGCGATACCATGATCAAGCAGCCACGTAACGGTATCCATCGAAGTCTTGCCGGCGCCGATGACGCAATAGCTTGCACTCGGCTCGAAACGCTGCGGCAAGTCGTTTGGCGTAATGCAGCGTGCGCTCTCGGAAACCGGAAAGCTCGGTGCATGAGTCGAGGGCTGCCGGGTATCGGCGTAGGTCGCATCGACGAGTTTGCGTCTCGCGCGCACGCGGAGTGTCTCGCCGGTCTCTAACGAGGTCACGACGCCGTCTTTGTATTCGCTCGACGAAAGAAACGTGACGCGTCCGCTAGGCAGCAGCCGTTCGCGCATAAGGCTGTCGAAATAGTCTTTCAGCTCGGTGCCGCTCGCGAGTTCGTAGAGGCCCCGGTTGAGACCGGTTTCCTCCTTGGCCTCGGAGCCAAGCTGCTTCGAGTTCACGCCGTAATAAAGGGCGGGGCCGTGCAGGCGAACAAACGAATAAGCATCGTTCCAGAGCCCGCCCGGCTTCTGCCGGCGGTCAATCATAATCATGCTGGCATCGCTGTTTTCGAGAAGCGTATCGGCGAAGGCCATGCCGACCGCACCTGCGCCGATAATCACATAATCCGCAATTAATTCACGCTCGCTCATCGTCCTGATCCTGAAAAGGCGCGCCTCTCACGCGCGTTGATCTGTCTCATTGGGCGGCGATGTATCGAGAGAGGATAGCACCGCCTAGTCACGAAACTGTACTGCTCAAAAACTCTCTAAAATCGGGGCTTTCCTCGCCGGCGCGGCCTGGTGAAAGGGCCGCGCCGAGAGGTGCCCGGCGGGGGGATTAGCCGGACTGGGGGTCTCGAAAACTAAAGCCGGTGTAAGCGGTCACTGCACTTTTTCAGCGCCTTACTTCTTGGTCACGACGATTTCGAGATACTCGCTCGGCATGACCACGGAGCCGTCATTGGCGCGGTTGAAGCGGGCGATAAGAGCCAGCAGGTCCTGCTCCAGCGCCTGCTGCTTCTGCGTATCGAGCGCGCCGAAGGCCTTGAGCACCGGTCCGTAGAAAGTACGGAAGATATCGACCTTGTGCTGCGGCGAGTGATAGCGGAACTCGAAATGCCGCTTCTCCGCCTTGATCGACGACGCCTTCGAACCGAACAGTTCGTCGATATGCGCGGTCGAACCCCAGAGCGCGGGAGACTTCACGCCTGCCGGCGGCGTGATGTACTTGCCGATCGTCTTGAAGACCTGGCCGATGTAGCTTTCCGGAGTCCAGTTTGCGAGGCCGATTTTACCGCCGCGCTTGACGACGCGGATCATTTCGTTCGCCGCCTTCTCATGGTCCGGCGTGAACATTACGCCGAAGGTCGAAAGCACGACATCGAAGTTTTCGTCAGCAAACGGCAGGTTTTCTGCATCTGCTTCCTGGAATTTGATGTCCAGGCGCTCGGCCTTCGCGCGTTCACGGCCGCGAGCAAGAAGCTCGGGAACGTAATCGGTGGACACAACTTCGGCGAAGTGGCGGGCGGCTGCGAGCGAAGCGTTGCCGTTACCGGCGGCCACGTCGAGAACGCGATGATTGCTGTTGACATCGACTGCTTCGACGAGGCGTTCGCCGACGATCTGGAGCGTGGTGCCGACGACCGCATAGTCGCCCGAGCTCCATGCAGACTGCTGCTTGGTTTTCACCGCGGAGAAGTCCGGAGTGATCTTGGTTTGGATGTTCATGACGGTATTCCTTTGATGGGTTGTGTTGAATGTTGAGTGGATCGTTGTCGTTATTGCTTGCGCAGGAAGGTGTAATCGGCGGTGTAGGGAACGCTCAGGAACGCACCGGCTGTCGGGCACGATCCTTCGGCGACGCCGCCTTTGGTGTTGATCCGCTGGATCGTCGTGATGTCGGCGAATCTGCTGTTGCCGCTGCGCTTCGTCACTTCGAGCTTCAGCAACGGAATGTCAGCGGATGTGGCGCCATCGGCGCGTGTCGCGACTTTCGCCGCCACAATGCTTCCGTCGGCGAGTTCCCAGTGCGGTCCGGCATAATGCCGGCCGACGGTCTTGCCGTTTTCGATCAGCGTCGCGACCGGTTCGCGAAACTGCCAGACGAGCGCGCCGGTAGAGTTTGCCTTGCATTCGTAAACCTGCACGCCTTCCGCATGGAGGGTGGCAACAAGGACTTCGCCCTCAGCCGCAATCGCATCGGGCATTCCGGCTTTCGCTGGGTTGCCGTAGATAATCAGGAAAGCGATGGCCATGCCGGCCATGGCGCTGGCGGGCAGGATCATCAGGGAAGACAGTTTTTTCATAATCGGGGTCCTTCGCATCGGTGTTGATGTTGCGAAGGTTTTGCCGAACCGAGGCGCCGTCCTCCAGTTCAGGAAGTGAATCGCGCGGATATTGCGCGACCGCCCGGCTGCGCTAAATAACTGATAAATCAGTATTTTTGCTTGCCGCTGGTGAATTGCTATGATCGGCGCACTACAGGATCTGTACTAGTCCGATATTTTTGCCCTCTAAGCAGTTTTGGAGCCGGTCTTGGCCAAGAAAATTGAACTCGGCAGTTACGGACAGTTTTGCCCGGTAGCGATGGCCGCTGAAATTGTCTGCTCGCGCTGGACCATGCTGGTGTTGCGTGAACTGATTTCTGGTTCGACACGTTTCAACGACCTACGGCGCGGCGTTCCACGAATGTCACCGACGCTTCTGTCCAAACGGCTTAAAGAGCTGAAAGAAGCGGGGGTAATTGCCGAGCACAAAACCGATCAACCCGGAATCGTGGAATACAAGTTGACACCGGCCGGGGAGGAATTGCGCGATGTCATAATGACTCTCGGCACCTGGGGGCAACGCTGGATCGAGTCCTCATTGACGCTGAAAAATCTCGATCCCACGCTTTTGATGTGGGATATGCGGCGCAACCTGATGCCGAAGCCGTTGCCTCCGCGCCGCTGTAACATCCACTTCAGATATCGCGATCTGAACTCCAGAAATCTCTGGTGGCTCGTCGTTGACAGTTCCTCGGTCGATCTTTGCGCGATTGATCCGGGCTACGATGTTGATCTTTACATCAACGCTTCTCTGCGGAGCATGACCGCTGTGTGGATGGGAATATCGACGCTCAAGGCGGAAGTCGACGCAGGAAAAATTGTTCTAACCGGAGACAAGCAAGTCTCAGGCTCGATGCATCAATGGCTAGGTCTAAGCCCGTTTGCGAAGCTAGACCGGAACGTCGCATGATTGCATCGGCTGGATGGAAGTTGCCTGCGGGACGATAAGACCTTCGTACGAAACCAAACTGGGCCCTCCCGCATTTTTTCTCGCATAAGGTGTTTGTGACGCTGGGCGGCTTAAATCACCAGACCGATAACACGCCTTTGAATTCTCGCTCGATCAAGTCGACCGTTTCCTGATCGCTAAGTTTTTTTGCGAACCAAAGTTCGGCAGGCTGCCGCCAGATCGAGCGGCCGATCGCGAAGCCGACACCGATACCGCTTTCTTTCGCATATTTCAGTTTCGGCGTTAGCTCACTGAGCGGCTGATCGAGACCAAGCACGATCACGCCGGCACAATAGCGGTCATGATTGCGAATGATGCGGGCAATCTCCTGCCATTGTTCGCTGCTTTCGAGAGCGGGAAGCTTCCACCAGGTCGGAACGAGACCCTTGCGATAGAGCTGTTCAACGGCTTTTGCGACGAGGGAAGGGTTCTTTGCGAAATCCGGAGGGATCACTTCGAGCAGCCAGCGGCGGCCGGTAGCGTTCGCCGCATTCTGAAGGGCGATCAGCGCGGCTTCCTGTTCGCGGCACAATTCAGGAGAATGATGCGGGTCATAGGCTACCAGACACTTGGCGATGTGCTCGGTCGGCCAAGTTCGCATTTTCTCCGTGAGCCGGTCGCCTGCTTCGAATTCTAAAGGCAGGCTGCCGGGAACTTCGACCGGGCGCGCGAGCCAACGACCTGTGCCTGTGAGGCGGGTGAGCGGCGCAGACCCATAAGTATCGTCGATGATCGCGCCGGAAACTGCGGCCGGCAGCCGCTCCAGCGCTTGACCGAGCAAATCTTTAAAGCGCTCGATCTCCTTCGCGCCCGCGCCGAACTTAGCCGCGAGATCAGCGAACTGCTTGCGATGATCGAAGGCGAGCGCGAGCACAGTCGCAGGTACGGCTTTCCCCGCAGTCGTGCGGTGCAGGTAATTGAATTCCGGGTTGTCGTTGGCGAGCCGGAAACCGCTCTCTTTATTCAACAAGGTTTCGAGCTCGACCATGCTTGGCATTGCAGGCGCGCAAGCGTGGCGTGAAACGACGAGTGCGCCGCAACCGTTCGCGTAAGATGCCGTCTTCTGCCAGCCTTCATCGCGAAGCCATCCGCGCAGGAAACCTGCAAGAAATCCGTCGCCTGCGCCCAGAACGTTGAACACGTTTGTCGTATAGCCGCGATGCGTAATACCGCCCTCGATACGATCGGGAATGGCATCTGGATAAATAGAACAACCTTCCGCGCCGCGCTTTAAAACAATGACTGCTTTCGAAAGTGAGCGGATATTACGGAGTGCCGCGAGCGTATCGGTACTGCCGCCTGCAATGTGCATTTCTTCTTCTGTGCCGACGATCAGATCGCAATCCGGCAGGATCGATTGAATATGCTTGCTTACATTGTCCGATGCGATGAAGCGCTGTTCGCCAAGGCCTCGTCCAGTCAAGCCCCAAAGCACGGGACGGTAGTCAATGTCGAACACGACCTTCGTGCTGCTCTTTTTTGCGTAGCTTATAGCCTTGCGGCAGACCTTGTCGGTTGAAGCGGTAGAGAAGTGCGTTCCCGTCACGAGTAGGGCTTTGGATGAAGCGATGAACGCCTCGTCGAAGTCGCCGGGCGTGATCGCCATGTCGGCGCAGTTCTCGCGATAGAAGATCAAAGGAAACGTGTCCTGATCGCGGATACCGAGAATGACAAGGCCGGTGAGGCGGGCAGGGTCAGTCTTGACGTGTGATACATCCACGCCCTCGGCAGCAAGCTGGCTGCGGACGAACCGCCCCATATGCTCGTCGCCAACGCGGGTCAGCATCGCGACTTTCAAGCCAAGCCGCGCGGCACCGGTTGCGATATTCGCAGGGCAACCGCCGAGATATTTGGCGAAGGTTGCCATGTCTTCGAGGCGGCCGCCAATCTGCTCGCCGTAGAGATCTACGGCTGCGCGGCCCATTGCAATCAGATCGAGTGAACGCTGCTCAGGAGGCGCCATTCTTGTTTCCCTGGCGCGTCGTCAGTTTATGTCCCAGCGCGACCACCAGCGATTGCGCGAGACAGATAGGTGCCACGAGCGAACGGAAGGGGCGGGCGCGCAACTCGCCGATTTCGAAGCTGACTTTTGCTACCTTGGCGAAAGGCCCGAGCGGATTGTCGGTGATTACGATCACGGAAACGTCGCGGCGTGCAAGTTCGGTCGCGATATCGACGACTTCTGGCGAGTAATCCTTGAAGCTGACCGCGACCAGTGCATCGCCCTTGGTTGCCGCGCGCACGCGCTGGCGCATAAATCCGCCGACCCCATCGAGGAGATTGCTCTTCAGATCGAGCCGATTCAGGCCATAGTCTATATAATAAGAGATCGGGAACGATCGCCCCTGACCGGCCACATAAATGTTGTTCGCTGCAGCAAGCAGTCCTACCGCGCGCTCCATCCGGTCTGCCGGAACCGATTGAAACATCGATTCAAGCGATGCAACGTCATCGGAAATGAATCCCGCAAGAATGTCTGCCGGCTTGTTGGACCGCGCGCCGTTATTGCTGCTGCGAAGCGCGTTGATGCGGTCGCGATAGCCGGGTGATGCGCCGGCGGTGAGCCGGGCGCGATACACCTGCTGCATATTGGTGAAACCGTCGAAGCCGAAGCTGTTCGCAAAGCGTACGATCGCGGAAGGCTGCACGCCCATGCGTTTTGCGAGCTGGGAGACGGTGCTCAGCGCCATGTCGTTTGGATGTTGCACAGCAAAAGAGGCGATGATCTGCAAACGGCTCGGCAGGTCGTCATGCTGCCGCGCAATCTGTGCAGTCAAATCCTCGAAGTTTTTCGGAGCTGGCACGTTGTCTCCCCGGTTCTTTTTATTCCCGGTCCCGGGCCTTTTGCCACGGATTCCGCTTTACACGTCGCATAGAATAGGTATTCTATTTCGTAAGATCAATAGAATATATGTTCTAAGAACAAGATCGGGACAGAAAACGTGGCGGAAAAAATCGGCTTCATCGGACTCGGCATGATGGGTCACGGGATGGCGAAAAATCTCGTGACCAAGGGATTTCCGCTGACCGTGCTCGGTCACAAGAACCGCAAGCCGATTGAATCGCTAAAAACGCTGGGCGCGGCCGAGGCGGCTAATCCTGCCGAGGTTGCGGCGAACGCCGATATTATTTTTATCTGCGTAGTCGGTAGCCCGCAGGTCGAACAGGTCGTGTTCGGGCAAAACGGACTGCTGGGCGCGGTAAAGGCCGGACAGATTGTCGTGGACTGTTCGACCAGCGAGCCGGAATCGACCGCGCGGATCGCGGAAGAATTCTCATTTAAAAAAGTCACGTTCGTCGATGCGCCGTTGGCGCGCACACCGAAGGAAGCCGAAGAGGGCAAGCTTAACGTGATGGTCGGCGCGGAGCCGGCCGTATTCAAGAAAATTGAGCCGGCGCTGAAAACATTCGCCGAGAACATCTTTCATGTCGGCGGTTCGGGTGCGGGTCACAAGCTGAAGCTCGTCAACAATTTCTTCGCGATGGGGCAAGCGGCATTGATCGCGGAGTCGCTGGTTGCAGCCAAGCGCGCAGGTATCGATCTGGACGCATTCTGCAAAGTTGTCGGCGCAGGCGGCGCGAACAGCGGAATTTTCCAGATGGTTGGCGTCTCCGCGGTTGCAGGGACTTACGACGGCCTTCGCTTCGGCCTCGATCTCGCGCGCAAGGATCTTCGTTACTACACGCACATGACCGAGCAGCTCGGGCTGCCGAGCGTGCTTGGCGAAGCGGTACATCAGAGTTTTGTGCTCGCCTCGGCGATGGGCTTCGGCGACAAGCTCGTCGGCTCGCTGGTGCAGGCGCAGGAAAAAATTACGGGAACGAAAGTCGGAAAAATCTGACATTCAAACAGCCAGCGAAGCCGGCAAAGACCGGACGTTGGGGGAAACAGGGAGGAAGGCCATGAGTAAGAAGGGCATTTCCCGCCGGCGTTTTGTCGGTGGAACCGTTGCCGCGGCGGGGCTTACCGGCGCGACATCGTTTTTTGGTCCATGGAAGCACAACACCGCTTATGCGCAGAACAAGCCGATCAAGCTCGGCCTGACCTGCGACGCGAGCGGTCAATTCGGTGACAGCGGTCAGGACGACCTGCGCGGCATCAAGATGGCAATCGACGAGTTCAACGCCAAGGGCGGCGTGCTCGGCCGTAAAATTCAGTTCGTGACGGCCGACACCGAAACGACGCCGGCCACCGGCAGCCGTATTGCCGAGCGGTTCATCTCGCGCGAGGACTGCACTGTTCTTATCGGTGCCGTGCACTCCGGTGTTGCGAACGCGATCACGCAGATCGCGGCAAAAAATGGCACAATCTATCTCAACACCAACTCTTCGGCGCCAAGCGAAGCGGGCGAAAATTGCGCTCGTATCAAATTCGTTTGGGACGGCAACGGCGCGAATTTCTCCAAGGCGGCCGTCCAGAACGCCGTGCAGGGCATCGGCAAGAACTGGCTTTTGCTCACGAATGACTATGTCTGGGGTCACACCACATCCAATGCGACCAAGACACTCGTTGAAGCGGCTGGCGGCAAAATCGTCGACAACCTGCTCGTCCCGCAGAACACGCGCGACTTCACGTCGTATCTTCTCAAGATTCAACAACTAAAGCCCGATGTCGTCGCGACCGCGATCGGCGGCGACGACATCAAGGCGTTGCGCACGCAGGTCTCGAGCCTCAATCTCGATAAGGGCATCGGCTGGATCAACAACCAGCAGGATTGGCCGGATGTCTGGGGCGCGCCTGACAGCCTATTCGGCGTGTTCGGTACCACCTGGTATCACAAGCTGAGATTGCCCGGTGTCGATGACTTCGTGAAGCGCTGGCAGACAACTACGGGTCCGATCCCGGTTCCCGGCAACGTCTCGTACAACGGCTACATGGCGACGCGCGAATTATTCCGCGCCATGGAGCGCGCGGGATCGACGAATAACATCAAGGTGATCCAGCAACTGGAGAACCTGAAGGTGACTGCCGCCGATCGTATGCAGCATTTCGATGCCTACATGGATCCGGTGACGCACCAGATGCAGCAGACGATCTATCTCGCCCGGCGCAATCCGAAGCCGGCCGACAAGACCGATCTCTACGACATCATCAGTTGGACCGAACCGAAAGCGGCTCTCGATGACGCAGCACCGGGCAAGTGCAAGCTCGTCGCCTACGATCAGGTACCTTCGGTCGATTCCTGATAACGTACTCCTCCCTTCCGGGCCGCTCTCCGGGCGGCCCGGTTCTTTTTTCCGCGCGTGCGAGGCAAGCGTGTTCGATCTGTTACCGCACCTTCTGAACGGTCTGATGCTCGGGTTGCTGTTCGCGCTGATCGCGCTCGGCTTCATGCTGATCGTCGGCCTGATGGAGCAGATCAATCTTGCGCACGGTTCGCTGTTTGCGCTCGGTGCTTACATCGCATTGCAGTTGCTCGGACCGCGCCCGCCATTGCCTGCGGATATCGCAACGTACTGGCTCGCGCTTCCGCTCGGCTGGCGCTACGCACTGACGTTTTTAATCGCGCCTGCGATAACTGGCCTTGTCGGCGTTGTCGTCGAAATGCTGATGCGGCGCACTTACGGCAAAGACCCGCTTTACGGCCTTCTGCTCACCTTCGGAGCGGCGATGGTGATTGAGGAGTCCATTCGACTGATCTGGGGTACGCGCGATTACGTGTTGCCGGTCCCGCGCGAGATCAATGGCGGCTTCATTTTCGCCGATCTGATCTGGTCGACGTATCGCTTCTATGCCGCGGGTATCGCGATCGGCGTCATCGGCCTCGTTTGGCTTTTCATCGAGCGCACGCCCTATGGCGCGATCATCAAAGCAGGCGCGCATGACAGCGAAATGGTGCGTGCGCTTGGCATTAACATCTCGCGGCTCCGGATTGCGGTGTTCGTGTTTGGTACGATGCTGGCTGCTGTCGCGGGCATTATTCTAGCTCCTATCTGGGGCATTCGTCCGCATATGGGCGTTGATGCGGTTATCCCGGCATTTCTTGTGATCGTGCTCGGTGGGGTCGGCAGTTTCTGGGGCGCAGTCACGGCGAGCCTGCTCGTCGGACTCGCGGTCGGTTTGACCGGCGCCTATGCGTCGGAATGGTCGCTGCTCTCGATGTACATTCTGCTTGTCGCGGTGATCAGCTTCCGCGCACGCGGACTGTTCGGCAAGAAAAGCGCGCTCGAGGCGTAAATGAACGGGGCCGCGAACAACTCTCCAGATGCATCGCGGTTGATTACGCCGACGATGCTGCTGCTGTGGGCGTTTCTCGCGACATTGCCTTTGTGGATCACGAAGCTCGGTCTTTATCCCTATATCGGCGTGGAGATTCTGATCTGGGCGATCTATGCGCTCGCATTTAATCTCGTGCTTGGCACAGCCGGCCTTCCGTCGTTTGGGCACGGCGCCTATTTCGGGATTGGCGCTTACGCATTCGGTTTGTGCCAGTTCACGATCGCGCCCAATCTTTGGGTTTGTCTCGTTGTCGCGATGCTCGCAGCGGGGCTCGCAGGCGCTTTCGTATCGCTCTTCATCTCGCACCGGCGCGGCATCTATTTCGCGTTCATGACCATCGCCTTCGGCCAGATCTTCTGGACGATTGCCATCAAGGCACACAGCATCACGGGGGGCGAAGACGGCTTATTGAAGATCGCGCGGCTTCCTGCCGATTTCGGTTTCGTGTCATTCGATCTCAGAACGAATATCTCTTTTTATTACTTCGTGCTGGCAGCTTTCGCCGTGGTCGTCATGCTGCTCTGGCGGCTGATCCATTCGCCCTACGGGCGCGTGGTTGCCGCAATCCGGCAAAGCGAAACGCGCGCATCGCATCTCGGATATAGAGTATGGCTCTATAAAGCGTCGGTATTCACTCTGTCGGCCTCGCTCTCCGGATTTGCCGGTGCGTTGTTTGCGATGGCTCAGCTCGCGGCATTCCCCGATGTCATGAGCCTTCACCAGTCGGGCTTCATCGTGATGATGACGCTCGTCGGCGGCGGGCTTGTGAGTTTCTGGGGACCGTTCATCGGCGTCGTGGTTTTTCTGATCGCACGTGACGTGATTGGAGCATTCACGAACGCATGGATGCTGTGGTTCGGGCTTCTGTTCGTGGCGATCGTGCTGTTTAAACCCGAAGGTATCGCGGGCGCATGGCGGTCGCTGGTTCACGAACGCGGTGCCAAAGCCTGGAAGTCGCTGGGCGGCGAGCGGCTGCGCCTGCTGTTCAGGAGTAGCTGATGTTGCTCTCTGCAAAAGGCATTCATGTCCGCTTTGGCGACCGGGTCGTGCTGGAAGAGGTCAATTTCGATGTCGCGGAAGGCGAATTCCACGGCATCATGGGGCCGAACGGCGCGGGCAAAACGACCTTCTTCAACGTATTGACGGGCCGCGTGAAACCAAGCCGCGGTACGGTGCAGCTTTCCGGAGAGGATGTGACGGGGCTTCCGCCTCACGCGATTGCGCGCAAAGGAGTTTCGCGGTCGTTCCAGATCATGACGTTGTTTGATGAATTCTCGGCACGCGAGAACATTCTTGCAGCGCTGCCGGAATTCCGCGCGAACGGATTTAATGTCTCGCACGCCGTCACGGCAATCCGCTCATGGCGCGAAGCCGCCGATCAGGTTCTTGCAGATGTAAATCTCGCCGACAAAGCCGATGTGAAAGCCAAGGAGCTTTCCTATGGCGAGCGTCGCGCACTGGAGATTGCTGTCGCGAGCGCGCAGCGGCCACGCATCCTGTGTCTGGATGAGCCGACCTCCGGTCTTGGCAGCGATGGTGTCAAGCGCCTAAGCGAGCACGTGCGCCGCCTGAAGGGAAAGCTCACACTGATCGCGATTGAGCATGACATGGGCTTTCTGTTCTCGCTCGCAGATCGCATCTCCGTCATTCATTGGGGGCAGGTGATTGCACGCGGCACGCCAGCGGAGTTGCGCGAGAATGAATGGGTTCGCCGCTCTAACCTCGGGAAATTCGCATGATCCTCGAGGTCGACGGCATCGATACATACTATGGCGAGAGCCAGGCGCTGTTCGGCGTTTCCTTCGGGATTAAGCCGGGCGAGGTCTTCGCTTTGCTCGGGCCGAATGGCGCGGGGAAGACCACGACGCTTCGCTCGATTCTGGGCCTGACGCGGCCGAAGCGCGGCGCGATCCGCTTTGAGGGCAAAGAGGTAACCCGCGCACCGACGCATGAAATTGCACGTGCAGGCGTCGGCTGGGTGCCGGACGACCGCAGACTTTGTCCGACACTGACGGTTGCGCGGAATCTCAGCATCGCGCGCAAGCGCTCGAAATTCCGCGCATGGACCATCAAGGAAACCTGCGAAATCTTTTCTCCGCTCGAATATCTGATGGAGCGGGAATGCGAGAATCTTTCCGGCGGCGAAATGCAGATGGTGGCGATTGCCCGCGCGCTGGTCGGTTCTCCGGGTCTCGTACTTTTCGACGAGCCGAGCCAGGGGCTTGCCCCGAAAATCGTCGCGGATGTGTTTTCGACGATCGAGCGGTTGAAACGTGAGAACGTAGCATCGCTCATTGTCGAGCAGAATGCGCAGGTCGCGCTTTCCGTTGCCGACCGCGCTGCCGTCATCGACCACGGCATGATCGCGTGGATTGGTACTGCGGAAGAGTTGCGAAACGACAATTCGCTCCGCCAGCGCCTGTTGGGGAACTGACGATGGCTCCTCTGATCGCACTCGAAAATATCCGGAAGGAATACACGCACGGAAAAATCGTGCGCAAAACAACCTTCACGCTGGAAGCGGATTTCTCGGTGAACGAACCGGGCATTGTCGGCGTCGTAGGCCCAAATGGCGCCGGGAAGACCACGCTGTTTGAGATGATGACCGGCTCGAACGAACCGAGCGCGGGCCGCGTGCTGGTCGGGGGAGCCGACATTCATCGCGTGAAGTATAAAGAGCGCGACCGCCTCGCGATCCATTATCACCAGTCCTATCAGGTGCGGCGTTTCAAGAAGCTCCTGCCTTCTGCGATGCTTGCGTCTTCGCCGACCGACCATCCATTGGTTCATCTCTTCGACGAGCCACAATTCAACCCGCAAGACGGCTACATCGGCTTCATGCTGGAGTTCTTTAAGAAGCTGGCGGACGAAGGCAAGCTCGTTTTCATCTGCCTGCATCCGACTGCGACCTATCATCTGGAAATTCTCTCCAGCATCGCGAGCCGTTTTTTGCTGGTCGCGGGCGGCAAGGTGCTTCAGAAGGAAAGCTTCGGCGCGCTCGTTTCCGACGAGAAATGCCGTAACTATCTCGGCCCACAAATGTACGAAGCCGCGAGAAAACTCACATGAATGAAGACGGGAAGGGACGAGTCGCGATTGTAACGGGTGCGGCCGGAACCATGGGGTTTGCCGCGGCGAAGCGGTTGGCCGGCGACAACTACAAGATCGCGCTGCTGGATGTTGCCGCGGATCGCCTGCAAGCGGTAGCGAAGGAGCTGAAGGGCTCGCTCGCGATTACGGCTGATATTGCGCAGGCCGAGAAAGTTAGCGCAATCGTTGCCGAGGTCGAACAGAAGCTTGGACCGGTATCGGTACTCGTGAACAATGCCGGTATTCTCTCCAACAATAAGTCTGCCGAGACGACACCGGAGGAATGGCGCCGCGTGATGGGCGTCAATCTCGATGCCGCATTCTACCTCGCCCGCGCAGTGCTGCCCGGCATGAAGCAACGCAAATACGGCCGTATCGTCAACGTTTGCTCGCTCTCGATGAAGTCAGGCGGACTGACCGCAGGCACCGCCTATACAACCTCGAAAGGGGCGATGGGCGCGCTGACGTTTTCGCTCGCGCGCGAGGCAGCTGCCTTCGGCATCACCGTGAACGGCATCGCGCCGGCTTACGTCAAGACACCGATGGTCACCGAGCAGCTAACCGAAGCGCAGCGGCAAGCGTTGCTCGCACAGATACCGGTTGGGCGGTTCTGCGAGCCGGAAGAATTCGCGCATTGCGTCGCATTTCTGGTCTCGCCGATGTCCGGCTTCATTACCGGCGAAATTCTCGACATCAACGGCGGTCTTCACTTCGATTGAGAGCCATGAACAAACCTGTTTCGCAAATCACGCCGACGCTTGACCCAGAAACGGATCTTGCCGGATTATTCGATCTGAAAGGCCAGACAGCTTTCGTACCTGGCGGAGCTGGCGGCATCGGTGAAGCGGTCGCATGGGCGCTCGCGAAAGCAGGAGCATCGGTCGCGATTGCAGGCCGTGATGTAAGCAAGGCAAAAGCACTCGCTGATAAAATGTCAGAAGCCGGACACCGCGCCAGCGCTTATTCGTTCGATGTAACCGATATTCGAACCATAGAGAGTGCGGTGGCGGCTGTAGAGAAAGACTTCGGCCAGATCGACATTCTCGCGAATTGCGTCGGCATCCAGATCGAGCAGCCGATCACCGAAGTGACCGAAGAGGCGTTCGACCAAGTTTATACGTCGAACTTGAAGTCTGCGATGTTTCTCGCGCAAGCGGTAGCGAAGCGGCAAATCCCGCGCAAAAGCGGCCGTCAGATTCATCTGCTTTCGGTTCGTGCGCAACTCGGATTACGCGACCGTGGTTACTCCGCTTACTGCGCGACCAAAGGCGGTCTTGTCATGCTGATCAAGCAACACGCGATGGAGCTTGCGCGGCACAATATTACGGTGAATGGGGTCGCGCCGACTTTCGTGTACACCGAGATGATCCGTCACGTGATGGAGAACCCGGAGTTTCGCAGCGGACTGGAATCACGCATTCCGCTCGGGCGTATTGCGAGTCCGCGCGATGTTGCAGGCCCAGTGCTGTTCTTTGCCTCGCCGGGCGCAAGCTTCGTCACCGGTCAGATCATGTATGTCGATGGCGGGATTACCGCGAGCCAATAGGTTACAGAACCAAAGGCTTTCCTGACGACCTCTTAGCCGGTTTCCAGATTTAATTTGAATAGTCGAAATTCTTGTTCACCGCGATCTTTACACCGGACTTCCGGGCGTCTTCGCTAAAGCTGGCAACCGATTATCTCACGTGCCGCGCGCCATCTCAGCCGGCGCCGAGATTGCGAACACGAGCACCCGCTTGGAAAAGTTGATCGAACGATCAATAGCGCGTGGTTTCGCCAGAGGTGCAAAGCTGGGCCTTCTTGATTAGGCCAAGGCTCGCAAGCACATCGCTATCCAACGTGCGGTCGTTATCACTCGCAGTGAGCGCAAACGCGCCGTCATAGTTGAAATAAGCCCATGAGAAGCCGAACTGCTCCGCGCTGCTACGGATGTCGTGCAGCCATTGCATACGATCCTCGCAGCGTGCACCGGCCGTATTGCCTATTTTTCGGATCACACCGAACTCACCGACGAAGATACGGTTCGGCGGAATGTTGTGTGTCTTCGCCCATAGCGCGGCCTTGCCAAAGCGTTCCCGGATTGCCTCGACGCCCGCGTTGCTGCGGTAATACTTGAGCAAATTGGCTCGCGCGCCCGCCGCTGCGCGCTCGCGGGCAATGATGTCGAGATTCGCCGCCGAAACGCGCTTCTCGATGAGTGCAAGCGGTACTTCGATAGGCCGCTTTGAAGATGGCCACGGCACTTCGTCGAGATATTTATCCGGCCACGGAATGAAGCTTGCGCCCTGATGCGTGAAGCTGAACGGGTCGTAGAAATGAAAAGTATAGATTAAATTGCTGTCGCCGATGGGCACAGGGTCGAGTGCGAGCAAACCTTCAAGCGATGAGACACAGGCGCCGGTCAGCACGAGCGTCAGATCACTGCTTCCGCTCCGCGCGCTGTCAACAAGTTGCCTTGCCATATCCTGCCAGCGCTGCTGCTCGGTACCGGCACACTTTACGCGCGGCTCGTTGATGAGTTCGAGCGCCACGTACTTCGAATGCTTGTGAAGACGCCGCGCCATTTCGCTAACAACTTCGAGATAGCGCACGAAGGCTGGTGCGTCTGCGCCGGCGGCGACCGCGTGTTGCCCCCATGTTGGATGCCGGCTGTTCGGGTGAAGATCGACGATCACATTAAGATTGGCAGCACGAATACGCGCAATCGCTGAGAACAGAATCCTGTACACTTCTTCACGCCGCTCGCCCTCAAACACGATGAAGGGTGCCGGATCGACTGGAAGCCGGATCGTGTCGAACCCCGCGCGCTTTAGGCCGGCAAGCTCTCGTTCGTTCGGAGGGCGCGGTACGTCTTTATAAGGAGGCCATAAAATGCCTGTGGCCGGTGCAGGTTCATAGCGCGGCCAGGTGAACCATTGCGCGACATTGATCGCGCGCCGCATCTCGAATGCTGACGCAGGCCCAGCCGTGCCCGCCAAAAGCACGTTGAGTAAAAGCGAGGTAACGAGAAGCGGCCACCAGCGCGTTGTTCTGTGTTTGTCTGAATCGCAATCCAGCATCCTCTCTGCGTGTCAGCGCAGTACGACCTCAAGATGGCGCGTGTCTGGAATCGCACATGGAACTTTCATGCCACATCATTTGCCGATACGTGCCGAACTTTCGCCACTGCACAAACGGATATTGGCAACGATCCTGAAGACTCCTCGGGCTTGGCGGGCAGCGGAGGCTTTTTTTATGCTTCGGAATTACTATCGTTCTTTAAAGTTTCTCTCGCGCTCGGTGCGGGGCGCATTTGGAAAGTTCCCACGCGAGTGTTCGCTCTGTGGATATGAAGGGAACTTTCTAGGTTACGGCTACCCTTATGTCTGCGACATCTATTGCCCGAAATGCGGCTCGCTGGAGCGGCACCGGTTGCTTGCGGTCGCGAATGCGGAGCGTGACTTTTTCCGGGATAAAGAAGTGCTGCACTTCGCACCCGAAAAGCCGATCAAAAAGCTGATCGAAGAAGGCGCTCCGAAAAGTTACACCACGGCCGATTTATTCGCGCCTGGGGTGGATCGGAAGGAAGACATCGAGGCGCTTAAGATCGAGAATGAAAGCTACGATGTCGTCGTCTGTCTGCACGTGCTCGAACACGTAGATGACAGGAAGGCGATCCCCGAACTTTACCGCGTGCTCCGTCCGGGCGGGATATTGATCGCTATGTTTCCGATCGTCGAAGGATGGGATCAGACTTACGAAGACCCGACGAAATCCTCGGCAGAGGATCGATTGCTCTATTTCGGCCAGCACGATCATGCGCGCTATTTCGGCCGCGATGCGCGGTTGCGGCTTGCGGCACCCGGCTTTCAGGTTACGGAGTTCACTGCGGTTGAGCCGAATGTTTCCCGCTTCGGCCTCGCACGCGGCGAGAAAATCTTCCTCTGCCGGCGGCCAACCGCGGCATGACGCTGGCCTCGGGGGCGCCGGAAGTAGCGGCGCGGAGGAAGGAACGGATGACGAGAACGCTGCGGGGTGCGGGAACGCGCCTCGCGACCGTCGGCGACCAGTTTCTTGTCGCGCTCACGAACTTCGGCCTCACGATCGCAATCGGCCGCGCATTCGGCGCGGATGAACTTGCCGCCTATGGCATCGGCCTTTCCATCGGTCTGATGGTGCAGGGCTTGCAGCGCCACGCCGTGACGATTCCGCTGATGTTGCGCACGGCGGAGTGGGCGGGAAGAAACCGCGGCGTCGTCGCCGCCGAGCAGATGGTGTTGCTGCTGTTCGCGCTTATCGCTGGCACGATTGCGCTCGCGATATCCTATTTCTCGCTGTCGCGATTCGCATTTCTTACGGCCTTATCGAGTACAGTTTGCCTCTTCATTTACTTACAGCTCGAATTCGCACGGGCGTTTTTGGTCAAAATCGGTAAGCCCTGGCTCTTGCTCGCGGGAGCGATTGCTTATGCGCTTATCGCCGGAGCGCTTTCTTTTGCCGCGTTGCGCGGGCTTATTCGATACGAATGGGTGCTCGGCGGGCTGGCAATAACGGTGCTGCTCCACGCGTTCGCAGTGGTGCTTCTTTCAGGAGGATTAGCGCCAAAGCAGGGCGCCCAACTTCTCCTCGCGGATACCAAGCAATACGGAGGTTGGGCCGCCGCCGCCACGGCCACCTATGCCGGCTACAATCACGTACCGCTTTTGATCCTGGGTGCGGTCGCGGCACCTATTCACACAGCTGTATTTGTAGCCGCGCGTAGTCTGTTGCAGCCTTTGCAAATCCTGCTGCGCGGTTTCGACATCGCCGACAAGAATCTCTTTGCCGAACTGCGCGAGGGCAAACGTGCGTCACGCTTTATCTGGAAGCTTGTATTCCTATATGCGGTGATTGGCGTTGCATTCGGTGCCGTAGCGGGATTCGGCGCGGAGCGTCTGTTGTCGATCGCTTACGGCGATAAGTTCGCGGGCTATGGCGCGGCGGTCGTCGCCTGGGTTCCGGCTTATGTGCTGCTCAGCATTTCGATGCCGCTTGAATCCGTTGTTTATGCGCAAAATCGTTTCGCCACATATTTTACGATCCGCGGGATTGCATCCGCGGTTGCCATCGTAGCAGCGTTTCCGCTCATTTACCGTTACGCGGAAATCGGCGCGATTGCTGCCTGCGCCATCGGCTGGTTTATCGCGGTCGTTGGCACCGGTCTGATGCTGCTCCGGCGAAGGGCGCCACAATGACTGCTGCCGATCGCAATGCCGCACTGCTTATCGCTTCGCTCTTCGTGGCGGTGATGGGGTCGATCCTGATCGTCGATCCGGGCGCTTTGCCGGTATTGATTGCGCTGCCGGCGGTGACGCTCATGGCGATCCTGGTGTGGGGAATTATGCGCGGCCACCGGCTCTCCACGCTGATGCATCTCTTCGTCGCCGTGTTTCTGATGCAGGCCGTGTTCCGCATTCGCGGCTATCAGGATAAGGACGTGGACTTTCAGGTCATCCTGAAGATTGTCGTCTGGGCGACGGTGGCCGGCGTTGCGGTCCTGCACGCGCGGCGCTGGCTCGAGACCATGCTGACGCCGTTCAACTTGCCTTGCGTACTATTTCTGATTTGGCTGTTTGCGACGGCACTGGTGTCGCCGAACCCGACTTACACGCTGGTCTCTGCGTTTACGGTGTTTGCCTGCGTGATTTTCTGCGCCTACGTATTTTCGATGTTCGCGCCGCTGGAAGTGTTTACCACCATCGTGCTTGCGATCGTTGCCTTCTGCTTCATCTCAATCGTTGTCTATTTCGCGGTCCCGGAGTTCGGCCGCTACGTTTATTGGCTGAACGAAGAGAAGTTCGTGAGCGGACGCCTTGCAGGCATTGCAGGTAGTGCCAACAACATGGCGCTGATCGCCGCATTCGCGCTGGTCGTGATCGGGCTTTATGCGCGCGAACTCCACCGCATACACTGGCTGTTTGTGCCGCTTGCGGTCGTTATCTGCGGTGCCGCGCTAATAATGACCGGCTCTCGCACGCCACTCGCCATGGTTATGGTTATTCTTTTCGCGACCTACGCGCTGACCTGGCGCCGGCTGCATATTGCGCTGCTCTTGGTGTCCGCTGGGCTGGTTGCGGCATCGATCCTGCTTCCTTTCAGCGATCAAATCCTGTTGAAGGTGGTATCGCGCAGCGGCAGCGCGGAAGAGCTGACCTCTCTCACCGGCCGTACCGAGATCTGGTACACGGTGTTGAAGCTCGTCGAGCAACGTCCATGGACCGGCTATGGTTACGCGAGCTCCGTGTTCGTGTTACCGGAATACACAAACTCCATCGGCTTTGCGACGTCGCACGCCCACAATCTCGCGCTTCAGCTTCTGCTGACGACCGGCTGGACCGGCTTTGTCCTGTTTATGCTTACGATTGCCGGCGTCAGCGCCCGTGCGATTCTGCACGGCGATCGCGTGATGTTCGCGATGCTCGCTTTCGTTCTTCTAAATGGCGTGACGGAGTCGAGCGGTTTCACGACGCTCGCCAATATCTGCACGCTCGCTTTTGCAATCGCAGTCACACTGCCTGCCACGGGGGTAGAATATGCAAACCGTCCTTCATATCAGCGCCGATTTTCCTGATCCGCTGGTGCCGTCCAAGACCAAGGCCGTTCAAAATCTCATCGCGGAGACAGATGGCTTCCGCCACGTCGTGTATTCGCTGAACCGCGTGAGCTGGCGGCGGAATATCGCGATGCTGGCATTCGGCGAGGACCGCACCGCGATTGCCTATGGCGCACCGCCTTACGGCGTGATGCTCGAGCGTTTTCTCATACCGGTGGGCGAGGCGATTGCGCGCGACTTAGAGAGGAAAAGTATCTCGCCATCGCTGATCCATGCGCACAAGTTCTCGGTCGATTGCCTGGTGGCAAGCGTCGTATCGGACTTGACTGGCATTCCCTATATCGCGAGTCTCTGGGGCGACACCGACATCAAGATTGTCGAGGCAAAGCGCAGAATGAGGCCGCGCTTCAGGAAGCTGGCGCGTCAGGCGGCACAGTTGCTTCCGGCTGCACCTTGGACCCAAAGCTATTTCAAGAAAGCGTTCGGCCTGAACGATCAGCACTTCCAGTTGCTGCCGGTCATGACAGCGGGCGACAAGGTGCTTGCGCCGGTGCTCACGCATCCGCAACGGCTGGTCAGCATCTTCGCGCTCGATGCCTGGCGCAGGAAAGGGCTGGATAAATTATTGGAAGCGCTCGCGATTACGGCGCGCTCGCGGCCGGATATCGTTCTCGACATCTACGGCACCGGCTCTCCGAGATCGCTACTTGAAGTGACAGGCCTTGTGCAGGCGTCGGAAGTTGCACCACGCGTGCGCCTGAAAGGCGCCCTGCCGCACGGCGAGGTGCAGCGCGTGATGAACGGATACACCGCCTTCGTCATGGCGCCACGGCGCGAAACTTACGGTATGGTGCATATCGAAGCACTACTCGCGGGTTTGCCTATCCTGTGGTCAGAAAACCGCGGCGTCGATGGACTATTCGACGGCTACGAGATCGGCGTTCGCTGCAACCCGAACGCGCCCGAAAATATAGCGAAAGGAATTCAGTTTCTGCTCGCGAACGAGCGGCGGCTAAAGGAAAATATCGCAGCGCTTCAAGACACGAGTTTACTTGATCCGTTGCGCCGCTCCGGTATCGCGGAGAACTACCGGCAGGTACTGGAGCGGCATTGCGGCGAAGACCGCGAAGTATTCACGCGAGCTGTGCGGCAAGCCCGCGGGTAGGGGTTGTCGGCGTATGCTGCCAAATGCCCCGCGTATCGTAAACGATCGCGCCGTTTCGCCTTGCCGGACTTACGCGGCGGAAAGCATCGTGATCGACCAGCACGATGAGGATGCCGGATTGATCGAGCGCCTCGTCGAGTTCGATCTTCCGTGCGCCATGCTTTGCGAGCGCTTGCGGTAAATCCTCGACAAACGGTTCGACCACCTGAATTCGCGAGCCGCAATTTTCCGCGAGCCGCTCGACGATCTCCAGCGCCGGGCTCTCGCGAAGATCGTCGACATTTGCTTTGAAGGTAATGCCGAGGCAGGTGACCTTTCGCTCCGGATAAGTATCGATCAATGCCCGGACACGCGATAAGACATAATCGGCTTTGCCGTCATTCACCTCGCGGGAGGTACGAATAAGCCGTGCCTGATGTGGCGCTGCGTCGACGATGAACCATGGATCGACGGCGATGCAGTGTCCGCCGACGCCGGGTCCCGGCTTCAGGATTTCAACGCGCGGGTGACGGTTGGCAAGCTCAATTACTTCCCATGCGTCGATACCCACGTGATCGCAGATCAGCGAAAGTTCGTTTGCGAAAGCGATGTTAGTATCACGGAATGCATTTTCAGTGAGCTTGACCATCTCAGCGGTGCGTGCGTTGGTTTCGATGCATTTTCCGCGCACGAACAGCTCGTAGAAATTGCGCGCCTTCACCGCGCATCCTGGCGTCATGCCGCCGACGCAGCGGTCGTTCTGCACGAGCTCAATCAGGATGCGGCCCGGCAGCACACGCTCCGGGCAATAGGCGATCGAAACATCCGGCTCGCTGCCATCGGTTTCATAGCCGGGGAAAGTAAGATCAGGGCGCAATTCCGCGAGCAGGTCGCAGATCTGCTCCGTGGTACCGACCGGCGAGGTCGACTCGAGAATGACGAGGTTGCCTTTGGCGAGATGCGCCGCGATCGACTTCGCCGCCGAAAGCACATGGTCGATCACCGGCTTTTTGTTGCCGGAGAGCGGCGTCGGTACCGCGATCATGAAGACGTCGGCGGGTTCTGGCTCGCTGCGCGCGAGCAGCTTTTTCGAGAACACCACTTTCTGCACGAGGCCATCGAGATCGGCCTCCGCGATATGAATGCGGCCATCGGCGATGGTCGCAACTACGTTCTCGTCGATATCGACGCCAATGACGGTAGTCCCGCGGCTGGCGATGAGTGCTGCCGTAGGCAAGCCGATATAGCCAAGACCGACGACGCAAACGCGAATGTCCTTACGACGCATGAGCGGCAACTCCATTGATTTGCGGTAGATTGTCGAGCTTGGGCGCGAGTAACCCGCGGCGCTCGGCAACAGGAATGTCCTGACCGTAAGCGAGCACGTCGAGAATGCGTTCGCTCGCGTGCCCGTCGCCGAAGGGATTGTGCGCGCGGCTCATCTTCTCGTAGTGGCCGCGGTCGCGAAGCAGGCGCATCGCCTCGGAATAGATTTGCCCAGGATCGGTTCCGACCAGCCGCGCGGTGCCGGCGTCGATGCCCTCCGGCCGTTCCGTGGTGTCGCGCATGACAAGGACGGGCTTGCCGAGGGCCGGTGCCTCTTCCTGCACGCCGCCGGAATCGGTCAGCACGAAATCGCAGCGGGAGAGGAGATATACGAACGGCACGTATTCGAGCGGTTCAAGCAGGCGAATGTTGGCGTGGCCGCCGAGCGCTTGATGCATCAGCGCGCGCACGTTCGGATTGGGGTGCACTGGATAGACGATGAGCACATCGTCATTTTCCGCAAGCTTCAGAAGCGCAGATGCGATCCGCTCCATCCCGCCGTCGAAATTCTCGCGGCGATGCGCGGTGACGAGCACAACGCGCCGGTTATCGCCGGGCTTCGGCAGCTCGCTGTCGATGGCGAGCTTGATATCCTTGAAGCTGCCGATACGCTTCTCGGTCTCAAGCAATGCGTCGATCACGGTGTTGCCGGTGACGATGATGCGATCCGGCGAAATGTTTTCCCGGATCAGCGCATCCGCGGCACGTGCGGTCGGTGCAAAATGCCAGGAGGCGAGCGAGCCTACGACCTTGCGGTTCACTTCCTCGGGGAAAGGGGAGTAAATGTCTCCCGACCGCAACCCTGCCTCGACATGATCGACCGGGATTTTGTGATAGTAGGCGGTGAGCGCGGCCGCCATCGCTGTCGTAGTGTCGCCTTGCACCAGCACACGGTCGGGCCTTGCTTCCGTCAGCACCTCGTCGATGCCGTTGAGAATCCGTGACGTGATCTGTGGCAGCGACTGGTTGGGCCGCATCAGGTTAAGATCGACGTCGGGTTCGATGTCGGCGATCGACAACACCTGATCGAGCATCTCGCGGTGCTGTGCTGTGACGCAGACGGTTACATTGAAATTCGGCTCGCGCTTCAAGGCATGGATGACCGGAAACAGTTTGATCGCTTCCGGACGGGTCCCCATCGCAACAAGAATGTTCATGCTAAATCCCCTTGATTGAAGTCAGTTTGCGTTGACAGTGCGGGTGCCGCGGATGCGCTTCGCGACCCATTCGCGTGCAAGCAGCCCGGCATAAACGGCATTGGTGTTGGCGTAGCGCCACCACATTCGGCGCGGCTCCTGATAGATGCGGTAAAGCCATTCGAGGCCCGCGCGCTGCATCTTGAGCGGCGCCCGGTTCACATGACCTGCGAGTACGTCGAGACTACCGCCGACGCCCATGATGAACGGGATTTTTAACGACTCGCGATGTTTGCGCAGAAACCGTTCCTTGCGCGGGGTCGGCATCGCGATGAAAAGGCAGTCAGGCTTTGCCGCGCGGATTTCCTCGACGATTTCCGCTTCCTCGTCCGGTGAGAAGTAACCGTTGCGGTAGCCCGCAAACGTCAGACCCGGCCAACGGTCGAGCGCCTTGATTGTCGCGCGCTCCAGTACGTCCTGCGTGGCGCCAAGAAAGTACGGGCGGAAATCGAGATGCGAGCAAACTTCGAGCAGTCGCTCCATAAGGTCGACGCCGGAAACACGCTCCGGCACCTGGATGCCGAGCGCGCGCGCTCCCCAAACAATGCCCATGCCGTCGATCCCGACGATGTGGCTTTCGTTGACGTCGCGTGCGAGTTCGTCATTGCGGCGCATATTGACGAGCTTGGCGACGTTAAGCGCGACGTGATGCGTTGGCTTTCGCATCAGCATGGCATCGACAGCGCGGATCACCGTCTGCTCGAGTGTCAGAAGATCGATAGATGTACCAAGAAATTCTGCCCGCATCGGACTCTCCTTGTGTTCGGCCAAACCGTTCCTGTTCGGAGAAACGATGTTTTCGTTTCGCCGTGAAAAGGCTTGCCCCTGGCCCTCGAGAAAGACTGCGCTACGGGTCGCGGGGAACGCCGCTTTTTGACAGCGTTTCCCAGTCCCACAGGCAGCCGAAGCGATAAGTCTTGATCCCTTGCTTGACGACGCGCGCCGGATTGCCGGCGACAATCGTGCCCGGCGGTACGTCGCGCGTGACGACACTGCCTGCACCGACGATCGACCCGTCGCCGACCGTGACGCCGGGCATCAGAATGCTGTGCGCGCCGATGAAACAGCGCGTGCCAACGCGCGTGTCCGCGTAGATACCGCGCGTCATATCGTGCGTGAGCAGGACCGCGCCGAACGCGACATAACTTTCCGCGCCGATGTGCACGCCGCTCGGGTGCGTGCGGTCGAACTCGACGCGCAGCGAGAACCACGCGCTCGGATGAATATCCATGTGCCAGACTTTCACGTAGTAAAGGCGGCGTAGCGCGATGAGCCGGCTTCGAACCGCGAGCCAGATCAGCCGCAGCGGATTGCGCTTGGGCTGGCGTATTGCGATCGGAATGTAACCCGGCTTTTCGTAGTCGAGATCGCGCCGGTCCGTGTATTTGGTTTGCGCCTGCATGGTTCGCGATCCTCAATAGGCGTTGCGGTAAGTTTTCGGAGAGAAGAGGGTCAGAACAAGAATCTTTATGTCGAAGAACAGCGACCAGTTGTCGATGTAGTGAAAATCATGCTCTACGCGCCGCTGCATATCGCGCACGGACCGCGTTTCACCGCGCAGACCGTTCACCTGCGCCCAGCCCGTGATGCCGGGTTTCACGTTGTGCCGCCGCGCATAAAGCCTGATCAGTTCTTCGTACTGGTTGTTGTGGGTCAACGCGTGTGGTCGCGGGCCGACCAATGACATCTGGCCGAGCAGCACGTTGATGAGCTGCGGTACCTCGTCGAGGTTGAGCCGCCGCAAATGACGGCCGATACGCGTTATGCGTGCGTCATTGCGCGTCGCTTGCCGCACTACGGCTCCGTCATCGAGCGTGTTCATGGTTCGGAATTTGAACACGCGGAACTCGGACTGATTGAACCCGTGCCTCCGCTGACGGAATAATACCGGCCCCGGCGAACCAAGCCTGATCAGCGCTCCGATCAACAGAAGAAATGGCGAGGCAGCAATCAGCAGGGCAGACGCGGCTGCAATGTCAAACGCACGCTTAAGAACACGGTCTTTCAGCGTTAGCGGCGCGCGAGCCAGCCGGATCGTGTGCATGGTCCCGACGCGCGCCAGAACCGGATGCCGCGTCCAGTTCCAGTGTTGATCCGGTGCGAGATGCGTCGCTGCGGGAATAGTAGCCAGCCCCTCCATAAACGTGCGAATGCGTTCGTTCTCCGACCAGGGCAGGCAAAGCAAGATGTCATCGACGGTAACGCGGCGCGCAAGTTCGTTGACGCGCGCAAGGACCTGTGCGGTCTCGTCTGCGACTTGTGCGGGGTCGCGCAGTAGCGGATCGAGCGAAACAGCAAGAGAGGGCGAGGCGAGCGGAAAAACGCCGGCAATTCGTGTGCCCCTGCGGTCGCTGCGCAGCCGCCGCAACATTTGGTGAACCAGCGGCGATTCACCGATCACAATAACGTTACTGCCGGCGAGGTGGCCGCTTTGCAGGCCGCGCGTGACGAAGGCGATTACCAGGAATCGGATTGAGAGGGCGGCGACGAGTCCGGCTGCATATTGCACGAGGATCGTTCCGCGCGAATAAAAGTCCGTCGCCTGTGACAGGAAAAGTACGCAGACGAACAACGAGCAGGTGATGCTCCAGCGCCAAAAGATCGAGCGAAGTTGCTCGCGCCGGTCCATGAGCCGCTTCAGCGAATAATCGCGCGCAAACGCCGCGGAAAGCACGAAAGCGAAGGCTAGGCCAAGCGCAGCAAGCGCGTAGAAACGCGGGTAGGCGAAACTGTCGAACTTCGCAAAGTGATACAGCGCGCTCGACTCGAACACTGCAAGCGACACGACGAGAAACTCGATCGCCAGCGCTGCAAGCGGCAGCCTTCGTCCGTCGAGAATTGTTGCAGGCGGCCTCTCGCGCCTTACGGAAGCCGAAGCCGGCAAAGGCGCAACGCCGCGGCCGGAAAATCCGCTGTTCGGTGCAACGTGGGTCTTGTTCAACATACCGCTTTCGTTCCCTCTCATACTGTCTCGAAGGCGTAGCGCGGGTCGCGCTCGCGGTAATAGCGGTTCACATCGTCGGCCGCGCCGTTCAGAACGACGCCGGTAAGTTTCCCATGCAGTTCCGGACATTCATGTAGCGCGGTCTCTACCGCGTCCTTCGGCGTCTTCATGGAAGCAACAACGAGTGCAATCCCGTCAACGTGCTCGATAAGGGCGCGCGGGTCGGCAACCGGGAGCAGCGGAGGGGCATCGATCACCAAGAGATCGAAATTCTCTCGAGCGAGCTTGATGAAACGCGTCATGTGCTTGGACGAAAGCAGCCGTAATGCTTCGCGTCCGGGCACGCGATGATACCCGCCGACAACGTAAAGCTCGGAATGGGGATCGAACTGCACGCAAGACCGGAGATCCGAAGGATTGCGCAACATTTCCGGCAAGCCGTACTCACCCTCGAGATTGAGGATGCTGGCGATACGCGGTTGCCGGAGGTCCGCGTCGATCAGAAGAACCCGGTCGCCGGATTCGGTTGCAACGCGCGCGAGGCTCGCCGCCACCGTGGACTTTCCTTCGCCAGGCAGGGCAGAAGTCAGCATGATGGCGCCGATCGGCGCACCGTCCGCCTGCCTGCGCAGCGCAAAGTAAAGCGAGCGCACGCTTTCCGCGTAAACGCAGTCCGGGTCGTCGAGCACCAGAGAGGCAAGCCGCCGCGAACTTGCGATGGTGTCTTGCCGCAAGGGGACCGAAACTTTCGCGTTCGGTGGCGGCAGTTGAAGCAGTTTAGGCCCCGTGCCCTGCGCGCCATTTTTTGCGCCGCTCGGGCGTACGAATGGGATGGTCGCAAGCGGATGCAAGCCAAGTGCGTTCTCGACGTCGAGCACGTGCCGGAAGCCGCTACGGAAGGAATCGCGGGCGAGTGCAAGGGCCATGCTCAGGCCCAGCATACCGAAGAAGCCGAGCCCGATCATGAGCGCGCGCTTGGGATAGCTCGTGGAGATCGGAACTGCCGCAGCGGAGACGACGCGCGAGTCCGGGATTTGCAGGCTTCCTTCCGCCGTCTGTTTCGCGCGGTTTAGAAACGATTGAAACAGATCGCGATTTGCCTGTGCATCGCGTTCCAGTTCGCGAAGTTTCACGGCGGCGTGGTTGAAGTTGCCGGCCTTCTCTTTGAGGTCGTCCAGGCTCGCGGAAAGCGACTCTTCGCGGCTTTTCGCGAGTTGATGCTCGTTGCCCGCGCTGGTCACAATGCGGCTGATCTCGGCCGTGATCTGTCGCTCGACATCGCTGACCTGTGCGCGCGCGGTCGCAACTTGCGGATGTTCGTTACCATAACGCGCGTTCTTTTCGGCGAGCGCCTGTGCGGCAGAAGCATATTGCGCGCGCAATGCGGAAACCACCGGCGATTGCAGCACATCGGCGGAAGCTGCGGCGGAACGCAGCCGCTCCGGCGTGATCTGCTTGAGAAGATCGTATTTGGAGCGGGCCGCCGCCGCTTTTACGCGCGCGTCGACGAGTTGCTCGTTCAGAGTCTGGATCTGGCGGTTGGAAAGGTTTTCTCCGCCCGGATCGAACAGGCTCTGCTCGGCCTTGTATTTTTCAAGCGCTTCGTCGGAGGCCGTAACGCGGGAGCGCATTTCCTCGACGCGAGCGGTTAGCCATTGGTGGGCTTTGGTGGTGGCGTTAGTCTTCGCCGCTATCTGTTCGGCGACATAGATTTCGGCAAAAGTATTCGCGATCAGCGCGGATTTTTTCGCGTTCTCGGACCAGGCGTTCAACTCGATGACATAAGTAAGCCCGCGGCGCTTGGCGCTGGTTGCCCTTTCCAGCGCTTCGACGATGTGGCCGAGCCGGTCTTTTTCTTCACTGCTGCCGAAGAGGTTACGGATCGGCGCTAGCAAGGCGGCTTTCAGTGTTCCTATCAATCCTGACGGCCCGGAAAATTCGGAGTCCTGATCCAGCTTCAGCCGCTCGACGACCTTGCGCGTGATCGCCTTCGACTGGATCATTTCCACTTCGCTCTCGATCGCGCCGTTGTCGGTTGTGGTGCGGCCGACGACCTCGGAGTCCTGAAGGATTTTGGTCTGGCGTGGATCTACCAGCACGAGAATGGACGATTGATATTTCGGCGTAATTGCAAGGACAACGGCAAGGGTCACCAGCGTGCCGAGAATAGTTGTCGCCGCGATGAAGGAAAGATTGCGCTTCATGCAGGCGAGCAGGTCGCGGAAAATGTCCGCATCGCTGCCGCCGCGCGGACCGATTGGAGGCCGCGGGGAGGGCGCGTATCGATAGTCGATTTCAGTACTGCGCCTTAACACCAAAAGTCACCATGTGGCGGTCGAAGTCGTAGACCGGAATGTTGGAGTCGCGATCCTGGAATTGATATTCAAGTGCGAGCTTGAGGCGGCGGTTCATTAGATATTCGACACCCGCCGAAAGCTGGGTCACGTCGTCGCTGCGCACGGAGAGACCGCGGAATTCTTCTTTCTTTCGCTTTATTCCGCCGAATAGGATGACGTTGCGCATCAGTTCGTAATCGACCTGCGCGCCATAGACAGTGTCGAGCCGCGCTTCGAAATCCGGCGTCACGGTTTCCGCAACCGATCGCTCGGTATTGAATGTGACCGTCATCAGCGGCGTAATGAGCCACTGCGCTTTGGCTGCGAAGGAAATGCCCTCGAAGGGCGCGATCAGCGGATTGTCATAAGTCTGCGAAAGGTAGCCGATCTCCGCGCTGCCGCTGATGAGTGGAGTTACCGCGAATTCGAGACCGCCGCGAATGTCATAACCGTTGGAGTCGCGATTGAGCGCGCCTGTACCTTCGTAATCCCGGCTATTGCCGCGAAAGCGAACGAAGCCGCGATAGCCGGGGGAGAATTCATAGAACGGCTTCACATGGGCCGTGAAGATCGAGCCGTTGCGCGCTGATTGCAACAAAGGTGCGCCGGAGATACTCGGCACGTTCTCATACTCGAGGTTCCGGACATTGGCATTCAGTTCTACACCGAGCCTTCCGAAATGCTTGGTGAAAACGCCTTCCGCCCGCAGATCGGTATAAGGGATAGGCTCACTGGCATCCGGAGGAAGCGCGGTATCGCCACGCAAATCGTGTTTGCGGGCGGCGAGAAAGTTGCCTTCGATGGTGATGTCGTGCGCCAGTTCCCAGCGGGTGTTCAGTTTGGCTTGTGCGTCGGTGCGGTTTTCGCTCTCGAACTGGCGGTACTGATGAATGTCCGCGTTGAGGCTGAGTTCATAGGTAAACGCGGATGGTGTTGCTCCCTGGAAGCGGGGTGCATTGGTGACGGTAAGCGCGGGCGAGATGACGAGTGCAACATCCGACCGCGGCACGGTCGCCGAGGCAAAGACGTTTGAGTCGTAGCGGAAGCCGGCACCTATCGACGGAAAGAAGAAATGCTGCCCCATGCGATAGCCGATCGGTTCAAAACCGGGACGTGGCCGATCGCGCACTGCCATCTGTGCGAGTTCATGATCCGGAATCTCTGCGCTTTGAGCATCCGTGGTTGCGAACGTAATCGCCGCTAGCGTCATGACGCTCCATCGCGAGTAAGGTGGTTGCACCAGAAAATCCCGCTCACGCCGGCAAAGTCGTGTTGCACGACGTATCAAGAATGATCTGCATGGCCGCTGGTTCCTCGAAGGAATGGATAAAGTGAGAGAGGGAAATCGTGAAATGGTCAGAAGGGATCGTTCGCGCAGATGCGCGGTGCGGAAGTGAGGTTAGAGTGTGAAAAGGGGAAGAACGCGCGCAAACGTTAGCGCGCGTCACACATCGCGGGCGGAATCCTCATCGGGATAAAGCTGTCCGATCTCCGCCAAGGGAACCGCAGCCGTCGCGACAAAGCGCGAAAGGTGTGATGCAAGCAAGTGTGAATCAGCGATCCGGATGCGGACCGCGTGTTCGCATTCGGCACGCGCTGTTGCGCGGGAATGCATCTCGTCGAAGTTCTTACTTATCGTCATCCGTACCCCCATCGGTATTCGGACGCCGCTACAAGGCGCGACTTGTTATCTCGGCCTGATCAGACCCTTCGTCTCGAGTGGTAGCTTCACGTAACGTTGCAATGCGGCAAAGTTGTAATCAGTTTGTGGCGCGGGAAAAATATCGAAGCGAAAAACGATTAAAAAAACCGCTCTGGAACGCGAATGTTATCGCCCGGTAAAATCGGAACTTTCTCGCCGTCGGTGCTAACGGAGATCTCGCCGCCAGCATCCGCGCGGCGCACATAAACTGTCCGCGTATTCGCGCGATACGTGAATCCGCCTGCGAGTGCGACTGCATCTTGTATCGTGAGACCCGGCCTATACTGATATTGTCCTGCATTACGAACCTCGCCGAGCACATTGACCGGGCGATAGCTCGTCATCTCGACGGAAACGCGCGGGTTCTTCACGTATTTTCCGCGCAGTCTTGTTGTTAGACGCTGTTGGAACTCGTCAGGTGTCGAGTTCGTAGCCTGCACTTCACCCACGAGAGGAAACGCGACATTGCCGCGCTCGTTAACTTGAAACTCGCCGGTCAAGTCGGTCTCGTTGAAGACGGTGATTTTCATCTTGTCACCGGGTGATAACCGGTAAGTTCCCGGCGTGTTCACCGGGGCGGCTGGTGTTTGCGCATCGGCAGCCGTGATGACGCCGCGCGGTCCATCGCAGCCGGAAAGAAAAAAGCTGCTCAAAACAAGAACAAATGCGAAGTTCCAAAATCTCGGCGTCATACGAAGTGAGTTCATTGTTCCTCGTATGCGGATTGATTGCCGCAATAATTACGTGAGCGCCCCACAGGCACGACGCGAACCATGCAGGATGGTTCCACCTATCGACGTGCATAAATATAAATCGCGGCAAGCATTGGGCCTGATCGCAGGCGGATTTCTGGTCAGCTTTCTTGATGTGCTGTTGATGCGCGCACTACCAGCGACGGGCTCAATACGACGCGTTTCACCGCGGCTTCGGGTTCCTGAATTCTGGCGATCATCAGGCGCGCTGCATCGTGTCCCATCTCGCGCGGACCGATACGGATGGTCGTGAGCGGCGGCTCAACCATGTCGGCGAGCGGCATATCGTTGTGGCCGACCACGGAAATGTCGCGCGGGCAGGAGAGCCCGGCCGCCGCAATCGCGCGGTAAACGCCGAGCGCAAGCAGATCGTTTGCCGCTGCAATCGCGGTGAGTTGCGGATTTCGTTTCAAAAGTTCCGCGGCTGCCGCTTCGCCGGCCTCACGCTCATAGGCCGAGGCTTCGACGATTGCGTTTGAGGCAAGCGTTAGTCCACGCGCTGCCATCGCTTCCTCGAAACCTTGCCGCCGCAGGTAGCCGGTCGAGATGTGCGCGGGACCTGCGACATGACCGATACGGCGGTGGCCCAGATCGAAGAGATGTTCCACTGCAAGGCGAATTCCCGCGCGGTCATCGGTGACCACCGAAGAAACGCTATCGCTTTCGTCGGCGCGGTTTACGAGCACGACCGGCAGCCCTTCGCGCAGACATTCCTTCAAAATAGGGTCGTCGCGGCGCACGGTTGCCAGCACGAGCCCATCGACACGTCGCGCGATCAGTTCGCCGACGAGCGCGCTCTGGCGTTTCCGGTCCTGACCGCCGTCCGCGACGATGGTGGAATAGCCCGCGGCGCTCAGTGTTTCCGTGATCGCAGCGATGATCGGTGAAAATACGGGGTTTGCGATGTCTGGCACGATGACGCCGACGAGTTTCGAGCGGCGCGTACGCAGGCTCGCTGCGATAGGGTCGCGCCGGTAGCCGAGCTTGTCGGCAATCCCAACGATTCTCGAAACCACGGTATCGGCGATCAGATGCCGCTTGGTGGGGTCGAGCGCACGCGATGCGGTTGAAAGATGGACGCCCGCGGTTTTCGCGACATCGCGAAGGGTCACGGATTGCAGCGAGGCGGTGCGGCGTGGTGGCATGGCCTTGTCATTATCATGCAAACAGTTGCAGTCAACTTGTTGCACAGTCTCGATAATTGACAGTCTGATAGGCGTAAAATATGCAAACGATTGCAGGAAACGCTGATGTTCATCGAGTCCGATAAAGAAGTAACGCCGGCAGTGCTGGCGGCAATGGAAAACACGAGTGATCCCCGCTTCAAGGAGATCATCACCGCGCTGGTGCGCCACCTTCATGCCTTCGCGCGCGAAGTGAAGCTGACAGAGCCCGAATGGGAGCGCGGCATCGGCTATCTCGCCGAGCTCGGCCAGCGCACCAATGACACACATAATGAAGCGATCCTCGCCTCCGACGCGATCGGCCTGTCCACGCTCGTCTGCCTGATGAACAACGGCAAGGACGGCAACACGGAAACAGCCGCGGCGCTGCTCGGGCCGTTCTGGCGCATGAAATCTCCGGTGACAGCGAACGGCGGCAGCATCGTGCGCTCGCAGACGCCGGGCCCCGCGCTCTTCGCGGACATTCAGGTGAAAGATGCGAAGGGAAATCCGCTCTCGGGCGTCGAAGTCGATGTGTGGCAGGCGTCCCCGGTCGGCAAATATGAAAATCAGGACGAAACGCAGGCCGACATGAACCTGCGCGGCAAGTTCACGACCGGCGCCGACGGGAAATTCTCATTTCGTTCGGTGAAACCGGCGGGTTATCCGGTGCCGACCGACGGCCCGGTTGGCGAATTGCTGCGCGCGCAGAAGCGTCATCCGTTTCGCCCGGCGCACGTCCATTTTCTTTTGTTTAAGCCCGGCTTCAAGACGCTCGTCACGCAGGTCTTTGTCGATGACGATCCGAAACTGGAATCGGACGCCGTCTTCGGCGTGACCAGGAAACTGATCGGTGATTTCAGGAAGCGCACCGACAAAGCACCGGCTGCCGATGTGAGCGGTGACTGGTATTCGCTACACTACACATTTCACATGGAGCCCGGCGAGGCGACGTTGCCTACGCCGCCGATCAAATAAGGTTTCATGATGCGCGCGATCCTTCCAAAAACAATCATCACCTGCGCGGTCACAGGCAATCTCACGACGATTGAGCAGACGCCGTATTTGCCGGTGACGCCGGAGCAGATTGCAGATGCGTGTCTGGGTGCTGCCGAATCCGGTGCGGCTGTCGTGCATATTCATGTTCGCGACCCGAAGACGGCGAAGCCGTCGATGCAGCTCGAGTATTATCGCGACGTGATCGAGCGCATCCGCGCGAAGAACACGCAGCTTGTTCTCAATGTAACGACAGGGCCGGGCGGGCGTTTCGTGCCGTCGATCGAAGACCCGCGCGTGGCGGGACCCGGCACGACATTGATCGCGCCCGAGAAGCGCGTCGAGCATATCACCGCGCTCAAGCCCGATATTGCGACGCTCGATCTGAACACGATGAATTCCGGCAAGGAAGTCGTCATCAATACTCCGCGCAATGTACGCATCATGGCTGAGATCATCCGCGCCGCTGGCTCCAGACCCGAGATCGAGTTGTTCGACTCCGGAGACATCGCGATGATGCAGGATATGCTGAAAGATGGCGCGCTCGAAAGCCCGGTGCTGTGCTCGATCGTGATGGGCGTGAAATACGGCTTCCAGCCTTCGCCCGAAACTTTGCTTTATGCACGGAACCTGCTGCCCGCAAATGCAACCTTCACCAGCATCGGCATCGGTCGCTTTGCCTTCCCGGCGGTCGCGCAGAGTTATCTAGCAGGCGGTCATGTTCGTGTAGGCCTCGAAGACTCGGTCATGATCGACAAAGGCAAGCTCGCGCCCTCGAATGCGGCGATGGTGGAGAAGGCACGGCGTATTCTGGAAGACCTCGGCGGCCAGGTCGCGACCGCACTCGAAGCGCGTGACATTCTCGGTCTTTCCACCCGCGCAACCGCGAACAGACGAATTGCATGAGTAAAACGGCATGAGTGTCGCGGAAAAAACTTCATCTGTTGCCGCCAAGAGCTTCACTGCGACTGCGCTGCGCGTGCACGAAAAGGCGGGCACGATCGAGAATGTGATGCTCGCGGTCGAAAAGGTTTCGTTGATCCGTGAGCGCGAGGATCAGGTCATCGTGGAAATCGCCGCCGCAGGTGTCAACCCATCGGATGTAAAAGCCGCAATCGGCATGATGCCTTATGCTGTATGGCCGCGCACGCCGGGCAGGGACTTTTCGGGGGTTGTCGTCGAAGGCCCCGCTGCGCTCGCCGGCAAAAAAGTATTCGGCACTGGCGGCGACGTTGGCATTCGCCGGGACGGCACCCACGCAACGCACGTTTTGCTCGATGCAGCGGCGGTCACGGAAGCGCCCACCAATATTTCGCTGATCGAGGCCGCAGGCATCGGCGTTCCGTTCGTCACCGCATGGGAAGGTTTTCGCCGCACCGGGATGCCTTCCAAAAACGACGTCGTGCTTGTGCTGGGGGCGAACGGTAAAGTAGGTCAGGCCGCAATCCAGATCGCAACCATGTTCGGCGCGCGCACCATCGGGGTCGTGCGGCGCGATGAAGACTATCGCGGCTTCACAAGCACGGTAGTCGAGATGCTCGACGCTTCCGCGGTCGATGTCGGGCAGGCGGTGAAAGACATGACCGGCGGAAAGGGCGCGAACATCGCCTTCAATACAGTAGGCGACCCATACTATCCGGCGGCCACCAAAGCGCTTGCGCTTATGGGCAAGCAGATCCTGATTGCGGCGATCAACAAGGTCGTCGAATTCGACATCTTTGCCTTCTATCGCGGCCGCCACACTTATTATGGTGTGGATACGCTGGCCTTCACCGCGGTCGAATCCGCCGCGCTGATGCGCGAAATGGCGCCGCATTTTGCCAGCGGAAAACTCAAGCCGTTCCCGATCGAAGACCGTTTCAAGTTTCCGTTCAGCCGCGCGAAAGACGCCTACACCGAAGTGATCGACTCGGCGTTACAACGCGTGGTGCTGGTTCCGGACAATTAAGCCCAAGAGAATAAGCGCAAGAAAATAAGCACAAGCAAGAAAACCAAAACGCCGCAACAAGACAAACAAACCAAAAGAAACAAGCAAAGGGAGATAAGGCCATGGTTCCGCTTAATCGAAGAAAGTTCATCGAAATTACCGCCGCTGCCGGTTCGGCTGCGATGCTGCCGGGCAGCGTGTTCGCGCAGGCGAGCGAAGTGAAGATCGGTATCGGTTTCGGTGTCGGCTTCCTGCCGACTTTTATTCTCCGCGAACTGAAACTCATCGAGAAGCACGCGAAGGCAGCCGGGCTCGACATCAAGGCTGACTATCAGCGCTTTTCCGGCTCCGGCGCGATGCAGGACGCCGTACTCTCCGGCTCAGTGGACATTGGCGTTTATGGTCCGCAGGCCATGCTGATCGCCTGGGAAAAAGCGAAAGGTACGCCGCAGCAGATCATCGGCATTTCCGGCGTCACCACGCAGCCGCTGGTGCTGATCACCAATCAGGAAGGCGTGAAGGGGCTGAAAGATTTTAAGCCGACCGACCGCATTTCGATGCCGGCACTGGTTTCGCCGCAGATGTATGCCTTGCAGCTAGCTTCCGAAAAAGCGTTCGGTGCGGGCCAACACGACAAGCTGCGCCAGCAGGTGGTGGCGTTGCCGCATCCTGAATCGCTTGCGCAGATCACGTCGGGTGCAACCGAGGTGACGGCCTACTTCTCGTCCGCACCGTTCACGCAGGTCGCGCTAAAAAATCCGAAGATCAAGCAGGTGCTGACTTCGACCGACGCCTTCGGTGGCAAGGCTTCGTTCCTCGTTGCTGGCGCCACCAAGCGCTATCTCGACGCCAATCCGAAAGTCGCAGAAGTGTTTGCCAAGGCGATAGCCGAAGCGTCGGACCTGATCCGCAAAGATTCCAAGCAGGCGACCGAAATCTATCTCAAGGTCGAGCCGCAGAAGGCGCTCGATGCCTCGGCGGTCGAGGCCATCGTGAAAGACCTGAAGGATGACTTCGGCACCTCCGTGCATGGCATCAAGACCAGCGCGGATTTCATGGGCCGTATCGGCCAGCTCAAATCGCCGCCGGCGAAATGGCAGGATGCCTTCGTGCCGTCGCTTCACAACACCAAGAGCGACTAAGCTAGGCTATCGAAACGAGCCTTTCCGCCACTGTGGCGGGAAGGCGCGTTTTGTGGAGTAATATGAACGCGAGCCAGGAAATCACCGAAGCGCCCATCGTGCGCGTCGAGGATGTCACGCTGCAATATAAGACGCCGGATCATCTGGTCACGGCGACTTATAAAGTCAGCTTCGACATCTATCGCGCCGAGCGTTTCGTTATGCTCGGGCCTTCCGGCTGCGGAAAATCGACAATCCTGAAATCCATTGCCGGCTTTCATCCGCCCGCTGGCGGCGCGATCCGGCTGAAGGGGCAGCCGATTAAGTCGCCCGGTCCTGACCGCATGATGGTGTTTCAGGAATTCGATCAGTTGATGCCGTGGAAGACCGTGCTCGGCAATATCATGATGCCGATGATTTCAAACGGCGTTCCATCTGCCGAAGCTAGGGAGCGCGCGCAGGAAGTCATCGGCAAAGTAAACCTTTCGAAGTTCGCCGACGTTTATCCGCATATGTTGTCGGGTGGTATGAAGCAGCGCGCGGCGATTGCACGCGCGATGGCGATGAAGCCTGATGTGCTACTGATGGACGAGCCTTATGCCGCGCTCGATGCGCTGACGCGGCGCAAGATGCAGGACGAGCTGTTGCAGTTGTGGGACGATATTCGTTTCACGCTGATCTTCGTAACGCACTCCATCGAAGAAGCCGCGATCGTCGGCTCGCGCATTCTGGTGCTGACGCCGCATCCGGGACAAGTGCTGGCCGAATTGAACAGCCCCGGTTTCAGTCCGGAGCAACGTGACGGGCCTGCGTTCGGTGCGCTTTGCAAGCGCATCAATCATATGTTGTTCGGTGACGGGGCGAAGCAATGAAGCCGCTCGCTGAAAAATCGTCACCGCCAAAGCGTCCAGAGCTCGAGCGCGCCGCCGCGGCACCGGCAAATTTCGGCGACGCCGCAAGACCGCTTTCGTTCTGGGAGCGGCTCTGGAACAACGGCGCGTTTCGCAAGACAGTGATCCTGCTCTTTCTTATAGTCGCGTGGGAGGGCTATGGCCGCTACATGGCCGCGCACGGCAACGTGCTTTCGTTCCCGACATTTACCGCGACCGTCGAGGCGCTCTATAGCGGCATTCTGTCCGGCGTCATTCCGCAGCGTCTGTTCGTGACACTGCAGGTCCTCGTTATCGGCTATGCGATCGGGATATTCCTCGCGGCAGTCGTGACGACAATTGCGGTATCGACGCGCATCGGCACCGACTTTCTCTCGATCATGACTGCGATGTTCAATCCGTTGCCTGCGATTGCGTTGCTACCGGTCGCACTCTTGTGGTTCGGGTTGGGCACGCCCTCGCTCGTGTTTGTGATCGTGAACTCGGTGCTATGGGCGGTTTCCCTGAATGCGCACACTGGATTTCTCGCGGTCTCGGAAACTTTGCGCATGGCTGGCCAGACCTTCGGCCTTCGCGGGCTTCGCTATGTGCTGCAAATTCTTATTCCGGCGGCATTTCCCGCGATCCTCGCGGGCCTCAAGATCGGCTGGGCGTTTGCGTGGCGAACGCTGATCGCCGCCGAACTCGTCTTCGGTGTGTCTTCTGGGCGGGGCGGGTTGGGTTGGTTCATCTTCGAAAACCGAAATATGCTCGACACCGCGTCCGTGTTCGCGGGCTTGCTGACCGTTATGGCAGTCGGTCTGTTCGTGGAAGGCATTATCTTCCGTGGCATCGAAAAGCGCACAGTGCGTCGCTGGGGAATGCAACGCGGCTAGCCGATTGCGAAGAGCGTCAGTCGCTGGCGAAGCCGAGTGCTTTGGCGCGCTGAAGAATGTCGGGCTGCCTCCGTACCGCGTCGGTCATGTCGAATTCCGAGAATTTCGGGTCGCCAGATTTCCGCTGCAGATAGCCTCTTGCAAAAAGCGCCATCGGAAACTGGGAGTCGAGTTCGATTGCGGCATTGAAGTCGCTAATCGCGCGGTCGTGCTCATCAAGCTGGAAATGCGTGACCCCGCGCTCAGTGAAGGCATAAGCTGTGGGGCGGATGGCAATCGCCCTGTCGATGTCAGCGATTGCTTCCTTGAGTTCTTTGCGGCTGCGCCGGATCTGCGCGCGGCTCAAATAAGCGGCTTCTGCTTTTGGGTTGATCTTGATCGCTTCGTTGAAGTCGATAAGCGCGGCGTTCATGTCGCCCTTCTGCGCTTTTGCGATACCGCGCTCGGTGAAGGTCTCCGCATCGCGAGCCGACACCACGATCGATTGTGAGAGTTCGAGGATTGCGAAATCGTTCTGGCCAAGAAGCCGCCAGCAAATGCCGCGTTGCTTGAGGATATTTGCGTTACGTAGTCCCGCGGACATTGCCGCTGCATAATCCTCAAGCGCGAGCTTGCAATCGCCGGCGCGCTGACGCGCAAGCCCCTTCTGCAGGCTTACGAGTGCCGCGAGGCGTGGATCGAGCTTCTGCGCTTCGGTGAATGCGGCGATTGCGAGCGCTACTTGATTGTACTCGCTCTGCACCGAACCTATTCCATAAAACCCAAGCGCGAAGTGCGGGTTTACTTGCAATGATTCACGGAAGTCTGCGAGTGCTTGCGAAAGTTCTTTCTGTTCGAGATGTGCCTGACCGCGTTCGTAAAAAGCAACTTCGTATTTCGGATTGAGCGCGATCGCGGCGGTGAAATCCGCGAGCGCTTGCTTGTGATCGCCTTTGCTGCGGTTAGTAATGCCGCGAAGCACGAGGAGTTCGGGTGATTTCGGCTGTAACCTGATCGCAGCTTGAAAATCCTTCAGCGCTTGATCGTAATTCTTCTCGCGCAGCCAGATCGAGCCACGGCGCTCATAGGCGAGCGCCGTGCGAGGCGAAAGGGCGATCACCTCGTTCAAATCGGCGAGGGCGGGAATTGTCAGACCAATGCCTTCGTTGATCGCCGCTCGAATCATGAAAGCGCGAGCGCGGCGCTCGGCAGGCTCCTGCTCGTCCTGAATTATCACCGCGCATGAGCGGATTACCTCTTCGAAATCCTGGGAGGGGGTGCTGCACTTTTCCCAATCCGTGAGGATGCGCGGTGGAGGTAAGGGAGGGCCGCTTTTTTCCTGTGGTCCAGGCGGGCGAACGACGGTCCAGGGGTCCGGCCGCCGCCTGAGCGGGACGACCGGCGTCTCGGGTTCTTCCGGTACTTCTACATCCGGAGCCGAAGGTACCCTGAAGTCGCCTTTGGGTGCTGGCCATTGCATCTGCGCAGATGCAGACGACAGCCAAGCGATTGAAAGAAATGCCGAAGCCAGCCAGAGCCACGCCCGCGTGCTGTTGATGGTCTTCGTGCAATGCGCACGCATAGATCAATTTCTCCGGCTTCTTATTCAACAGTACTAAAATGTATATTTTGGCGCACGACACATTACTAAATGACCGAAACCAAGGCGTGTAAGTAAGCAGGTAGGGGTCTGTTGCACGCCGGCAACACTCGAAACAATGCTTCTCTAATTCATGATTAATTTACCGTGATGTTGCGCGCGGCGGGTAACTGAATGTTAATGTTCGGTTATTGCGGCTTTTATAGATTGGTGTCGTTCCCATGTTGGATAAAGTTGGGAAGAGCATTTCATCCGAGCGAGTTTCCGAGAGCGAAAATAATAACGCGGAACTTCGGAACTCAGATCTCGGAAATTTAAGCGCCACTGTTGCGCCAAATGCGGGACAGGCTTTCGCCCCATTTCAGGTTGCGCAAACTGGCGTGCAACTTCCGCCGGCATCGGGCACCGGTCAGGTAATCAAGCTCAAGCCGAACGCAGCAGGCGTCGTAACGCTGCCGGACGGCTCCAAGGTCGTGCAGCTTGAATCAAGCGCTGGCGATTTGCGCATTGTTCTGGAAGACGGACGCGTTTTCGTTGTTGAGGGAGGCGCCACTAATCCGCCTTCAGTGCAAATCGGAACGCAAATTTATCCGCCTCAGAATCTTGTAGCGACCTTCGGCGCGATCGAAGAAGTGCAGCCGGCTGGACCAGCGCCTAGCAGCGGCGAAAATTTCTCGCCGCTGATCGTCAATATCGATCCTGCTTATCCAATTCTGCCGCTCCTGCCGCCGACAGCGTTCGGCTTTCCGCAGTTCGAACAGCGTGAATTAGGTTTCAACGACGACGCGCCGACCGTAGGCGAGCAGTCGCTCGTCGAACTCGACGAAGACTTCGTCAACAGCGTGCACGGCACCGGCAATCAGGATGCCGATGGTACGCAAGGCGATAACGACGGTTCATTTACCTACAGCGGGAACCTTGTTTACGGATTCGGAGCTAACGGTCCTAACGCGGTCGAGCCGATTCTGTTCCACGCGAGTATGTTGAATGGGCAGGGTCTCCAGTCGCACGGCGTAGACGTCGTGTTCACCTGGGATCAGGCCACGCTGACGCTCACTGGCACCGCGGGCGATCACCTCGTCATTCAGCTCATCGTCACCGACTTCATGTCGGGTGTGTTCACAATCACGATCTACGGTCCGCTCGATCATCAGCCGCCGGGAACCGGCGCATTCGAAAACGACATTCTCCTCAACCTTCCGTTCACGGTGAAGGACGGCAACGGTACGCCGCAGAACGGCATCCTGCCGGTGCGCGTCGATGACGATGCGCCGTGGGCGAATGGCGAAGACGTCAGCGTCCGCGCCGACGAAGACGACATTCTTACGCTGTGGTCGCAGGGCACGAGCCCGAATGACGGCAACGCGGACGGTTCTTACACCGAAGGCGTGTTCGGCCCGGCGATTGTCACCAGCACCGGTTCGCTTTCGTCGGTAGTAAGCTTCGGCGCCGACGGTCCGGCACCGGCGACATTCTCGTTCGTTGAGAATGCTGCCGAGGTGATGGCGAGTGCCTACACGTTGTTCTCGAAGCAGACGGCGTCGCCTGAGAACGGCAAGGTGCTCACTTATCAAGTAGCTGGCAATGTGTTGACGGCTTATGAGCCGGCCCCGAACGGCAATCCGGTTTTCTCACTCACGCTCGAGCCGAACGGCGACTTCACGTTCCGTCTGTTTGACGAACTGATCCATCAGGAAGGCAACGGCGAAAATTCGACGCTACGCAACGGCGATGGCTTCGTTGAGTTCATCGATTTCGGTCAGATCATCAAGGCGACCGACTTCGACGGTGACTCGGTCGTGCTCACGGGCAAGGTCCGCGTCTATGTCACCGACGACGTGCCGGAAGCGAAAATCATCGCGATCCCGCACATTCATCTCGTCCACGACGAGACCGCGGGCATTCTGAATACGATCACGCAGCTCGACGAGGCGTTCTATGCGCTTCTGCCTGGCAACGCGCAGACCTCGTTCGACGGCATCGCCAACAAAGGCGACGATCCGCACGTCGCGGGTACTGGCGCAATCGGTTATGCGCGCAGCCTGCTTCCGGTCGTGCTCGATGTTTCCAACATTGGCGCCGACTTCCCGCCGTATCCGCACAAGTTCTCGCTCTCGATCGAGGGCGGCACTGGTGCGCTCTCCAATCTCACGCTTACCGACGGCACCGCAATTTATCTGGTGCAGGATCTGTCGAACCCCGCACTCGTTATCGGCCGCGCGGGTAGCGTTGACGGGCCCGCCGCATTTGCGATTCACATCGACGACTTCGGCAGTCTGAGCCTCGTTCAGTATCTCTCGCTCAATCATCCGATAGGCGGCTCGAGCCATGACGAGCCGGTCGATCTCGACGGCTTTATCAATGCAGTCGTCACCGTCACGGATTCGGACGGGGACTCGGACTCCGACTCTGTCGCTATCGGTGGCAAGATTGTATTCGAAGACGACGGCCCGACACTGCTTGCGCACATCAAGCTGTTCGGCGACGTGCTACATGACGAAACTCCCGGCAATCAGGGCGGCTTCCTGCAGCCGGACGACGACACCAATCCGACCCCGGCGATCCTCGGCATCTTCAGCAGCGTTAACGGTGGCGACGATCCGCACGTCGCGGGTACCGGTCCGATCGGTTACGCGAGCAGCGGCTCGCTCGTAAACGTGCTGATCGCAAACTTCGGCTCGGACGGTCCGGGTGCCACGAACAACGGCATCCAGTACACGTTCACGATCGGCGACAGCAATTATTCCGGCCTGCAGACCACCGAAGGGCAGGACATCTTCCTGTTCGATGCGGGCAACAACGTCATCGTCGGCCGCTACGATGCCGACAGTAACGGCATCGACGCGAACGATCCGGCTGCCTTTGCGATCCACGTCAATCCGGACAACGGCGAATTGTGGGTCGCGCAGTATATGTCGCTGCGCCATCCGAATACGTCGAGCCACGACGAGACGGTCGATCTGAATGACGGCGCGCTCTCGGTAACCGTCACGCTTACCGACGGCGATGGCGACACCGTCAGCCAGGACATCGACATCTCCGGCCGCGTCCGCTTCGACGACGATGGCCCGAAAGTTGACGTCACCGCGCCGGTCAACAAACCGAACATCGCGGCCCTCAATCTCGATGAGACGCGCGATCAGGACTATCCGCCGAACTTCACCGATGGCGACGACCGCTACAACGGCGGCGAACCGCAGGACAATAACGGCGATCTCGACGATACCGGCACCGGCTTCCCGATCGTGCCGTCGACCGCACCCGCGGCATCGGCGGCGATCGGCAGCCTGACGACGGCTATCAACGGCGGCCTGAACTCGCTGTTCAACACCGTCATCAATTACGGCGCGGACGGTCCGTCGAATAACGATAACGAATATGGTTCGGAAGTCGATGCGCTGACGCTGACACTTTCCGGCAACGCCAAGACCAATCTCGTCGTCACCGCGCTCGACGGCACACCGCTCGAAGGCATGACGATTCAGCAGCGCCAGATTTCGCTGGTCGTCGAAAGTCCGACCACGATCATCGGCGTCATCAATGGCGGTCCTGGCACAGGCAACGATTATGTTGCATTCCGCATCACGATTCTGAATCCGGGCGACCCGGTCAACGCACAAATCAAGGTCGATCAGTTCCTCGCGATCGATCATGACGCGACCGGCAACAATGGCGCGGGCACGCAGAACGCTGCGGAAAATCCTTCGCTGTTCGACGAGAGCAAGATTCTCTCGATGATCGGCACCGGCACCGTGCGTCTAGTGCTGACGACCACGGTGACAGACGGCGACGGCGATACGGATACGGATTCCGCCAACGTCATTCTTATTAATAACGACGGCTCGTTCATTCAGTTCGACGACGACGGTCCGGTTATCGGCCAGGGCAATCGCGACTGGACGCTCGACGAAGACGTGCTCGCGCCGCTTGCGCCGGAGCCCGTTGGGAACGACGCGCTCGACGTTCCGTCCGATTCCAATGACTACACCACGATCACGCTTGGCAGCACCAACCTCGGTATCGATTGGGGTACGGACGGCGTGCGCCAGCTTACGTTCAATGGCGCCCCGACGATCACGGACGGCAATGGCAACCCGCTTGTGGGCCTGACCTCTGGCGGCGTTGCGCTTCAGTATCAGTTCGCGACGAATCCTGACGGCGGTCAGACGCTCACCGCCTTCAAGGGAGCGCCCGCGGGCGGCATCGTGGTCTTCACGATCACGCTGGATCCGGATTCCTCTGCGAACGGCCAGTTCACCTTCACACTCTCGAACGAACTCGATCATCCGCTGGGGCAGGGTCAGAACTCACTGAACCTGACGTTCCCATTCACGGCAAAGGATGGCGACTTCGACGCGGCTACCTCGACCATCGTGATCCGCGTCACCGACGACGTTCCTTATATTCTGTCGAACAATTACTCCGCGAATGCCGACTTCCTCGGCGGCAACTGGGGTCCGGTGCAGTGGTGGGGTCAGCTTGCGACCTCGCTCGACAACTGGACCATTCAGCCCTCGACCGTCGAACCGGCCGGCACACTCCAGATCGAACGCACGCCGAACGGCTATCTCGGCATGGTCAATCCGTTCGGCGACTACATGATCGACATGGCCGCTTCGCCGGGGAATATCCAGATTTCCCAGCAGGTGTCTGGTCTCACGTCTGGTCAGCCTTACGCAATTTCTTTCGTCGCCGGTGCGCCATTCCCGGACACCGCAGCGATGGAAGTGTGGTTCGGCGGCAATCTTGTCGGCACAATCCAGCCGACCGGCACGATGACGCCGTACAGTTTCATCGTCACCGCGTCAGGCGTGCCCGCGAACGACGTATTGATGTTCCGCGAAGTCGGCACCGGCAACGATCCGCTGCCGAGCCCGAACGTCAACGAAGGCTATCACGGCACCTATCTCGGCAGCGTGAAGGTTCTGCTCGTCAATTATGTTGACGAAGACGGCCTGCCGGAGGGTATCGGCAACAGCTCCACCGGCGACAATGTTGTGCCGAACGTGGACGGCGACAACAACGAAGCCACCACCATCGGCAATCTCAATATTGCCTGGGGTTCGGACAACTCCGACATCGCTGACGCCGGCGGCGTGCAGGACGGCGCGCTTGCCGCGTCACTCACCGGCCGCTCGGTTTATTTCACGAACAACATCGTCACGGTCGGCGGTGTTTCGCTGGTCAGCGGCGTTCCGGTTCTGAAGTCGCATGGCGACACGGTTTCCTTCGTTCTCTCGGAGAACGGCACGAAGTTGCTCGGCGTTGCCAATGACGGCAGCGGCCAACGTACCGTGTTCGAAGTTTCGCTCTCCGACGACGGCACAGGTCAGTACACCTTCAAGCTGCTCGATCAGCTCGATCACGCGCCGGGCGCGGACGAAAACGACATCACGCTCATCTTCAATTTCAGCGCGCGCGATTTCGACGGCGACGTCGCCACCGGCAGCTTTGTCATCGGCGTCGATGACGATCTTCCGGTCGGCACCTTCCGTGTTGAGGAAGGCGCGAGCGTCACGGTTGACGAAAGCCTCGGCGCGAACGCGGGTGAAAACGAAACCGGCAGCCTTGGCTCCGTAACGGCCGATGCTGCGACACTGTTTACGAACAGCATCGACTTCGGTGCGGATGGTCCAGCCGCGAACAACAGCATCGTCTATGCGCTGTCGATCGTGGGTGAGAACGGCCTGCCGACGGGTCTGGTCGATACCGCGACCGGCCTCGGCATCGTCTTCTTCGACAACAACGGCGTGATCGAAGGTCATGTCGGCGTGGTCGGCGGTCCGCTGTCGTTCTCGATTTCGGTCGCGGCGGATGGCGACATTACGCTGACGCAGTTCCGCGCGGTCGTGCACGACGACACGAACGATCACGACGAGTCCGCGTCGCCGGCAGGGTTCAACGCGGAAACGCTAACGCTGACGCAGACGCTCACGGATTACGATCTCGATCCGATCTCGAACACCGTCAACATCTCGAGCCTGTTCCGCTTCGAAGACGACGGCCCGGTCATCGGTCAGGGCAATCGCGACTGGACTATTGATGAAGACGTTCTGACGCCGCTGGCACCGGAGCCGCAGGGCAACGACGCACTCGACGTTCCCGCCGACTCCAACGACTACACGACGATCACGCTGAACGGCACCAACCTCGGCATCAACTGGGGTTCGGACGGCATCGAGACTCTGACGTTCAATTCCGCGGCACCTTCGGTCACCGACGGCAACGGCAGCCCGCTTGGCTGGCTGACCTCGGGCGGCGTCGCGCTTCAGTATGTGCTTGCAGGCAATCCTGACGGCGGCGAGACGCTGACGGCCTACAAGGGTGCCCCCTTGGGTGGCATCGTGGTCTTCTCGATCACGCTCGATCCGGACTTCAGCGCGAACGGTGCCTTCACTTTCACGATCTCGAACGAACTCGACCATCCCGCGGGGCAGGGCCAGAATACCCTGAACCTCACATTCCCGTTCACCGCGACCGATGGCGACAACGACACCGCGACCTCGAACATCGTAATCCGCGTCACCGACGACGTGCCGTACATTCTCGATGGCGCGTACAATCCGAATAACCTGATTCAGAACGGCAGCTTCGAACAGGGCCACGGCCTGACTTCCGGCAACTGGTCGACCTTCTTCTCGATTCCGGGCTGGGTCTCGGGTGATGGCGTCACGCCGTTCGAAATCCAGGTCGGCAATGTCGGCGGTCTGTTGCCGCAGCAGGGCAATGCGAAGGTCGAACTCGACTCGCACAACGCGGTTGTCACCAACGCGACGATCCAGCAGACGATTGCGACCACCGCGGGCGAAACCTACGAACTGACGTTCTGGTATTCGCCGCGTCCGGGCGACGGCAATCCGGATTCGAGCAGTATGCGCGTAATCTTCGGCGGCTCGCCGGTGATGACGCTCGACTCCACGAACATCCCCGACGGCTGGCAGCAATATACGGTGCTCGTCACCGCGACCGGCCCGAGTACCGTGCTCGCGTTCCAGGGCTTCGGCCAGCAGAATACGCTCGGCGCTTATCTCGATAACGTCTCGCTGCTTCCGGTGTCGATGGTCGACGAAGACGATCTCAACACCGCGCTCAGCAACGGCAACAATGACGTCGCCACCGGCGACAACGTTCCGCCGAATTCGCTGCCGCAAGTCACGCGTGCGCTGAACGTCGCCTGGGGTTCAGATAACTCCGACACCGCAGATGCCGGCGGGCTGCAGGACGGCGCTGCGACTAACGCGTCGGGCGACAACAGCGTCCTCACTGGGCGCGCGCTCTACTTCACCAATCCGAATGTAGTGATCTCTGGCGTCGGCGTACTCACGTCGCACGGCGACGCAGTGCAGTTCTCGCTTGCCGACAACGGCACCAGGCTGGTTGCGACCGCGAACGACGGCACCGGTCCGCGTGTCGTGTTCGACGTTACGTTGTCGGATGACGGCACCGGCTCCTTCACCTTCAAGCTCTACGACCAGCTCGATCACGCGCCGGCGAATTTCGAGAACGATCTGTTCCTGAAGTTCAACTTTACCGCGCGCGACTTCGACGGCGACACCGCGAACGGCACCTTCACCGTCGGCGTTGACGACGATCTTCCGGTTGCAGCCTTCGCGCTTCGGTCCGAGCCCGCTTCCGTAACGGTTGACGAAAGCCTCGGCCAAAACGCCGGCGAAAACGAAACCACGAGCCTCGGCTCGGTTACGGTCGCCGCCACAAGTCTGTTTGTCAGCACCATCGACTTCGGGGCGGACGAACCGGAGGCGGGCACGGGTGTCGGCTACAGCGTCGTCATCAACGGCGGCAACGGCACGCCGAGCGGTCTTGTCGATACGCTCACGGGTCAGAGCATCCTGCTCGTGCAAACCGGCTTGACCATCGAAGGCCGCACGGAAACCGGCAACCAGCTTTCTTTCTCGATAACTGTCGGGGCGGGCGGCAACGTCACGCTCACGCAGTATCGTGCGGTCGTTCACAACGATCCGAACGATCACGATGAAGCGGGCGCTTCCGCGGCCGTGCTCAACGGCAACCTGATCCTGCTGACGCAGACGGTGACCGATTACGATCTGGACCCGGCTACGAACACGATCGATATTTCGAGCATCTTCCGCTTCGAAGACGACGGCCCGACGCTGTCGCTCGCGCCCACGAACAACATTCTCAACGGTCTGTTCTTCGACGGCTTCACGCCGAACGGCAATGCCTGGGCGACCGGCAGCGGCACGGCTTCCGGCACTGCCGGTGGCTGGACCATTACCGGCGACGGTCCGGGCACGGTCGAGTTGCAGCGCGTGGGTGACGGCTATCTGGGTATGCACTCGTCGACCAGCGGCTTCATGGTCGACATGGATGCGACGCCGGGCAACGTTGCGATTTCGCAGACCGTTGCCGGCTTGCAGAACGGACAGAGCTACACACTCACCTTCGAAGCGGGTTCGCCCGATCCGGTAAGCGCCGCACTCGAAGTCTGGTTCGGCGGCCAGTTGATCTTCTCGATCCCGACGCCGTCCGGCGTGGGTAACCTGACGCCTTACGCGCTCAACATCGTCGGCGGGTCCGGCAACGGAACGAATCTGCTCGAATTCCGTGAAGTCGGCGCTACCGAAAACAACCACGGCACCTATCTCGCGAACGTCTCGGTCAACGACTTCATCATCATCGATGAAACGCCGGGCGTGGATGCCGATGCGGACGACAATCCGACACTTGCGGGCGTGTTCGCACCGTTCATGGGCGCGATCCTTGCCGGCAACGATCCGGACATGGAGCACCAGTTCGCCGCCGGTACCGGCGCGATCGTGCAGACCACCGTGAACTTCGGCTCCGACGGTCCGAATACTTCGGTCAATCCGCTGACCTATGCATTGAACGTGACCAACGCCGGCTCCGGTCTCCAGACCACGGAAGGCAAGGCGATCCAGTTGTTCGAACTCGGCAATCAGCTCGTTGTCGGCCGCTACGATTCCGATGGCGACAACGACATCGACGCGAACGACAACGCGGCGGTCGCGTTCTATATCGACCCCACAACGGGCGTTCTCACGGCCGCGCAATTCGTCTCGCTGAAGCATCCGATCACGGGCGCGAGCCACGACGAAGGCGTCTCGCTGAATGGCGGCACGCTTGAAGTGCGCGTGACTGCAACCGACGGCGATTTCGACACTTTGACGCAGACCTCGGACATCTCCGGCAAAGTCTTGTTCCAGGACGACGGTCCTTCGATCTTTGCCTATGGCTCGGCGCCATCTCTCGTTGTCGATGAGACAGATCTTCTCGGCGATGCCTCTGCGAGCTTCGCTTCGATCTTCATCGCCAGCTTTGGTTCAGACGGTGCGTCCGCTTCGGGTGGCATTGCCTATACGCTTGGCGTTAATGCGGGCTCGACGGGTCTCTTTGATACGCTCACTGGTCAGGCTGTCGTTCTGTCGCTGGAAAGCGGCCAGGTCTTTGGCAAAACCGCGATCGGCGGCGACACCGTGTTCATCATCAGCGTCGATGGCGCTGGCACAGTCACGTTGAATCAGCTGCGCGCGATTGCGCACGACGTCGATGGGCCGGACCCGGTCATCGATCACGACGATGCGAAGTCTCTCCAAGGTTCGAACCTGATCACGCTTACAGCGACGGTCACGGACGGCGACGGCGACACCGCGGTCGCGACGGCCGATATCAGCAACGCCTTCACCTTCAAGGATGACGGGCCGAGTGTCTTGTCAGTTGACGCGAAGATTTGCGGTCAGTTGCAGCAGTATGGTTTCGGCGAGAACGGCGGCGGCAATGCCACCGCGCTCGCGCAGAACGGTGCGGGCGACCGCGACATTCTGATCACTGCGATCGGCTCCAACAACAACACGGTCAACGGCGACTCCGACGATCTTGGGGCGGGCAACCAGTCTACTGCGCCGGGTGAGCTTCTGCGCATCGACTTCGTCAAGACGGCGCAGGTGTTCGGCAGCGGTCCGGGCGCGACCTATTCGAACGGTGTGCACTACGGGGTGGACTCTGCCTCGTTCAATATCGCGCAGATCCAGGGCAACCCGGCCAACACGGCGACAGTCTTCGTTCAGGTCTTCAGCGCGAACGACGACCAGAACTACGCCAACGACGGCTCTCCGCTGGCCATTACGCTCGCGGACGTTACGGTTGCGAACGACGCGACATTTACGAAGACAGCGGTTTACTCCGGTGGCGTGATCATCGGTGTCGTGATTTCGGGTCTCGATGACGGCGCGCGCGTTACGGTGAACACCGTAGCCGAGTTCAACCGCCTGAATATCGAGAACTACAACGGTGTTACGTTCACGAGCGATACGAACGGAACGCAGACCACGCTCAGTGGCGGCAGCGACTTTACGATCGGTGGCATCTCCTCGACGCTCTGCCTGCCGGTCACGTTGCGTACAACACACGACGAATCCGCGGGCTTCACGCCGCAGTCGGGCCCGAATCCCGAGAACGATGTCGATCCTTCGACTGCGCCTGTTGGTCTTACGACCGCGATCAGCGGAGCAGGGATCAACCTTGCAACAGGCGTACTCGGCTATGCGATGTCGCAGGACTCTTACAGTGCGGCGACGCTGTTCTCGAACCCTGACTTCGGTGCGGACGGCCCGGCCGCGGTCAACCCGGTTCAGTATCTGCTGACCACCGCCGGCGGCGCAGGCTTCACTGGACTCGACAGCGGTCTCAACGCGACCGTGGGCGGCTTTGACATTCGCCTCTACACCGACGGCACCAACCCAGCGATCGTATGGGGTGTTGCGGACAACGGTAACGGCGCGAACGGACCAAAGGTATTCGCACTTTATATCGATCCGGCGACCGGCCAGCTTTGGGTCGCGCAGTTCGGTGCAATTGCGCATGACTCCGACGGCTCGACTGCCGCGCAGCATGACGACGTCGCGTCGATCATCGCCAATGCATTGTTCGTGTCGGTCGTGGTAACCGACGGCGATGGCGACACCGCCTATGGCATCTCCACCAACGGCATCGAAGTCAACTTCCAGGACAGCGGCCCGATCGCTGTCAACGACGTCGTGCTCACGGACGAAGATCAGCCGATCACGTTCTCGGTTACGGGTAACGATAACTACGGAACTGACGGCGCAGCTCTCGCCGGTGCAGTGGTTAAGCTCACCAATCCGTCTTTCGGAAGCGTCGTTCTCAATCCGGACAACACGTTCACCTATACGCCGAACGCCAACTACAATGGTCCGGACAGCTTCACCTATCGGATCTATGACGGCGACGGCGACTTCACGACTGCGACTGTCAATTTGACGGTGCGTTCGGTGCCGGACGCGCCAACCGCTATCAACGACCTGGCCAATACCAAAGAGTCGGGCGTAGCGCCGCCGTTGCCGGATTACTTCGGCCTGCTCAATTCGCCGGTCGCGGGTACACCTTCGGCGTCGGGCAATATCCTCTCCAACGACACCGATCCGGATGGCGCGGTGGTTCCGGGTACCACGCATTCGGTCGTAGCTGTGGGCTACGGCAGCGTCGGCACAACCTTCACGGGCGTCTATGGCGAGATCACGATCAACGCTAACGGCTCGTGGACCTATAATCTGCTTAATCTGGATCCCGAGACGCAGGCGCTGGTCGAAAGCGCCGGCGTCAGCGAGTCCTTCACCTACACGATGCAGGACGGCACTGGGTTGCAGTCCACTGCAACGCTACAGATCAACGTCGCCGGCACCAACGACGCTCCTGCAATCACGCACGTCATTGTTGGTGCGCATACGACCGGAAACCCGCCGACGGCGATCATGCCGGATCTGGCGATCACGGACGTCGATAGTCCGATGTTGAATGGCGCGCGCGTCGTTCTCACCGACGCGGAGTCCGGCGACCTGCTGAGTTACTCAGGCACGCTCCCGGCCGGCGTAAACGTCTCGCTGGATTTGAGTGTGGCGGGCCAGATCACGTTGACCTTCCTTGGCGCGGCGACGCTCGCCGACTATCAAGCGCTCTTGCAGACAGTGAACTTCGGCACGACTTCGGTCTTCTCGAGTACATCGCCGCGTAACTTCACGTTCCAGGTTATCGACGACAACAACGCGGTTTCAAACATCGAAACCGCGCAGATGACCGTCGAACTCGGCGTGCAGCCGCTGGTGTTAAACGTCGACGGCTTCACGCGCACGGTCGAGGAAGAACACCTCAACCCGTCGCTTGGAACGATCAACGGCGAGACCGTCACCGCAGTCGGCAACGAAGACGCCGCGTTCTCGCCGAACGATCTCGACACGCCGGACGACTTCAACGTAACGACGCATCAGGTCACGGGCAGCTTCGCTTCGCTGGTCGTGAGCGGCCTCGACGGCACGCCGACGTTTGGTTTCGCAGCCGGCATCAACGGCACGCAGGCAATCTTCGGCGGCAACCCGATGACCTCGGCCGGTCAGCCGGTGGTCTATGTGGTCGCCGGCAATACGCTCTACGGTTATGTCGAAGTCGCGGGTACTGGTTTTGACGTTACGGAAGACCGCGCGGTCTTCGCGCTGACGGTCGATCCGGCGACCGGCGCCTACACCTTCTCGCTGCTCGACAAGGTCGATCACACCTTCGGCGACCAGATCGAAGGCACTCAGGCCCTGAATCTGTCCGGAATCGTTACGATCACCGACTCCGCGGAGCCGGAAACGCAGGGATTCCCGAACGTCTCGATCAACATCATCGACGACGTGCCGGTCAACCTCTCGCAGACCACCGGCCTGTCGCTCGACGAAGACGATCTCATCGACGGCAACGATCTCGATAAGGAACTGCTGACCGCGGTTGGCGCACTCGATATCGATCTCGGTGCGGACGGCGGCTCGATCACGCTTGCCGCGACGAACGCCACCTGGAACGCGAACACGCAGACGCTTTCCGACAATGGCGGTGTGTGGCAGGTCGCGTTGAATGCCAACGGCACTTATACCTTCACGCTGCTCGATAATTCGCTTGCGCATCCGTTTGGCGACAATACCGAGGAAGATTTGACGATCAACGTCACCTTCTCGGCGGTTGACGGCGACGGCGATGCGCTCAACGGCAACTTCGACATCAACATCATCGACGACGTTCCGGTCATTGTTGCATCGAACGCCGGGTCTCCGAGCATCGTACTCGACGAAACTTACGCTTCATTGGGCCCGGTTGCGGGCGGCGATAACGCCGACGATGACGATACCCTCGGTTCGAATCCGTTCGGCCGCGCCACCATCTCGGGCGCAGCCATAGTGGGTCTGTTCTCGGCATCCGCGGGCGCGGACGGTCTGCTCGCTTCGAGCTTCGCGTTGGTGCTACGGAACAGCGCCGGCACGGAGATCGTCAATAATTCCGGCACTCCGGTTGCGACCAATCTATCGATCACCGGCGGCGGCGTTATCAGCCTTTATCATCAGGGTGGCGAAATCGTAGGCCGCACCGTCGATGCGAATGGCCCGATCGCGCTGAAGGCGACGATCAATGCGGCGACCGGCGAAATCACGGTCGAGCAATATCTCCCGATCCAGCACATCTTGGGCGGCGCGAACCATGACGACTCTCTGACGCTCGATCTTCTGGGTACCGGTGGTGTGTTCGTCAGCAGGACGATTACCGACGGCGACGGCGACATTGCGAGCGCGGTCTCGAACGTCCCGGTTACGATCAGCATCGAAGACGACGGCCCAAGCGCGACGCTCGTCGCAGGTGACGACAGCGCAATTGTACTCACGACGCAAGACGCGGAGACGATCAGCAGCGCGAGCGACACCGCCACAGCTAATTTCAGCGCAATATTCTCGTCTACGCTGAATTTCGGTACCGATGGTTCTGGTCCCGTTTTCACAGGCTATGCCTTTACAGTCGCGTCTGTAGGGGTCAATTCGGGTCTTCAAAGCGACGGCCAGCCGATTTACTTGTATCTAACGCTTTCCAACGTCGTTCATGGTTCGACGTCGACGACACTTGCCGGCGTCAATTCCTCAAACATAATTTTCACAATTTCGGTAAGTGGCGCAGGTTCTGTCTTGCTCACGCAGAATGCCGAGATTGATCATCCGACAGGTGGCGGAACGACCGGCCAATTCCAGACGCTTGCTAATAACTTGGTGCAGTTGCGCGCCGGAGTAACAATCACAGACGGGGACGGCGATACCTCGACCGCTACCGCCTCTATCGACCTTGGCGGCAACATCCGCTTCGAGGATCACGGCCCGACGATCACGGCGAACGGTGCAGTGCCGACGCTCGTCGTTGACGAGTCGAATTTCGCAAACAACGCAAGCACGAGCTTCGCGTCTGTCTTCACGCCGGTGTTCGGCGCCGACGGTCCGGGCACCGTGGGTTATACGCTCAGCATCGACACCAGCGTTCCGACCGGTCTCGTCTATACGGCGACCGGTCAGGCAATCGTGCTGGTGCAGGACAGCGCTACGCAGGTAACCGGCCGCATCGGCAACGCGGGCGGCATTGTCGCCTTCACGGTGACCGTGAACGGTTCGGGCGTCGTCTCACTCGATCAGGAGCGTGCGGTTGCGCACGACCAGGATGGCCCGCTGGCCGCCGATCACGACGATCCGAAGACGCTAGCGCTCGCGAACCAGATCAAGCTGGTCGCGACCATCACGGACGGCGACGGCGACACCAACACGGCGACCGCGAACATCGGCACTTCGCTGGTGTTCGAGGACGACGGTCCTTCCGTGACGCTCTCCGGCGTTCAGCCGGCGGTCATGGTGGACGAGAGCTTCCTCGCCACGAACGCTTCGGTCGATCTCTCGTTTATGTTCACCCGCAACTTCGGCGCGGACGGCGGAAGCACCGTAAGCTATGCCCTCGGCGTCAATTCGGGTTCGACCGGTCTGTTCGACACGCAGACCGGCCTCGAGGTGGTGCTGACGTTGGCCTCAGGTGTGGTCACAGGCTCCGCCGGCTCCGGCGGTCCGGTGGTCTTCACGCTCAGCGTGCTTTCGAACGGGGTCGTGCAGCTCGACCAGCAGCGCGCGGTCGTGCATTCGAACACTTCGAACCATGACGACAGCACGACTCTGTCTTCCGCGAACCTCATCACGCTGACGTCGACGATCACGGACGGGGATGGCGACACCGCATCCCAGACCGCGAACATCGCGACGCAGCTTACGTTCAAGGACGACGGCGTCGATGCGAAGAACGATACCGACTCGTTCGGTAACGCCGCAATCGGCACCACGATAGCCGGCAACGTGATTACCGGCCTGAATACCAACGAAGGCACCGGCGGCACCGGCACCGACGTGACCGGCGTCGAGAACGGCGTCGTCAACTTCATCCAGAGCAACAATCTGGGTGGTTTGCCGGTTGGCGTCATCGCCGGTGGCACGATCATCGGCGGCCAGTTCGGCGGCCTCCAGATCTTCCAGGACGGCAGCTACATCTACACGCGCACCAGCGCGTCGGCGGGTGTAGACACCTTTACTTATCGCCTCACCGATAAGGACGGCGACAACGATACCGCGACGCTGACGATCAATCTGCTCGCCGCGAACGGCTTGCCGACGGTGAACGCGGCCAGCGTGGTCGCGGACGAAGACAATCTGACGACTGCGGCCGGTGCGCTGTTCAACGGCAACAACAACACCGACTCGCCGGGCGACAACGCGCAGACCGGGCTGACCGGCTCGCTCGGCAGCTACGGTACCGACGGCCCGACCTCGTCGTGGCCCACGAGCTTCCTTGGCATTCACACGCAGAACGTGATTGATCTGAATACCGGCAACCCGGTTCAGTCGGATGGCATCACGCTCCGGTACTATTGGGACACGAGCACCAGCACGCTGTACGGCTCGACCGACCTCAGCACCCAGCTGGCTGCGATCAACAGCGCAGTCTTCAAGGTGCAGATCACGCAGTCGACGGCGGCTTATCAGTTCACGCTGATCAAGCACGTCGATCATCCGGCGGGCAACAACGAGAACGATATCGATATTAACATCGGCTACACGCTCACCGACGCGAACGGTGACGCGGTGCCCGGTACGCTGTCGATCAAGATCGACGACGATATGGCGGTTTCAACTGGCGAAACCTTCGACGTGCTCGAAGGCACCAAGCCTTCGGTGAACGTCGTGCTCGTGATCGATACCTCAGGCAGCATGGACAATGACGGCGATCCGGGGCCGGGCACCACGTCCCGCATGGATCTCGCCAAGCAGGCCGCACTGAACCTGCTCAACACAAGTTCGGCGACAATCAACCAGGTCATGGTGGTCGATTTCGACAACAACACGATTGTCTACAATCCGGGCAGTGGCGTTTGGCAGAACTGGTCCACCAATTCCGCGGGCATCACCGGCTTCATCAACGGCATGAGCGCCAGCGACGGCACCAACTTCGATTTGGCAACGCAGGCGGTTCGCGACAACTGGGGCGCTGGCCCGACGCCAGCGACGCAGACGCTGCTCTACTTCCTTTCGGACGGTAACCCCGAGCCGGCCGACGGTGCGCTCACAGGCGGCGAAATCACGGTCTGGGAAAACTTCCTGGTCGGCAAGGTCGATGCTTCCTATGGTATCGGCATCGGCGGCAGCATCAGCCTGACCAACCTCGAGCCGATTGCATGGGCTCCGGGTAATGCCGCGTTCCCGCCGATCCAGATCCTCAACGCAACCGAATTGGGTGTCGTGCTCTCCGGTTCGCTTCCGGGTGAGCCGAGCGGCAATATCCTCTCGAACGACTCGTTCGGCGCGGATGGCGGCTACATCCGCTCCATCACGATCGACGGCGTCACCTTCACTTACAACGGCAGCGCCACGATCACTGCCGACGGCGCGCTTGGCGCCGGCGACAGCATCAACGCGAACGGCAAGCAGATCACGATCGTCACCAACGCCGGCGGCACGATGATCTTCAACTTCGGCGCCAATGGCCTGCATCTCGCCGGCGATTGGGATTATCGCGCGCCGACGAACGTGCCATCGAATACGCCGGAGTCGTTCGCCTACACGCTGATCGACGGAGATGGCGACACCACCGGCTCGACGCTGCTGATCAACGTCCTGAACATCAATCAGGCGCCGGTCGGCGTGAACAGCGCGGTTTCCACGAACGAAGACATCGACAAGGTGTTCGCGGTCAGCGACTTCCAGTTCACTGATGTCGACGGCAATGGTCTCAGCGCGGTCATCATCTCGACGCTGCCTGCTCCTGCGAGCGGCATCCTTACGCTGAATGGTGTCGCGGTTACCGCGGGTCAATCGATCCCGGTTGCGGACATTACCGCCGGTCTTTTGAAGTTCGAGCCTGCGCTCAACTTCAACGGCGCTCCGACCTTCACCTTCCGGGTGGTCGATAACGGCGGCACTGCGAATGGCGGTGTCAACACCGACGGCACGCCGAACACGATGACGATCACTGTCACGCCAGTGAACGACGCGCCGACGGCGAACATCACGAACCTGACCTTCGCTGCGACCGAACAGACCGATCTCTACCTCGCCGGCGAAACCGGTACGAGTAACGGCGATGGCGCGAGCCTGGGTTCGATTGCTGATCTGGACTCCACCGGCAACTTCACGCTCACTCTCTCGGTGACTTCGGGCATTCTGACGGTGACCGCTGGTAACAGCGATGTTGATTCCATAACGAACAGTGGCACTTCGACGGTTACGGTCACCGGAACGATGGCGGCGATCAACGATCTGTTGGGCGGCATCGACACGGGTAGCGGAAACGAAGGCAACATCATCTACAACGCGAACACCAACAACCCGCCAGCAACTGCAACGCTGACCATGACGGTCACCGATTCCGGTGCGTTGGTTGGCACGGATACGGCGACGATCAATATCACCGGCGTCAACGATATTCCGGTTGTTCTCTCCAACGCCTTTTCGGCGACGGAGAATGCGATTCAGTCGGCGACCGCGGCAAGCCCGCTCTTGCTGGGTAACGTACTCTCGGGCGACTTCGATCCTGAAGGTGCGACACTCACGGTCTCGGCCACGACGACTCCGACGATTACCGAGTCCGATGCTCAACTCTCTGTTACGAGCATCACGGCGCTTACCGCCGGTGTTGGTGAAACGAGCCGCTATCAGATTGTTACGAACACCGGCACTGCGGTCTTCGCCATTCTCACGAACGGCGGAACGCAAATCTGGACCACGGCAGGCGATCCGTTCGGGGGTCTCTCCAACGGTGAATCTGCGACTATCAATTTCGGCTACACGGCGTTCGATGGAACGGCAGGGGGCACGGCATCGACCACCGCGGCTGTCACGGTAAACGGCAACAACGATGCTCTGACAAGTGTCAGCTTCGTTGGAAACGCGAACCTCACTGCGTCGGGCGGTGCCAGCACATCCTTGCCGAACAACGCGGTCTTGGCGACGTTGTCTTCCAACGATCCCGACTCGAATATCACTTATACGTTTGGCGATAACGCAAGTAGTAAGACCGTAACCGTCGGCAGTACTAGCGAGACTTTCGAGATTAATAGCGCCGGTGTTATGGATACGACCTCATTAAGCTACAACGCCGTGCACAACTTCATCGGTATCGGCATTGGGGCCACCAATGGCACCGAAACGGTAACGGGTGGTCTCACCTTCCGCCTCGGCACGGAGACTGCTGGCGATACGATCAACGGCTCTGCCTCGAATGTCGATAATCTTATCTACGGCTTCGGTGGAAACGACACGATCACTGGCGGTACTGCAAACGACTGGATCAGTGGTGGCACTGGCAACGATACGATCAACGGCAATGGTGGTAACGATACGCTGATTGGCGGTCCGGGCGTTGACACGATAACCGGCGGTACGGGAGCGGACACCTTCGTGCTGACCGATCTCAGCACTGCGGACATCATCGTCGATTACAACTTGGCTGACGGCGATCTGATCGACCTGACTTCGTTGTTCACCGTACCGAACGGACAGACTGCATTCGGCAATGGCTACGCGGACATTCAGGGCAATCAGCTGATGGTTGACGTGACCGGTGGCGGTAACAGCTGGCAGGTGGCGGCTACCTTCAGCAACTCGCCAACCAGCGTGAACATCCTCTACGATCACGCAGTCTTACCGAACCAGACGCAAACCATTACGTAACAACCATTTTCCCGCCCTCCTTGCAGGAGGGCGGGGCAGATTTTAGAATACGGACCAGGGGATTTGAGGGGCTATTCCATGAAGATCGCAACGTTAGCATTGGCGGCGGTGGCTGCGTTCGGGCTCGC
>LNFM01007779.1_pt1 | contig 58614 bp, 53 predicted proteins | sample 596031 | NCBI WGS metagenome assembly LNFM01 (sample SAMN04254537, study PRJNA301005) | activated carbon metagenome | isolation source: dual media filters at the Ann Arbor, Michigan drinking water treatment plant | place: USA: Ann Arbor | reverse complement strand
GAGCCCCCCGAAGGACAACCGCATGCCGATGATCGACATCCAGGGCATCTCGAAGTGGTACGGCAGCTTCCAGGTGCTGACCGACTGCACCACCAGCGTCGAGAAGGGCGAAGTGGTCGTCGTCTGCGGCCCGTCCGGTTCCGGCAAGTCGACGCTGATCAAGTGCGTGAACGCGCTCGAGCCCTTCCAGAAGGGCGACGTGGTCGTCGACGGCATATCGCTGGCCGACCCGAAGACCGACCTGCCCAAGCTGCGCGCACGGGTCGGCATGGTGTTCCAGAACTTCGAACTGTTCCCGCACCTGTCGATCACCGAAAACCTGACCCTGGGCCAGGTGAAGGTGCTCGGCCGCCCCGCCGAGGAAGCGAAGACCCGCGGCCTGAAGCTGCTCGACCGGGTCGGCCTGATCGCGCAGAAGGACAAGTTCCCGGGCCAGCTCTCGGGTGGCCAGCAGCAGCGGGTGGCCATCGCACGCGCGCTGTCGATGGACCCGATCGCGATGCTGTTCGACGAGCCGACCTCGGCCCTCGACCCGGAGATGGTCAACGAGGTGCTGGACGTGATGGTCGAGCTGGCGCACGAGGGCATGACGATGATGGTGGTCACCCACGAGATGGGCTTCGCGCGCAAGGTCGCCGACCGGGTGATCTTCATGGACCGCGGGGAGATCGTCGAGGACGCCACGAAAGAGGCCTTCTTCGGCAGCCCGCGCTCGGAGCGGGCGCAGCACTTCCTGGCGAAGATCCTGCAGCATTAGGAGCTTCGTCCGTGCGGGGACGCGAACATCCGATACCCGCGATGCTTGCTCCGTGCGCCCTCCAGAGAGGTTTCGGCCTGTGCACCGCTGTTGCCTCGTTCAAACGCCTTGCCTCAGCACCGCCGTGCCTGCGCCCAGCACCTGCGCTGATCGAGGGGACGGGGGGCCCTGCGCGGCGAGGTAAAGGAGGAGCCCCCGGGCGCGGCCACGCGCCTGGGGGCGGGGGACACGAGCAGCGCAGGGCCCCCCGCCCCCTCGATCCGGCACAGGCCGACAAGTCCCGCGAAGTCAACGTATCCAGCCCAGCCGCGTTTCGCGGATAATCCGCGGCTTTGCCGTGCCCCCTGCGGCGTTGCCGCGCCATAACCGAGCCGCCGATGTCCGCCCCTGCCCAGCCTGCACTGCCCACGCCCGCGCTGTCCGCGTCCGCGATCCTCCCGTACGCCGGCACCATCTTCCTGTCGGCCTTCCTGCTGTTCCTGGTGCAGCCGATCATCGCCAAGCAGATCCTGCCCTGGTTCGGCGGATCGGCGGCGGTGTGGACCACCTGCCTCGTGTTCTTCCAGAGCACCCTGCTCGCCGGCTACGCGTATGCCGACCTGACCACCCGCCTCGGCCAGAAGCGGCAGACCTGGCTGCACATCGGGCTGATGGTGCTGTCGATCGTCACCCTGCCGATCCTCGCCTCGGAAACCTGGAAGCCGATCGGCGACGAAGAGCCGATCCTGCGCATCCTGCTGCTGCTGACGCTGACCATCGGCCTGCCCTACTTCCTGCTGTCGACCACCACGCCGCTGCTGCAGACCTGGTACTGGCAGCGTTTCCGCACCGGCGTGCCGTACCGGCTGTTCGCGCTGTCGAACTTCGCCTCCCTGCTCGCGCTGCTCGGATTCCCGGTGCTGTTCGAGCCCTGGCTCGACCTCGATGCGCTCGGCTGGGGCTGGTCGGTGATCTACGCAGGCTTCGTCGTGGTCTGCGCGACCACCGGCTGGATCTCGATCAAGGCCGCGCGCGACAACCCGATGCCTGCGCCGACTGCCGCCGAGGCAGGCGAGGCGGCCGCCAGCAAGCCGTCCATCGGCACGCAGGTGCAATGGCTTTCGCTGTCGGCGATGGGTTCGGTGATGCTGCTCGCGGTCAGCAACCACATCACCCAGAACATCGCCAGCGTGCCGTTCATGTGGGTGGTGCCGCTGTCTCTGTACCTGATCACCTTCATCCTGTGCTTCGACCATCCGCGCTGGTACCTGCGCTGGCTGTACATCGGGTTGCTGATCCCCGGCCTGCCGCTGATGGCCTGGAAGATCCCGTCGCTGTCGCTGTCGGTCGCAGCGCCGCTCTATCTGGCCGGGCTGTTCGTCGCCTGCATGTTCTGCCACGGCGAGCTCGCGCGCCACAAGCCCGACCCGCGCCACCTGACCCGGTTCTACCTGATGATGTCGGTCGGCGGCGCGCTGGGTGCGGTGCTGATCGCGATCGTCGCGCCGCTCACCCTGAACGGCTACTTCGAGCTCAACATCTCGCTGGTGGCGCTGGCGCTGCTGCTGATGCTCCAGCTCGAAGGAAAGCAGCTGCTGCTGGGCATCGCGGTCGTGTTCGCCACGTCCTGGTATGCGACCAAGGGCGCACAGGAGTATTCGCAGGGCATGCGCGTGATGGAGCGGGACTTCTACGGCGTCGTTCGCATCAGTGACCGCGAGCACGACGGCACCACCTACCGGGCGATGCTCCACGGCAGCATCATCCATGGCGGGCAGCTGCTGGGCGAGAAGTTCAAGGGCGTACCCAGCGACTATTTCAGCACCACTTCCGGCTACGGCCGCATGTTCGCCGCGATGAACGAGATCGCCCCGGGTCCGCGCCGCATCGGCGTGATCGGGCTGGGCGCAGGCGTGGTCGCCGCCTACGGCCGCAAGGGCGACGATATCGTCTTCTACGAGATCAGCCCGAAGGTGATCGAGATCGAGAAGCGCGAGTTCAGCTTCCTCAGGGACACCCCGGCCACCACCTCGGTGATCATCGGCGACGGGCGCCTGTCGCTCGAGCGCGAGGCGCCGCGCGGCTACCATGTGCTGGGCGTGGATGCGTTCTCGGGCGATTCGATCCCGATGCACCTGATCACGCGCGAGGCGATGGCGCTGTACGTGAAGCATCTCGCCCCGGACGGGGTGATCATGTTCCAGGCGACCAACCGTTACATCAACCTGATGCCGGTGATCAAGCGCCTGGCCACCGAGTTCGGGATGGAGGCAGTGCTGGTGTCGGACAGCCCGGTCAACCGCGGTGGCGCCAGCTTCTGGAATTCGTCGACAGACCAGGTGATCGTCACCCGGAACAAGGCGCTGCTGGCGCATGCGCGGCTGGCCGATGCGGAGCAGATCGCCGATCGCCCGGAACTGCGGACGTTCACCGATTCGCACTACAACCTGTTCAGGATCCTGAAGTAGCAAGGGGTCAGAACACCATCGGTGCATCGGGGGTCAGGTCTTGCCTTTTGCCTGCCAGGCAAAAGGCAAGACCTGACCCCCTCACAACTCTGGGTACCAGCCGTCCCCGCCCCAGCGCAGCCTCGGGGTGTCGAACACGCCCAGTACCGGCACGTCCAGCGACGCCGCCACTGACTGCCACCCGGTGCCCTGCCGCATCGCGACCACCACGCCGCACAGGTCCGCGCCTGCCGACGCGAGCAGGCGGGCCACTGCGGACACGGTGGTGCCATTGGAGACCGTGTCGTCGACCACCACGACACGCCGTCCGGCCACCAGCGGCACCTGGTTCGGGTCGAGGTAGACCTTCTTGCCTTCGCCCGGGGTAGTGAGTGAACTGACGTCCTGCGCGAGCGCGTCCTGGTACCAGAACTTCCGCGAATACCCCAGCGGAACGTAGCGCTCGAAGCCCAGCGCCTCGGCCACCAGCGGCGACAGCGCCATGCCGAGCGTCGGCGGACCCACCACGACCTGCGCGGCGAGCGGCCGTGCAAGGCGGGTCATCGCCTCGGCGAGTGCGCGCACGACGGCAAAGGCCGCCTGGTTGGGGATCAGCGAGGCCACTGCGCGGCCGGGATCGGACGCGAGTGCCCGGATCGGCAATTCCAGCCAGCAGTCGGCGGACAGCCGTGCCGGATAGCGCCATCGATAGGGCGGCTGCAGCGCGCACTGGAGCGCATCGCGCTCGACCAGGCGCTGCCAGCACTCGGTCGTCGGGTGCACGAAACGCGCCGCATCGCCGGCTGCGGCTGCGGCTGCGGCTGCAGCCGCAGCGGCGTGCGCGTCGCTCATTCCCCGGGTGGCTGCGCCGCCCGTCCGTAGCCGGCCTGGATCTGGTCGCGCAGCCATGCGCAGATCCGGTTGAACTCGGGCGTGTCCTGCATGGTCACGTCGCGCGGGCGTCCGAACGGCAGCCGCAGGTCGGCGACGATGCGCGACGGCCGCGCGGTCATCACCAGCACGCGGTCGGCGAGGAACACGGCCTCGCGGATCGAGTGGGTCACGAACAGCGCCGTCTTCTGGTAGGTGTCCCAGAGCCGGACCAGCGCGATGTTCATGTCGTCGCGCGAGATCGCATCGAGCGCACTGAACGGTTCGTCCATCAGCATCAGGTGGGGATCGTTGATCAGCCCCCGGCACAGGGCCACCCGCTGGCGCATGCCGCCCGACAGTTCGCGCGGCCGCTTGGCCTTGAAATCGCCCAGCCCCACGCGCTCGAGGAGGCGGTGCGCTTCAGCTTCATAGTCTGCAACCGGCCGCTTCTGGGTGCGGATCGGGAACAGCACGTTGTCGAGCACGCTCTTCCAGGGCAGCAGCGTCGGATCCTGGAATATGTAGCCGAAGTCGCGCCGGGGCCCGGTCACGCGCGTACCCTCGATCCAGATCTCGCCCTCGGTCGCGCTCTCGAGCCCGCCGACCATCGACAGCAGCGTGCTCTTGCCGCAGCCGCTGGGCCCGAGGATGGACACGAACTCGCCGGCGGCGATGTCCAGGTTGGCCAACCCCACTGCCTCGACATCGCCGGTACGGGTCTGGTAGACCTTGCGCGCATGGCGCAGGGACAGGTAGGCGGCATCCCGGTCGGGCAGGATCGACTGCGGATGGCGCCACGCGGCGGCGGGATCGTCCCCGGCGGCCGGCACCGGGTTGGCTGGGACATCCATCGCGGTCTCCTTCAACGGGGGCGGTCGCCGAAGCGTTCGATCGTCCAGCGCTCGCACAGCGCAACCACGCCGTAGAACACCAGCCCGAACACGCACAGCACGCTGATCGCCGCGAGGATCAGCGCGGTCTCGGCCTGGGCGGACGCGAACAGGATCAGGTAGCCCAGCCCTGCCCTGGAGGTGATGAACTCACCGACGATGACGCCGATGATCGCGAACGTGGACGCGATCTTCATGCCGCTGAAGATGTACGGCATCGCATGCGGCAGGCGCACCGACACGAACGTCTGCCAGTTGGAGGCCGTGAGCGCGCGGCACAGCCGCAGCAGGTCGCGCTCGACGTTGTCGAGCCCGGCGAGGGTGGCGATCACCACCGGGAAGAAACTCACGAACACCGAGAACGACAGCCGCGCCTCCGGCCCCAGCCCGAACCACACCACGAACAGCGGTGCCAGGGCGATCTTCGGGATCAGCTGGAAGAACACCACGTTCGGGTAAAGGGTCTCGCGGATGATGGTCGACGCCGACAGCAGCGTGGCCAGGGTGATGCCCAGCACGGTGGCGATGGCGAAACCGGCGAGGCTCTGCCAGATCGTCGGCCACGCGTGCATCATCAGCAGCGGGAACGCGTTCACCAGCCGGTCGAGCACGGCCGAGGGCGGCGGCAGCAGCACCTCGGGCACCTGCGCCCAGCGGGTTCCCGTTTCCCAGATCGCGAGCACCAGCGCGGCGGCCAGCACCGGCAGCGCGAGCCGGCGCAGCGTGAGCAGCCCGGCACGGCGCCGGGCGGCAGACACGGAGGCGGCCTGGGCAGCCGCCAGGGTGGCTGCGTCGGCCGGCGCGTTCAGGGCGGATGCGGACGGCATCGCCGGCTCAGGAGGTCAGCAGCTTGCGGACCTTCTCGGTGTTGCGCCGGATGGCGTCCCATTCCGTCCCGGACAGCTTCGTGCGACCGGCAAAGCGGTTGGTCACGATCTGCTCGGCCGTGAACGGCTTGCCGTCGCTGACCGCGAACTTCAGCGTGGCCTCGACCATGCCCTGCACCTTCTTCATGTCGGCGACCCCGAGCCCGCCCTTGATCGCCTCGTCGGCGACCATGGTGTGGTGGGCCAGTGCCTGCGCCAGCGCGAAGTTCTCGCGGCCGGTCTTCACCGCGGCGATCTCGGGCTGCTCGCGCACGATGATGTCGATCGCTTCCTCGGGGTTGCGCAGCGTGAACACAACCGATTCGATGAACGCATCGACCATCGCCTGCACGAAGGGCGCGTCCTTCTCGACCGTCTCCGGCCGGCAGATCAGCTGGCCCGAGTAGAAGTCGAGGCCGGTCTGCGCCCAGCCCATGAAGCGGGTGTCGAAACCCAGCGACTGGAACAGCGGCAGGCTGGAGGTGCCGATGCAGGTGATCGCGTCGACCTGCTTGTTGATCAGCGCGCGCTCGATCAACTGGCTGTCGAGCGTCTGCCGGGTGATCTTCTTGCCATCGACCTTGTTGCGGTCGAGCCAGGCGTTGAAGAACGGCGCTTCGGCCGAGGTCAGCACCATGCCGACGGTACGGCCCTCGAGGTCCGCGGGCTTGCGGATCGGCGAATTCTCGGGAACGGCCACGCCCATCAGAGAGTCGTAGCCGACGGTTGCGACCGCGGTGGTGAACAGGCCTCGCGCGGCATTGACGACGATGCCGGGCGTGAACACGAAGCCGAAGTCGAACTTGCCGTTGGCAACGGACTGGGTGGCCGCCGGCGAACCGAAGCCGCGCGAGATCTCGAGGTCGATGCCCCGGCTCTTGAAGTAACCGCGGTTGCGCCCGATCACCGGCCAGAAGTTGGATCCGTTGACGATCCACGGCAGCGTCATCGAAACCTTGCGCGGCGTCTGCGCGTGGACATTCGCGAACGGCGAAACGAGGGCAACGGCGCCGGCCGCCGCAGCACCGCCCACGATACGGCGACGGGTGGCATCTGGACGGGACGGGGAACGGACAGGGTCGTGCGACATGGAATCTCCGGGCTACAGAAGGAAGGGTCTCGCGGCGGCCTGCACCCTAGCGCATCTGCGGGGTGCACGCCAGTGGTGCTCGCGCCCTGTTTCGGGGCGCTTGTCGTGCCTTGGCAGGACGGCGGCCCGCGTAACGCCGCCCTCCTGTGCTGCAATGCCCGGTTGCAATGCAAATGCCGTGCCGCCGTGAAGGGCGGGACACCAGCATGTCCTCGGGCTGACTCAGGCCGATACCCGGTCGATCACTCCATCGATGAATTTCTCACATTGCGCGATCTGGTCGAGCGCGACCCACTCGTTGGGCTTGTGCGCCTGCTCGATGCTGCCCGGCCCGCAGATCACCGAAGGAATGCCTGCCTGTTCGAACAGTCCGGCCTCGGTGCCATACGACACACGTCCGGTATCGGACAATCCAGACAAGGCACGGGCGAGCTTCACGATCTCGTCGTCGGCATCGACGTTGAGCCCCGGCATGGACGACAGCAGTTCCCAGGTGAAGCCGGTACCGGGCTGCACCCGGTGCATCTCGGGCAGCAGCGTGCCCTCGGCGTAGCCCTTCACGGCGTCGAACAGTGCATCGGGATCGGCACCGGGCAGGAACCGGAACTCGAAGTCGAACGTGCATTCGTGGGGCACGATGTTGAGCTGCGTGCCGCCGCGGATCACGCCGGTATGCACGGTCGTGTGCGGAACATCGAACTCGGGCAGGTACGGCCCCTCGTCGCGGAACTTCCGCTGCAGGGCCTTCAGGAAGGCGACGATCTCGCAGGCTGCCTCGACCGCATTCACGCCCTGCGGCGCGTAGGCCGAGTGCGAGGCATGGCCATGTACCTTGCAGCGCCAGGAGTGCTTGCCCTTGTGCGCGACGATCGGACGCATCAGCGTGGGTTCGCCGACCATGCAGGCCGAGGGCTTCACGCCGGCATCGGCGAGGTCGGCGATCAGCCGGCGCACGCCGATGCAACCGATCTCTTCGTCGTAGGAGAACGCGAAGTGGACCGGCGACTTCAGGTCGCGCGCCATGAAGGACGGCAGCTTCGACAGCACGACGCCGACGAATCCCTTCATGTCCGACGCCCCCCGGCCGTACAGCCGGCCATCGCGCTCGACCATGGTGAACGGATCGGAATCCCAGGGCTGGCCTTCGACCGGCACCACGTCGGTGTGGCCGGACAGCACCAGCCCGCCACGACCGTCCGGCGCACGGGGCCCGAACGTGGCGAACAGGTTGGCCTTGCGACGGTCGTCGTCGAAGGTCAGGCGCACATCGGCCACGCCATTGAACTTCAGGTAGTCGCGGACGAAATGGATCAGCTCGAGGTTCGAATCGCGGCTGGTGGTCGGAAAGCCGATCAGCTGGCGGATCATCTCGATCGACGCGTCCGAGGGGCGCGATGGGTGGGCATTCATGGTGTCGCTCCGGTATCGACGGACAGGATAGGCAGCCCGCAACGGGCCGTCAAACCGGCCCCGGGTGTACGGACCTGCGCGCGCGGCGCCCGCGCACGGACGCTGCATGCTTCGGTTGAGCCGGGCGTTCGGCTATCCTGCAAGCCTCGACCACAAGGGGACCGACCGATGCCATCGATGCGCCGCATGACCGCAACTGCCGCCCTGCTGCTGGCGGCAGCCGTCGCCTTCGTCGCCTCGCCGCCGGCGCCCGCACGCGCACAGGAACTGTCGATCGGGCTGTCCTCGGCCGTCACCTCGATGGACCCGCATTTCCACAACCTGTCGCCGAACAACAACGTGATGGAGCACCTGTACGAGACGCTGGTCGCGAAGGACGGAAGCTACCGGTTGCGACCCGGCCTCGCCGAGTCCTGGCGCACCCTGGACGACCTGACCTGGGAGTTCCGGCTGCGCAAGGGCGTGCGCTTCCATGACGGCTCCGAGTTCACCGCGGCCGACGTCGTCGCCTCGCTGCGCCGGGCGCCGAACGTGCCGAAGAGCCCGTCCTCCTTCGGCATCTACACCCGGCAGATCGCAGACGTGCAGGTGGTCGATCCGTTCACCATCCGGGTGCGCACGAAGACGCCTTACCCGCTGCTGCCGAACGACCTGTCCACCATCTACGTGATCTCGGCGAAGCACGAAAAGGCGAGCACCGAAGACTTCAACGCCGGCCGTGCGGTCAACGGCACCGGACCCTGGCGCTTCGTGCGCTGGCAACCGGACGACCGCATCGAACTCGCGCGCAACGACGGCTACTGGGGCGCGAAGCCCGCCTGGGAGCGGGTGACGCTGCGCATCATCGCGAAGGACCCGACCCGGGTCGCGGCACTGCTCGCCGGCGACGTGCGCGCGATCGAGAACGTGCCCACGGCAGACATCGCCCGCCTGTCCCTCAACAAGGAACTGACGCTGGCGCGCGGCGTCTCGAACCGGTTCATCTACCTGCACATGGACAGCGCGCGCGACCGATCGCCGTTCGTGGCCGATGCCGCCGGCAAGCCACTCGAGAAGAACCCGCTGAAGGACGTACGCGTGCGGCGCGCGATGTCGATGGCGGTGAACCGGCAGGCGATCGCCGACAAGGTGATGGACGGCGCGGCCGTGCCGACCGGCCAGCTGCTGCCGCCCGGACTGTTCGGTTACGTGCCGGGCATCCGGCCGCCGGCCTACGACCCGGATGGCGCACGCAAGCTGCTCGCCGAAGCGGGCTACCCGGACGGCTTCACGATCACGCTGCATGCGCCCAACGACCGCTACGTGAACGACGAGCAGGTCGCGCAGGCGGTGGCCGGCATGCTGTCGAAGGTCGGCATCCGCACCCGCGTCGAGGCAATGCCCTCGGCGGTGTTCTTCAGCCGGGCGAACAACCTCGATTTCAGCTTCATGCTCGTCGGCTGGGCCGCGGCCACCGGCGAAGCCTCTTCCTCGCTGCGCTCGCTGCTGGCCACGTTCGACAAGGAAAAAGGCCTGGGCGTGTCCAACCGCGGCCGGTACTCGAATGCGAAGGTGGACCAGCTCACCGAAAAGGGCCTCGCCACGCTGAACGACACGGCCCGCGAGAAGCTGTTCCAGGCGGCCACCGAAGCCGCCATGGCCGATGTCGGGCTGATCCCGCTGTACCACCAGGTCGGCGTCTGGGGCATGCGCCGCGGGCTCGGCTACACCGCGCGTACCGACGAGGCCACCTGGGCGCACGAGTTCAGGCTCGAGAAGTAACCCACTCTCGCACAAGGCCGCCCCCGCCCGTGCTCGCCTTCATCCTCCGCCGCCTGATGCAGAGCACGGGCGTGCTGTTCGTCATGTCGCTGCTGGTGTTCTTCGGCGTGTATGCGATCGGCAACCCGGTGGATATCCTGGTCAACCCGAACGCCGACCAGCAGGACATCGCGCGCGCGATCGCCGAACTCGGCCTCGACCAGCCGCTGCACCTCCAGTACTGGCACTTCCTGTCCGGCGCACTGTCCGGAGACCTGGGCGTGTCGTTCTCCACCGGCATCCCGGCGCTCGAGCTGATCTTCCAGCGCATGCCGGCGACGCTGGAGCTGGCGGCCGCCTCGATGGTGATCGCGATCGTGTTCGGCATCCCGCTCGGGCTGTACGCCGGCCTGCGACCGGAGTCGAAGGTGGCCAAGGGCATCATGGCGGGCTCGATCCTCGGCTTCAGCCTGCCGACGTTCTGGGTCGGGCTGATGCTGATCATGGTGTTCTCGGTCTGGCTCGGCTGGCTGCCGCCGACCGGCCGCGGCGACACCGTGGACCTGTTCGGCGTGCCGGTGTCCTTCCTCACGCTGGACGGCTGGAGCCACCTGCTGCTGCCCGCGACCAACCTGGCGCTGTTCAACCTCGCGCTGCTCATCCGCCTGACCCGTGCCGGCACGCGCGAGGTGATGGTGCAGGACTACATCCGCTTCGCCCGCGCCAAGGGCTTGTCGGATTCCCGGATCATCGGCGTGCATGTCCTGAAGAACATCATGATCCCGATCGTCACCATCGTCGGGCTCGAGTTCGGTTCGGTGATCGCGTTCGCGGTGGTCACCGAGAGCATCTTCGCCTGGCCGGGCATGGGCAAGCTGCTGATCGATTCGATCAACCAGCTCGACCGGCCGGTGATCGTCGCCTACGTGCTGCTGATCGTGCTGATGTTCGTGCTGATCAACCTGGTGGTCGACGTGCTCTATTCGCTGCTCGACCCGCGCATCCGGCTGGCCGATTCGGGGGGCGCGCGATGAGTTCGGCGGACCAGTCTCCGCTGCGCCGCTTCCTCGCCGACTTCGCCGCCAGCCGCGTCGCACTGGCCGCCGCGGTGCTGCTCGCCGCGATCCTGTTCGCCGCGCTGTTCGCACCGCTACTCTCGCCGCAGGATCCCTACGACCTGTCCCAGCTCGACATCATGGATTCGAAGCTGGAGCCCGGCGCGAAGGGCGCGTCGGGCAACACCTTCGTGCTCGGCTCGGACGAACAGGGCCGGGACCTGTGGAGCGCGATCCTGTACGGGCTGCGCATCAGCCTAGGCGTCGGCGTGCTCGCCACCGTCGTGGCGATGGCCTTCGGCTCGATGGTCGGCCTTGCCTCGGCCTGGATCGGCGGGCGCTTCGATGCACTGATGATGCGCATCGTCGACCTGCATCCTGGTCGCGCTGGTGCTGCTGGCGGTGCTCGGCCAGGGCGTCGACAAGGTGGTGATGGCGCTGGTCATCGTGCAGTGGGCCTACTACGCGCGCACCGTGCGCGGCAGCGCGCTGGTCGAACGCAACCGGGAATACATCGAGGCGGCGCGCTGCCTGGCACTGTCGCCCGCGCGCATCGTGCTGCGCCACCTGCTGCCGAACTGCCTGCCGCCGCTGATCGTGATCGCCACCGTGCAGGTCGCGCATGCGATCGCGCTGGAAGCCACGCTGTCCTTCCTGGGACTGGGCATGCCGATCACCTCGCCCTCGCTCGGGCTGCTGATCGCCAACGGCTACACCCAGCTCCTGTCGGGCAAGTACTGGATCAGCTTCTTCCCCGGCGTCGCGCTGGTGCTGACCATCGTCGCGATCAACCTGGTGGGCGACCACCTGCGCGACGTGCTCAACCCGAGGCTGTCGCGATGAGTGCGGCGGACGCACCCGGACCTGCACCGCTGCTCCAGGTCGAAGGCCTGCGTACCGGCTTCCCGTCGCGCAGCGGCATGCTGCATGCCGTCGACGGCGTCGACTTCAGACTCGACCGCGGCGAGATCCTGGGGCTGGTCGGCGAATCCGGATCGGGCAAGAGCGTCACCGGCTTCTCGATCCTCGGCCTGGTGGATCCACCGGGGCGCATCCTCGGCGGGCGGGTACTGCTCGACGGCGTCGACCTGGCCGCGCTCGACGAGCGCGCCCGGCGCGCGATCCGCGGCAAGCGCATCGCGATGATCTTCCAGGATCCGATGATGACGCTGAACCCGGTGCTGCGCATCGACACCCAGATGATCGAGGCGGTCACCGCGCACGAAGCGACCGGCACGGCACAGGCACGCGAGCGCGCCCGCGCGGCGCTGGTGCAGGTCGGCATCGCGGCGCCCGACGAACGCCTGCTCGCATATCCCCACCAGCTCTCCGGCGGCATGCGGCAGCGGGTGGCGATCGCGATCGCGCTGGTCAACCGCCCCGACCTGATCATCGCCGACGAGCCGACGACCGCGCTCGACGTCACCATCCAGGGGCAGATCCTGCACGAAATGCAGGCGCTGGTGCGCGAGTCGGGCACGGCCCTCGTCTGGATCACCCATGACCTGTCGGTGGTCGCCGGCCTCGCCGACCGGGTGTGCGTGATGTACGCAGGGCGCATCGTCGAATCCGGCCCGGTCGATGCGGTGCTCGATGCGCCGCGCCATCCATACACCCGCGGCCTGATCGACTCGGTGCCGGCGATGAACCCGCGCGGCCGGCCGCTGGCGCAGATCCCGGGCAATGCGCCCTCCCCGGTCGACCTGCCGTCGGGTTGCGCCTTCCGCGCGCGCTGCACGCGGGCGATCGAGCGCTGCGCCGGGATGCCGCCGCTCGAGGCGCCGGCCGATGAAGCCACGGCCGCACGCGCGGTTCGCTGCTGGAATCCGGTGCCGCTGCCGGCGCAGGCAGGCCGATGACCCCGGACGTCCCGCTGCTCGAACTGCGCGGCATCGAGCGCCGCTTCGAGCGCCCGCTCGACCTCGCCGCACGCATCGCGAACCGCTTCGGCGCCGGCCTGGCCGCGCAGGTCGTGCACGCGGTCGACCAGGTCGACCTGTCGCTGATGCGTGGCGAAGTGGTCGGACTGGCGGGGGAATCCGGCTGCGGCAAGTCGACGCTGGCACGCATCGCCGCCGGCATCCTCGAACCGGGGCGTGGCGACCGACTGTGGCAGGGCCGGTCGATCGCCGCGATGGCCCCCGCCGAGAAGACCGCCACCGAACTCAAGGTGCAGATGATCTTCCAGGATGCGTTCGCGTCGCTCGATCCGCGCATGCGCGTCGACGACATCATCGCCGAGGCACCGCTCGCGCACGGGCAGGTCGACCGGGCACGGAAGGAGGAACTGGTGGACACGATGCTGCGCCAGGTCGGGCTCGATCCGGCGGCGAAGCGGCGCTGGCCGCACCAGTTCTCCGGCGGCCAGCGCAGCCGGATCGGCATCGCCCGCGCGCTGGCGGTACGGCCGGAACTGCTGGTCTGCGACGAGGCGGTGGCCGCGCTGGACGTGTCCATCCAGGCGCAGGTGCTCAACCTGTTCATGCAGCTGCGTGCCGACCTCGGACTGACCTACCTGTTCATCAGCCATGACCTCGGCGTGATCCGCCACCTCGCCGACCGGGTGCTGATCATGTACCTCGGCCGCATCGTCGAGTCCGCCCCGGCGGGCGAGCTGTTCGCGGCGCCGAACCATCCGTACACGCAGGCACTGCTGTCGGAGGTGCCGACGCTCGCGCTGCGCCGTCGCCAGTACCAGCCGGTGCGCGGCGAGATCCCCTCTCCCCTGGCGCCGCCCCCGGGCTGCCATTTCCATCCCCGCTGTCCGCATGCGATGCCACGCTGCGCGGTCGAGGCGCCGGCACTGCGGGAGATCGCGCCGGGACGCCGGTCGGCCTGCCACCTGAACGAAGGCGCATGATGAGTGACGAACCCGAGGAACCCGCCTCCGCCCGCGCGCCGCTGCTCGATCCGCCGGTCGCGGTCGAGGCGGTCATCGGCTTCCTGCTGTCCGGGCTGCTCTGCTGGAACGCATGGCCGTGGATCGCCACGCACGCCGCCGGTGGCGCGCCCCCGGACAGCGCCGGCCCGGCAGACCCGTCCGCCATCGTCGCCGCCGTGCTGCTCTACGGGCTGGCCTGGCCGGCGATCGCCGCCGCGACGATGGGTGCGCTGCACTATGCGCTGCGCGGGCTGGCCCCCGGTTTGCGGCTGAAGGTGTCCGGCGGATTACTCGTGGTGTTGATCGCGGCCGCATGGGCATGAACACCGGAGGTCGGGAATCGTGCGCTGGGCGACGGTTCCGGGTGTTGCAGGGTGCGGCTGACCGGACTAGCATCACCAAGTAATGCTTTTGGAGTGCCCGATGGATTCCACCTCAGTCACCCGCAAGGGGCAGGTGACGATCCCGAAGGAAATCCGGCGCCAGCTCGGCATCCGCCAGGGCAGTCGCATCGAGTTCGTATACGTCGGCGATCGGGTCGAGTTGCGGGTCAAGAGCACCCCGTCCGGCGCTACAGGCAGCGGATTCGGCCTCGTCAGGAGCGCAAGGACCCCGGTTCCCGCCGACTTCGATCCGGCCGATCTGCTCGGACGATGATCGGTCTGGACACGAACGTCCTCGCCCGCTACTACATTGCGGATGCGAGCGATGGAGAGGCAGGCCTCCAGCGCGAGGCAGCCCGGCGATTGATCGAGTCCGGGCAGTCCCTGATGATCAGCAAGACAGTGCTGCTCGAACTGGAATGGCTGATGCGGGGCTACTACGGGCTCACGCTCGAAGACGTCCACGCGGTCCTGCGCCACGTGCTCGAATTGCCGCAAGCCGACGTGGAGGATCGCGTCGCGGTCGCGCAGGCCGTTGCGAACATGGACGCAGGCCTGGACTTCACGGATGCCCTGCATCACGCGAGTTATCGTACCTGCACCGCCGTCGCCTCCTTCGACGACCGGAAGTTCGCACGCCGCGCACGCCGCATCGGACTCGCCCCGGCCGTGATCGTTCCCGCGTGATCCTGCCCCGCGGGCCGCGAGTGCCGACCATGTTAGATTAACGTCCCGGCCCCGCAAGATCGCCCCAGACTCCAGCCAGAGGTTCAGCCATGATCAAGATCAACCAGCGCCCCGCCGCCGGCCCGACCATCCGCCTGCATCCGGACGACAACGTGCTGATCGCACGCACGCCGATCGAACTGGGCGCGAAGCTCGACGGTGGCCTGACCAGCCGCGGGCAGGTGCCCGCCGGCCACAAGATCGCCGCGCGCGCGATCGTGAAGGACGAGCCGATCCGCAAGTACAACGTCACCATCGGCTTCGCCTCGGCGGACATCCCCGCCGGTGCCTACGTCCACTCGCACAACATGGAGTTCCGCGAGTACCAGCGCGACTATGCATACACGCGCGACTACAAGCCGGTCGAGATGATCCCGGAAGCCGAACGGGCGACGTTCATGGGCATCGTGCGCGAGAACGGGCAGGTCGCCACCCGTAACTTCATCGGCGTGCTGTCGACGGTCAACTGCTCGGCGACGGTCGCGCACAAGATCGCCGAACACTTCACGCCGGAGCGCCTCGCGGAGTATCCGAACGTCGACGGCGTGGTCGCCTTCGCGCACGGCACCGGCTGCGGCATGGAGATGACCGGCGAGCCGATGGACCTGCTGCGCAGGACGATGGCGGGCTACGCCCTGCACGCCAACCTCGCCGGTGCACTGATCGTCGGCCTCGGCTGCGAACGCAACCAGGTGAACAAGCTGCTCGCCGAGCAGAAGCTCAATGCCGGTGCCCGCCTGCACACCTTCGTGATGCAGGACGAAGGCGGCACCACCAAGACGATCGCTGCCGGCATCGCCGCGGTGAAGTCGATGCTGCCCGAGGCGAACAAGGTCACGCGCACGAAAGTGCCGGCGAGCCACATCACCGTCGGCCTGCAGTGCGGCGGTTCGGACGGCTTCTCGTCGATCACCGCCAACCCGGCGCTGGGCGCGGCGATGGACCTGCTGGTGCGCCATGGCGGCACCGCGATCCTGTCGGAGACGCCCGAGATCTACGGCGTCGAGCACACGCTCACCGCGCGCGCGCGCTCGAAGGAAGTCGGCGAGAAGCTGATCGAGCGCATCCGCTGGTGGAAGGACGAATACACGCCCGGCCGCGACACGCAGATCAACGGCGTGGTCAGCCCGGGCAACCAGTCGGGCGGCCTGGCCAACATCTTCGAGAAGTCGCTCGGATCGTCGATGAAGGGCGGCACCGGGCCGCTGATGGAGGTCTACCGCTATGCAGAGCCGGTGACCCAGAAGGGCTTCGTGTTCATGGACACGCCCGGCTTCGACCCGGTCTCGGCCACCGGCCAGATCGCCGGCGGTGCGAACGTGATCTGCTTCACCACCGGGCGCGGTTCGATGTTCGGCGCCAAGCCGGTGCCGTCGATCAAGCTCGCCACCAACACGCCGATGTACACCCGGCTCACCGAAGACATGGACATCAACTGCGGCGGCATCCTGGACGGCAGCCATACCCTGCAGGAAATGGGACAGGAGATCTTCGAGCACATCCTGCGTACCTGTTCCGGCGAGCGGAGCAAGAGCGAACTGCTCGGCCTGGGCGACCACGAGTTCGTGCCGTGGAACATCGGCGTGACCGGCTGAGCGGCTGACCGGGGTTGCTCAGCTACCGCCACGCCTTCCATGCCGGCAACCATGCCGACGTGCTCAAGCACATGGTGCTGGTCGACCTGATCGGCCACCTGCAGCAGAAGGACAAGCCGTTCTGGTACATCGACACGCATGCCGGTGCCGGCCTCTACCCGCTTGACACACCGACGGCGCTGAAGACCGCGGAGTTCCAGGAGGGCATCGGCCGCCTCTGGCAGGCGCCAGGGCTGCCCGCGCCGGTGCAGGCGTATGTCGACCAGGTACGGTCGCTCAACCGCAGCGGGCGCCTGCTGCGCTACCCGGGCTCGCCACAGCTCGCCCTGCAGCTGCTGCGGCCCACCGACCGGCTGCACCTGTTCGACCTGCACTCCACCGACAGCCGACTGCTGCAGAAGCAGTACGACGGCGACCGGCGGGTCCGTGCGATCGCCGGTGACGGCTTCGCCGGACTGAGGGCCCTGCTGCCGCCGCAACCCCGGCGGGCGCTGGTGCTGATCGATCCGTCGTACGAAGACCGGCAGGACTACCGGCAGGTGGTCGACGCGACCGAAGATGCATTGCGCCGTTTCGCCACCGGCATGTACATGGTCTGGTATCCCCTCCTGTCGAAGCGCGAGGCGGTGCGGCTGCCCGCGGCGCTGTGCGCGCTGCGCGAACGCGACTGGCTGCAGGTCGAGCTGCGGGTGAAGGCACCGGCGCAGGATGGCATCGGCATGCACGGCAGCGGGCTGTTCGTGTTCAACCCGCCCTGGACGCTGCCGGCGATGCTGGAGGAAGCGATGCCGGCGCTGGTGCGGCTTCTCGGCCAGGACGCCGCGGCCGGGCACCTGCTGCGGCACGCCATCGCCTGAGGACCGTCGCGGCACGCCAGTCGCGGCCTGCCGTTTGCGGCCGCCGCCGGCATGCTGATAAGCTCGACCTCGATGCACGGCGGGCCGTGCACACGACATGCGCGGGACAAGCGCATGCGCCGGCCCCCGGGACGACGGTGCCGTCTGGGGATGGCACCGTGCAACCACGGTGCCGCCCGCGGCGGCCCAACGGAGGAAACCCACGATGTCGCGATCACCGTACGCACTGCGCCGCTGTGCGCTGCTTTCCACGATCGGCGCAGCCGGGCTGGCCATCCTGTCAGCTGCCTCGATCCCGCCCGCCCAGGCGCAGGCATTCCCCGTCAAGCCGATGCGCATGATCCTGCCGTTCCCGCCGGGCGGCCCGACCGACCTGCTCGGGCGCAGCATCGCGGCCAAGCTGTCGGAACAGGTCGGCCAGCCGGTGACGGTCGACAACCGGCCGGGTGCGGGCGGCAACCTTGGCCTCGAGATCGCGTCCAAGGCAGCACCCGATGGCTACACGATGGTGCTGACCTCGCCCCTGATCTCGATCAGCCCTTCGCTCTATGCGAAGCTCAACTACGACCCGATGAAGGACCTGGCCCCGATCTCGCTGCTGGCGGTGATCCAGAACATCCTGATCGTGCATCCGTCGGTGCCGGCCAAGACCCTCGGCGACCTGGTGAAGATCGCGCGCGCCAGCCCCGGGCGGCTCAACTACAGCTCCGGCGGCGTCGGCACCACCGGCCACCTGGCCGCCGAACTGCTGAACAGCCTGATGAAGATCCGCACCGTGCACGTCCCCTACAAGGGTTCCGGGCAGGCACTGGTCGGCCTGATGTCGGGCGAGACCGACATGCTGATCATGGCCGCGGCGATCGCAGCGCCGCAGATCACGGCGGGCAAGGTGAAGGCGATCGCACTGCTGGCCGAGAAGCGGGTCGCCAACCTGCCGAACGTTCCGACCGCCGCCGAATCGGGCGTGGCCGGGTTCGAGGTGCCGATCTGGTACGGCATGCTGTCGCCCGCCGGAACGCCGCGCGACCTGATCAACCGGCTGAACGCGGAGCTGGTCAAGGCGCTCGCCTCGCCCGACCTGCGCGACAAGCTCGCCGCCTCGGGCATCGAATCGCGCACCAGCACGCCGGACCAGTTCGCCGAGTTCATCCGCAGCGAGGCCGTGCGCTACGGACGCGTGATCCGCGACGCCGGCATCAAGGGCGAGTAGTCCGGACACTGCCGCCAGCCCCCAGCAAACACCGAAGGAAGAACCGTGGCCAGGAAGAGCATCCGCAGCCTGCTGAAGGAAGAGAAACCCCTCGTGCTGCCAGGCGCGCACGATGCGCTGTCCGCGCTGCTGATCAAGCAGGCCGGCTTCAAGGGCTTCTTCATCGGCGGCTTCCAGACCGCCGGCGCGCGCCACGGGTTGCCGGACATCGGCCTGTGCCAGCTCGGCGAGTTCGGTGCGGCCTTCCGCGACATGGTGAATGCCTGCGACCTGCCGGTGCTGGTCGATGCCGACAACGGCTATGGCGACGTGAAGAACTGCGTGCACCTGCTGAACAGCTACGAGCGCATGGGCATCTCGGCGCTGTTCATCGAAGACCAGGTGGCGCCGAAGCGTTGCGGGCACATGGCCGGCAAGCGGGTGGTGCCCACCGAAGAGATGGAAGCCAAGCTTCGCGCGATGAGCGCGAACCGGATGGACCCTGAGACGTTCATCGTCGCGCGCACCGATGCCCGGGCGATCCACGGGCTGGACGAAGCGCTGCGCCGTGCCGAACGCTATGTGCGCGCCGGCGCCGACGGCGTGTTCATCGAGTCGATGCTGGACGAGGAAGAGATGGCACGCGCGGTGCGCGAGATCGACACCGTGCACGTGGCCAACATGCTCGAAGGCGGGCTGTCGCCGATCGTCAAGCCGTCGGTGCTGGGCGAGATGGGCTACGGCGTCGCGCTCTACGGCATAACCCTGCTGCTGCGCGTGGTGAAGACGATGCAGCTCGCGCTGGCCGACCTGCGCAGCGACGAGCTGAAGCTGGTCGGTACCGGGGCGAACTTCGACGACTACCTGAAGGTGGTCGGCATCGACCGCTGGCGCGCGATCGAGGAACAGTTCGGCGAGCAGCACGCGGACAGCGCGAAGACCGGTCACTAGGCATCAGGGCACCAGGACCCGCGATGATCCGCGCCGCAGCGATCGGCCTCGGCCGCTGGGGCCGCAACCATGTGCGCTCGGTCCAGGGCGGCGAGGCAGCGCCCAGCCCGCATGTGCGCTTCGTGCGCGCCGTGGTGCAGGCGCCCGATAAGTCGGCGGACTTCGCCCGCGAACACGGACTGGAACTGGGCACCGACTTCGACGCGGTGCTGGCCGACCCGTCGATCGACGCGGTGGTGCTGGCCACCCCGAACTCCCAGCATGCCGGACAGGTGCGTGCCTGCGCCGCGGCCGGCAAGTCGGTGCTGAGCGAGAAGCCGCTCGCGCTGTCGCTCGACGATGCCCGGTCCGCCGTGCAGGCGTGCATCGACGCTGGCGTCGTGCTCACCGTCGGCCAGGACAAGCGGCACTGGCCGTCGATGCGTGAACTGGGCCGGGTGGTCGCCAGCGGCGTGCTCGGCCCGGTGCTGCATGCAGAAGGCCATTTCAGCAACGAGAACCAGAAGAACTTCTTCACCAGCTGGCGCGAACGGCCGGAGGAAGCGCCGGCGTCGAGCCTGACCGCCACCGGCATCCATGTGCTGGACGGCATGATCCGCCTGTTCGGGCCGGTGACCCGGGTCAGCGCGACCACCGTCTCCCAGCCGCCGCCGGACGAAGCCCTGGACGCCCTGACCATGGTCTACACGTTCGAGCGCCCGATGTCCGCCGTGCTGTGCGGCGTGCGCCCCACCCCGCTGTTCTGGCGACTGCACGTGTTCGGCCGCGACGGGTCGGTGGAAGCCATCGGCGACCGCGAAGTCGTGGTCCGCCTGACCGGCCAGCCGGTGCAGCGCCTCGACCTGCAGCCGGTCAACGGCCTGCGCCTGCAACTGGAAGCCTTCGCCGCCGCCGTCGCCGCCCGCGCGCAATCCACTGCCTGGCCGATCCCCCCGGCCGAAATGCTCGGTACCATTGCAGCCGTGGAAGCCGTCGCCCGATCGCTTCGCGACGGCGCCCCCGTGCAGGCCACCCTGCCCTGAAAACAATTGGGGTCAGAGACGATTTGACAGACCCGGGGCAGACACGGATTTGCGAAAATTCGTCTCTGACCCGGATTTCCGCAAGGAGTAGCGTGTGACTCGCAACACCCCGGTGATCGACGTGCACAGCCATGTGCTGCCGAAGCCGCTGATCGAGGCGATCGCCGCCCGGCCGCGGGAACACGACATCGAGGTGGTGCGCGACGCGCAGGGCGCGGTCAGTCGCTTCAAGCGCAGCGACGGGCACGCCACGCCGATCCCGGACGAGTTCCACGATGCCGACGCCAAGGTCGCCGGCATGGACCGCAAGGGCATCGACATCTCGGTGCTGTCGACCACGCCGTTCGTGTTCTTCTACTGGCTGCCCGCCGACCGCGCCCTCGCCGCCGCGCAGGTCACCAACGACGGCATCGCGCGCATGGTCGCAGCACGGCCCGACCGGCTGCGCGGCATGGCCACGCTGCCGATGCAGGATGCCGACGCCGCGATCGCCGAGCTGGAGCGCTGCGTGCGCGACCACGGCTTCCGCGCGCTCGAGGTCGGCTGCACGGTGCAGGACCAGCAGCTGTCCGAGCCGCGCTTCCGTCCGATCCTGAAGCGCGCCGCGGAGCTGAAGGTGGTGCTGTTCGCGCATCCCCATTTCGTCGGCGGAGTCCGCAATCAACTGGAGTGCTGGTACCTCGCCAACCTGGTCGGGCACCCGCTCGACACCGTGCTGATGGCGAGCCACCTGATGTTCAGCGGCACGCTCGACGAGCTGCCCGACCTGAAGATCATCCTCGCGCATGGCGGCGGCTACCTGCCCTACCAGATCGGACGACTCGCGCACGGCCATGAATGCCGCACCGAGACGAAGGCGCAGTCGAAGACCTCGCCGCTGGAACTGCTGCGCCGGTTCTGGTGCGACGCGCTGACCCATGACGCGATGGCACTGAAGTACCTGGTCGACCGGGTCGGTGCCGACCGCGTCGTGATCGGCACCGATGCGCCCTACGACATGGGCGAAGAGGATCCGCTCGGGATGCTGGAGCAGCTGACCGGGCTCACCAACCAGCAGCGCGACCTGATCCACGGATTGAACGCGCTGGCACTGCTCGGGGAAGGACAGGCCTGATGGATCGGCAATCGGATGGCAAGACTGCGGGCAAGGGACGCGCGATCGTCATCGGCGGTTCGCTCGGCGGGCTGTTCGCCGCCAACCTGCTGCTCGCCCGCGGCTGGGACGTGAAGGTCTACGAACGCGCGAGCGACGACCTCGCCACGCGCGGCGCCGGCATCGGCACCCACGAGGAACTGTTCGCCGTGATGCGCGAACTGGGCATCACCATCGACGAGTCCATCGGCGTCGCGGTCAACCGCCGCATGTGCCTCGCGCTCGACGGCTCGCTGGTCTACGAACTGGCCGTGCCGCAGGTCATGAGCGCCTGGGCGCGCGTCTACCGTCCGCTGAAGGCGATGCTGCCCGACCGCTGCTACCGGCCCGGCACCGCACTGACCGGCTTCACCGAACACGCCGACCGGGTGGTGGTCGAGCTGTCCGACGGCACCCGCGACGAATGCGACCTGCTGATCGGCGCAGACGGCATCCGCTCGACCCTGCGCTCGATCTGGCAACCTGCGGCGATGCCGGTGTACGTCGGCTACATCGCCTGGCGCGGCGTGCTGCAGGAAAGCGCGATGCCGCCGGCGCTGCATGCGCAGCTGATGCCGAACTATGCGTTCGGCCTGCCCGAAGGCGAGATGATGCTGGCCTACCCGGTGCCGGGAAAGGGCGACGACGTGCGCCCCGGCCATCGCGGCTACAACTTCGTCTGGTACCGCCCCACCGACGAGCACACCCAGCTGCCCGACCTGTGCACCGACGCCACCGGCCGTTGCCATGGCCAGTCGATCGCCCCCCCGCTGATCCGCCCGGAAGTGATCCGGGCGATCAAGAAGACGGCGCGCGAAGTGCTCGCCCCGCAGATCGCCGAAGCGTTCGAACTCACCGAGCAGCCGTTCTTCCAGGCGATCTACGACCTGGAATCGACCACGGTCGGGAAGGGACGTGTCGCGCTGCTCGGCGATGCTGCCTTCGTCGCGCGCCCGCACATCGGCGCCGGCGTGAGCAAGGCCGCACTCGATGCGCTCGACCTGGTCAACCAGCTCGATGCCGCCCCGGGCGACGTGCCGGGTGCCCTGGCCACCTACGATGTCCGCCGTCGCAACTTCGGCAGCCGCGTGGTCGAGCGGTCACGCTGGGTCGGCGGCTACGTGCAGTGGCATGGCAAGCCGAAGCACCTGCACCCCGCCAACATGATGCCCACGGGACCCGAACATGTGCTGCGCGAGATCGGCGCACCGCTCGCCAAGATCAAGGAACTGCACGCGATGATGTGATCTGTGCCTGTAATGCTCGTCGGAGGTACATCCATGAACGAGGAGCATCCACCCTGGCACACGGCCGAGGTCTCTGCCGTCCTGCAGGCCCTCGGCACCGGAGCGCAGGGTCTTGACCCGGCAGAAGCCGGGCACCGGCTCGAGGTATACGGACCGAACCGCCTGACGGAAGCAGCGCCGCCGGGCCTTCTGGCGCGCCTGCTGCGCCAGTTCAACAACATTCTGCTGATCGTGTTGATGATCGCAGCCGGCCTGACCGCCGCGATGGGCCACTGGATAGACAGCGGCGTGATCGCCATGGTAGTCCTGCTCAACGCGCTGATCGGCTACGTGCAGGAAGGCAAGGCAGAGCGCGCACTGGACGCGATCCGCCATCTGCTCGCACCCCACGCCGTGGTCCTGCGCGGCGGGGCGCAGCACGACATCGATGCCGCCGGGCTGGTGCCGGGCGACATCGTGCTGCTCGCATCGGGCGACAGCCTGCCCGCAGATGTGCGACTGATCCAGGCGCGCAACCTGCGCGTGGATGAATCGGCCCTCACCGGTGAGTCGATGCCGGTAGACAAGGACATCGCCCCGGTCGCAGCCGACGCGGGTATCGGGGATCGGCTCTGCATGGGTCATGCCGGAACGATGGTGACCCAGGGGCAGGCGCGCGCCGTGGTGGTCGGCACCGGCGCGAACACCGAGATCGGTCGCATCGGGCGCATGCTCGAATCGGTCGAGACCGGCACCACGCCGCTGCTCGAGAAGATGGCCGTGTTCGGCCGACGGCTGACGCTGGTGATCCTCGCCGCCGCCGCCGCGCTGTTCGCATTCGGCACCCTGGTACGCGGCATGGATACGGCCGAGACCTTCATGGCCGCGGTCGGACTCGCGGTGGCGGCGATTCCTGAAGGCTTGCCCGCAATCCTCACCATCACCCTGGCCATCGGCGTGCAGCGCATGGCACGCCGCCATGCAGTGATCCGCCGGCTACCTGCGGTCGAGACGCTGGGCTCGGTGACCGTCATCTGTTCAGACAAGACCGGTACGCTCACCCGCAACGAGATGACGGTGCAGTCGGTGCTGTGCGCCAGACAAGCCTTCGATGTCGAGGGCGCTGGCTATGCACCGATCGGGACGATCTCGCGCAACGGCCGGCCGCTGGATGTGCTGCGGGCGCGGGCGACCGAGCCGGTGCTGATGCGCCTGGCGGAGGCTGCAGCCCTCTGCAACGACGCCAGCCTGCGCGAGGACGGCACGGGCTGGCATCTGGCGGGAGACCCGACCGAAGGCGCACTGCTGACCCTCGCGATGAAGGCAGGCCTGAACCCGACTACGCTGAAACTGGAGCGCGAGCGGCTGGACCTGATCCCGTTCGAGTCCGAGCATCGCTTCATGGCCACGCTGCATCCGGACGGTGAAGCGACGCGGGTGCTGGTCAAGGGCGCGCCCGAGCGGGTGCTTGCGATGTGTTCCCTGCAGGCACTGGGCGACGGAAAGGACGAGCCGCTGGCCGAAGCCCACTGGCATGCCGCGATCGAAGACCAGGCGCGGGCCGGTCGGCGCGTGCTCGCAGTGGCCACCCGCGCACTGCCCGCGGGCCGACACGAACTGCAGCATGCCGATGTCGAACAGGGCCTGACGCTGCTGGGCATCGTCGGCATCATCGACCCGCCACGGCCGGAGGCCGTGCAGGCAGTCGCGCGCTGCCAGGCGGCCGGCATCCGCGTGGTGATGATCACCGGCGACCATGGCGTCACCGCCGCCGCGATCGCGCAACAGCTGGGCATGGGCGAAGGACAGCAGGCGATCACCGGACAGCAGGTCGAGGCGATGGACGACACCGCGCTGCGCGAGGCGGTGCGCGATGCACGCGTGTTCGCCCGCGCGAGCCCGGAACACAAGCTGCGCCTGGTACGCGCCCTGAAGGCCAACGGCGAGATCGTCGCGATGACCGGCGACGGCGTCAACGACGCGCCGGCCCTGAAGCAGGCCGATGTCGGCGTCGCGATGGGAAGCAAGGGCACCGAGGCCGCCAGGCAGGCCGGTTCCGTGGTGCTGGCCGACGACAACTTCGCTTCGATCGCGCATGCGGTCGAGGAAGGGCGCACGGTTTATGACAACCTGAAGAAGACCGTCACCTTCCTGCTGCCGGTCAACGGCGGCGAGTCGCTGACCCTGCTGCTGGCGGTGCTACTCGGCATCGCGCTGCCGATCCTTCCGGCGCAGGTGCTGTGGGTGAACATGGTGAGCTCGGTCGCGCTGGCGATGGTCCTGGCCTTCGAACCGACCGAGGCCGGCGTGATGCGCCGCCCGCCCCGCCCGGTCGGCGAACCCCTGCTGACACGCTTCCTGGTCTGGCGCATCGCGTTCGTGTCCACCCTCTTCCTGGCGGGCATCTTCGGCATGTTCGAATGGGCGCTGTCACGAGGCGCCAGCATCGAAGCCGCCCGCACCGCCGCGGTCAACACCCTGGTCTGCATGGAGGTGTTCTACCTGTTCAGCGTGCGCTACCTGAAAGCGCCCTCGTTCACCTGGCAGGGCGTGCGCGGCACGCCGCGCGTGCTGGTCGCCGTGGCAGGGGTGTTCGCGCTGCAGTTGCTGTTCACCTTTACGCCACTGATGAACACGCTGTTCCAGACCGAGGCGCTGCCCTTCGCATGGGGCATCGTGATCATGGCAGCCGGCGTTTCGCTGCTGGTGATACTGGAGGTGGAGAAGGCGGTGCTGCGGCGGGTGGGTGCGATCCGGATGTAATCGGGCAATCCTTCACCCGTGTTTCCCCGCGGCGGCACCCCTCGGGCATCCGCCGCGGCACCCATGAATCAGCCCTGCCTGCGTCGACGCACCAGGCCGAACAGCGCCAATCCGCTTGCGAAGAGCACTGCCGCGCCCGGCACCGGAATGACGGTCGTCTGTCCGACGACCTGGATCGGGACATTGCCGATGGTCACGCCGTCGATGGCCATGCCCGACGCGAACTCATCGTCATTCCAGTTCGTGACGCCGAACTGCAGGAAATAGCTGCCTGCCGATGCGATGGTATAACTGGCCTTCACCCACCCGGTATGGCCACAGCCATTGACATTGAAGCACCTCCCCGAATCAGTGCCCAGGGGCGCCCAGGTCGTGCCGGACTGGATGGTCACCACCGCAGGATCAAGCGTCGCCGCAACGGCAGGAAGGCCGAATCCCGGCACGCTGCTTCCGAGTTCAGTCGTCCGCGCAGTGAACAGCACCGCGACCTGCGCCATCGACGAATCGAGCAACCGCGCCCAGGCATAGTCCGCGAAGCCGGCGCCGTCGCTGGTCACATAATTGAAATAGAACTGCAGGCTCTGGGCGGCGGTCGCCGAAAATGCTGCAGAGGTCATCGTTGCACCGACAATGGGGTTGGTTTGGCCGTTGTTCCTGTTGCCGATGCTGCCCAGCGCGCCGACGTCAGACAGGCCGTCAAAAGTCGAGATCCACCCATAGTTGCTGCTCGAACCCGGCGCCAGGCCGACCACGCCATTCGCCCCGGACGTACCGAAACTCGTGAAGGGATTGCCGTTGACCGACCAGCCGGTGGGCAGTCCGCCGCTGAACAGACCGGAGGCCAGCGCAGGGGTACCCAGCGACAGCATCGCGCCGATCGCGGCAGCCTTGCCAAAAGACTTCATGGAAACGCTCTTCATCGGTTTCGCTCCGGTCATTGAAAACAGGGGTCTGGATGCAGCCGGGACGCGCAGGACGCGCACCGCCAGCAACAGTAATTTCTCATGATCTGATCGTAGTCGCCCAAAATGCAAGGGTCAATGCCGAGACCACACCCTCGACGGGTTGCATTGATCCTTTCGGACTAACGAAAGGCTGATTTCCTGACGCCACCCCGCGCAGGACCCTCGGACACGCACCCGCGCGGTATGCCGCGCCCGTCGAGTTAGAATCCAGCCAACGTCCCACACACCCTGAAAGAACGCCATGGAACTCGGACTCAAAGGCAAGGTCGCCCTGATCACCGGCGGCAGCGAAGGCATCTCTGCCTGGCGAAGGAAGGCGCGATCGTCTCGATCTGCGCGCGCCGCGCCGAGCCGCTGGCGGCCGTCGAGAAGGAACTGCTGGCCACCGGCGCCACCGTGCTCGCCTTCCAGGGCGATGCCACCAACGGCGAGCAGATGCAGCAGTGGGTGAAGCAGGTGCACGACACGTTCGGCCACATCGACATCCTGGTCAACAACGCCGGCGGCTCGGGACAGCTGTCTTTCGACGAGATCGACGAGGCGCGCTGGCAGGAAGACGTGTCGGTCAAGCTGTTCGCACCGATGCGCCTGATCCGGCTGGTGCTGCCGTACATGAAGGCGCAGAAGTCCGGTTCGATCATCAACCTCACGATGGCCGCCGCGGCCACGCCGGGCGCGAACCAGCTGCCGACGGTGGTGAGCCGGCAGGCGGGCGCGACGCTGGCCAAGGCGCTGTCGAAGGAACTCGGCCCGCACAACATCCGGGTCAACGTCGTCTGCGTCGGCAAGATCAAGACGCCGCAGCAGGCGCGTGGCGCCAAGCGCAACAACCTGACCGTCGAGGAGCACTTCGCGCGCAACGCGAAGTCGGTGCCGCTGCAGCGCATGGGCGAGCCGGAAGACATGGGCAACGCGATCACCTTCCTCGTTTCGGACGCAGCCGGCTACATCACCGGCACCTGCGTCAACGTGGACGGCGGGCTGTCGGGCGTGCTGTAGGCCCGATGAACTCCACCCAGGCACTGCACGACCTCGGCCAGAGCCTCTGGCTGGACAACATCACGCGCGACCTGCTCGACAACGGCACGCTCGCGCGCTACATCGCCGGGCTGTCGGTGACCGGGCTGACCTCGAACCCGACGATCTTCGCCGGCGCGATCGGCGGCAGCAAGGCCTATGACGCCGGCATCGTGGTGAAGACGAAGGCCGGCCTGACCGACGAGGCGCTGTTCGTCGAACTGGCGCTGGAAGACCTGCGCCGCGCTGCCGACCTGTTCCGTCCCGCGTTCGAGCGCACGGGCGGCGTCGACGGATGGGTCTCGATGGAAGTGTCACCGCTGCTGGCGAGCGACACCGCCGGCACCATCGCCGAGGCGCTGCAGATACACCAGCAGGCAGACCGGCCGAACCTGTTCGTGAAGATCCCGGGCACGCCGGAAGGGCTGCCCGCGATCGAGGAAGCGATCTTCGCCGGCGTGCCGGTGAACGTGACGCTGCTGTTCTCGTGCGCGCAGTACGAGGCCGCGGCCGAGGCCTGGCTGCGCGGCATCGAACGCCGGATCGAGTCCGGGCTCGATCCGCAGGTCGATTCGGTCGCGTCGCTGTTCATCAGCCGCTGGGATGCCGCGGTCGTCGGCAAGGTACCCGCGTCGCTGAACAACCGGCTGGGGATCGCAGTCGGCCAGCAGGCCTACCTCGCCTACCGCAGCCTGCTCGCCTCGGCGCGCTGGAAGCGGGTGATGGCGGCCGGCGCCCGCCCGCAGCGGCTGCTCTGGGCCAGCACCGGCACCAAGGATCCGGCGGCACCGGACACGCTCTACATCGAGTCGCTGGCCGCGCCGGATACCGTCAACACGATGCCGGAGAAGACGCTGCTCGCGTTCGCCGACCATGGGAAGGTCGGTGCGGCGATCGGCGCCGGCCGCGATGGCGAACCGGCTGCGACGCTGGCCGCGATCAAGGCGGCCGGCGTCGACCTCGACGCGCTCGCACTGAAGCTGCAGCAGGACGGGGCCGCGGCGTTCGTGAAGTCATGGCATGAACTGCTGGGGACGATCGATGCGCGGATGAAGGCGGTGGGCTGAGACGAAGGAAGGCCCCGGAGATCACGCCCTCGGCACCACCCCACGCGTCGGCGCCCGCATGAACGCGAAATCCACCCCGCGCTCCGCCTGTTCGATGTCTTCCATGTACAGCTTGCGGTAGCCGCGACGGTCCTCCGGCTTCGGCTCGGGCGCGACCCACGCGGCACGCCGCGCAGCGAGTTCTTCATCGCTCACGAGCAGGTCGATCCGTCGCCCGGCGGTATCGAGCCGGATCCGGTCGCCGTTCTTCACCAGCGCCAGCGGCCCGCCCACCGCCGATTCCGGCGACACATGCAGCACGATGGTGCCGAAGGCGGTGCCGCTCATCCGCGCATCGGACACGCGAACCATGTCCTTCACGCCCTGCTCGGCGAGCTTCTTCGGGATCGGCAGGTAGCCCGACTCGGGCATGCCGGGCACGCCCTTCGGCCCGGAGTTCTGCAGCACCAGGATGTCGTCTGCCACCACGTCCAGCGCCGGATCGTCGATGCGGTTGGCGAGGTCTGCCAGCGACGAGAACACCACCGCCCGGCCCTCGTGCTGCAGCAATGGCTGCGAAGCGGCGCACTGCTTGATGATCGCGCCGTTGGGCGCGAGGTTGCCGCGCAGCACCACCATCGCGCCATCCTTGTAGATCGGGTCGTCGAACCGGCGCACGACCTTCTGGTCCCATCCGCGCGGCGCGGCATCGAGGTTCTCGCCGAGCGTCCGGCCGGTGATCGTCAATGCATCCAGGTTCAGCAGCGGCTTCAGCTCCCGCATGATCGTCGTGGCACCACCGGCGCGGTACAGGTCTTCCATGTAGCCCTGCCCGGTCGGCTTCAGGTCGACCAGCACCGGCGTCTTGCGGCCCATGCGGTCGAAACCCTCGAGGTCGAGCTCGAAGCCCAGCCGCGCCGCGATCGCGGCCATGTGGATCAGTGCGTTGGTCGAGCCGCCCACCGCGAGCAGCATGGTCAGCGCGTTCTCGAAGGCAGCCTGGGTCATCACCTTGTCGGGCGTCAGTCCCTCGGCCGCGATGGCCACCGCGCGCGCACCGGTCTCTTCCGCATTGCGGATGCGGTCGGCCATCACCGCCGGGATCGCCGCCCCGCCCGGGATCATCATGCCCATCGCCTCGGCGCAGCAGGCCATCGTGCTGGCGGTACCCATCACCATGCAGGTGCCGGCGGTCGGGCACAGCTTCTCCTCGATCTCGCCGATCTCGCGTGCATCGATCTCGTTGCCGCGGTACTTGCCCCAGAAGCGGCGGCAGTCGGTGCAGGCGCCGAGCCGCTCGCCCTTGTGGTCACCGGTCATCATCGGCCCGGTGACCATCAGCACGGCGGGCACGTTCGCGCTGGCCGCACCCATCAGCAGCGCCGGCACCGTCTTGTCGCAGCCGCCGATCAGCACGCAGGCGTCCATCGGCTGCGCACGCACCATCTCTTCGGTGTCGATCGCCATCAGGTTGCGCAGGTACATGCTGGTCGGATGCGCAAACGACTCGTGCAGCGAAACCACCGGAAACTCGATCGGCAGGCCGCCGGCGAGCATCACGCCGCGCTTGATGCCCTCGATCAGGTCGGGCACGTTACGGTGGCAGGCGTTGTAGCCGGAGAAGGTGTTGGTGATGCCGATGATCGGGCGGTTCAGCGAATCTTCCGTGTAGCCCATGGCCTTGATGAAGGCCTTGCGCAGGAACAGCGAGAAGCCCTGGTCGCCATAGGCGGTGAGGCCCTTCTTCATGCCGCGCGGCTTTTCTCCTGCCATCTCGGTGCCCGTCCGTGGTGTGTGGCTGCAAGTGTAAGCCAGCGCGCGCGCCCTGCGCTCGATGGCAAGCGCGGCATGCCGTCGAAGCTCCGCTCGAGCGACGGGTCAGGCAGCGCCTGATGGATTGGCTTCGCCCCTGAAGCCGGATACGCCCATCGAGACCCAGTTTGCCGAGGCAACCACGGCAAGCAGTTCGATGAAGACGAGCGGCAGGGCAAGCTCTGGCCGGGCACTGGCAAGCACGAGGCAAAGCAGCGCAGCCGCCGGGATCGGGATGAGTCTCCGCGCGGCAAACCTGTTGAACCCCGCACGATCTCCAATGGTGCGGTAGTCGATGAACGTGAGGGCTGGCGTCCGGCCTGCCCGCCAGACGGACAGCGTCAGGGCGACCGCGAGTACGAAGACCACGAGGTGAAGCTGGCTCATTCGGGATACCTCCAGACTGGATTCGAGGATCAGGGGACCTGGATACCCGTTCGCAGGTGCAGGACGGCTGCGGCGGGCGGCTCAACGTTCGGTTCGGCGCCTCCTCCTCCGGGTTGTGCTGAGGAGTACTGGAGGATGCGAGGAACAGCCCCGCCCGGTACCCGCGTGCGCGGCCGGGTCCGCTCCGCCACCCCGCGTATGGTATCGAATCGGTTCCGTCATCGCTGGGCGAAGACCCAGGCCACCAGGGAACGCAGTTCGGCGTCGTTGATCGCCGGATGGGGCGGCATCGGGATCGCCCCCCAGTCCCCGGCGCCCCCGTCGCGAATGCGCCGTGCAACCCGGTCATCCCCGCCGGCCTCGCTGCCGAATCGGCGGGCCACCTCCCGGAAGCTGGGTCCCACCAGCTTGGCATCGATGGCGTGGCATCCATTGCAGCCATAGGCGGCGAGCAGCGTCTGCACGTCGCGCGATCCGCTGGCCGCCGGCGCGGCTGGCGCAGCCGCCGCGGCCGCGCCAGCCGGCCGCGGGCGCGGACTGCCGTCGTCGTTGCGCCCATAGAAGGTGAACAGGTAGTCCACGATCGGCGCGACCTCGCCGGCGGCCACAGGCGCGCCGCGCTTGATCATCAGCTCGGTGCTCTCCAGCCACTCGGCGCGCGTCAGGCGCGAACGGGTGATGTGCTGTGCCTCGTGGCAGATCACGCAGCGCTGCATGGTGAGTTCCATGCCCGGGCCGGGCACCAGCGTACGCTCGGGCGTGGCCGGGGCCTGTGCGCCGATCGGCGCGCTGGCAAGCAGGACTGCGGTGAGCATCGAGCCCAGGAAGGCGGGGGCGTGCGCGCCCCCGCGAACAGAGCGTCCCGGCATTGCTCAGGCCTCCACCGTGAAGCCGACGCGATGCACGCCGTTCCAGTAGTAGCCCAGCGGATTCCACGCGGGCAGGAACGGCTGGGCGTTGCCGCGATCATCGGTGGCACGCGCCAGTACCGTCTGGTAGCCGCTTTTCTCGGGGAAGTAGTCGAGGCTGAAGCGGCGCCAGGAATAGCGATCGCCTCGCCGGTCGAGGGATGCACGCTGCCAGGTCACGCCTTCGTCGAACGACAGATCGACGCGACGGATCGAAGACTCTCCAACCCAGGCCCGACCCTCGATCGGCACGACCTGCCCCCGGCGGTACCGGGCGTTCGGGCCGGGGAAGGTGATCATCGACTTGACCGGCCAGTCTTCGGTGCTGAGCGCATCGGCCGGCATCTTTTCGCCCGGGGCGACCGGGATACCCGGGATGCGGTAGCTGTCGTCCATGTAGGTGCCCTTGAACGGCGCGGGCAGCACCTCGATCGCCGTCACCCACTTGATCGACGCGGAGCCCACCCAGCCGGGGACCAGGCTGCGCATCGGCGCTCCGTGCACCGGGGTGAGCGTCTCGCCGTTCATTCCAGTGGCGATCATGGTGTGGCGTTCCATGGCCTTGGCCATCGGAATCGAGCGCACGACCGGCGGGATGGTGGGCAACGGGCCCCGGTCCAGACCCAGGAACGCCACATGCACCGCGCCGTTGCGCACGCCAGCCATGCGCAGGATTTCCGCGAGGCTGACGCCCGTCCATTTCGGACAGCCCATGCCGCCGGTCTCCGACCACGGCGTTCCACGTGGCGTGGGACGGAAAGCGGTGCGCCCGGCGCCGGCGCACTCGAGCATCGCCTGCTGCTCCCAGACGTTCATCTTGCGCAGATCGTCCAGCGTCAGTGTCAGTTCGCGATCGACCAGCCCGCGCACGGTCAACACATGCTTCGACGCATCGACCTCGGGCGTATTGAGGTTGTTGCGCACGAACATGCGCCGCGTCGGCGTCACCAGGAAGTTGTGGTGCTCGGCGGGTATGCTCGCGGTCAGCGGACGCTCGGAGTGGATCGCCAGCACCGAGTCCTTGCCGGCCAAGACCGCGGCGTTCGGGATGCCGGCCCCGGCATCGGCGGGCGCCTGCGCCACTGCCGAGCCGGCAATCGCGCCGCCACCGAGCACCGCACTCGCCTGCGCGACGCGGGCGAGGAATGCGCGACGCGTGGCGTGAAGGCGCTCGAGGGGTGCACTGGGGCGAGGGGGTGTCTGATCCATGGTCGATCCTCCGGGTTGATCGCGGGTCTTGTCCGAACGGGCGTGCCTCACCGGCAAGCCCTGCCGCTGTGTGTTCACTTTACACAAGATCGTGCGGATGCATGCGGTCCGCCGGGAATTCTTGCCTTCAACCGCCAGCGACCCGCTGCTGGCGAAACCCTCGATCACGCCGCTGTCATCGGCGCCCGGTGCGCGGATCGACGGCCTGCCACTTCAACGTCTATCATCTTGCAAAGGTCGAAGAACCCGAATCGCTGTTTCAGGTGACGCTCGCAACGTTCCGAGCGCACACGAAGGAGGGGAACATGAGGCTCGAATACGCGGTGGCTGCCGTGCTGCTTTCCGTCCTGCTGCCGGGCGCGCCCGCGCCCGCGCACGCCCAGCAGAAGGCCGGCGACTTTCCGGCACGTGCCGTGCGGCTCGTCGTCCCCTACCCGCCCGGCGCATCGAACGACATCGTCGCGCGGCTCCTCGGGCACAAGCTGTCCGAGGCCTGGGGCCAGCAGCTGGTGATCGACAACCGCAGCGGCGCGGGAGGCCTCGTCGGCGCCGAGATCGTCGCGCGGTCCATTCCCGATGGCTACACCCTGCTGATGACCAACCCGGGCTCCAACGCGATCAACTTCGCGCTGCGGGCGAAGACCCCTTACCGCCCGGAGGACTTCGCTTCGGTGACGCTGCTCGGCTGGTCGCCGATCATGTTGCTGACCAGCGCGGCGTTCCCGGCAACGAACATGAACGAGCTGATCGCGATCGCCCGGGCGAAGCCGGGCCAGCTTTCAGGCGGTTCTTCGGGCACCGGCGGCAGCAGCCACCTCGCGCTCGAATTGTTCAAGATGCTCTCTGGCACCGACATCCTGCACGTGCCGTACAAGGGTGCCGCACCCGCGATCGCCGACATGATCGCAGGGCAGGTGGGCCTCATCTTCACCACGCCGGTCACCGCGCAGGGGATGATCCGCGCGGGCAAGATCAAGGCACTCGCCGTCGCGGGCAACCGGCGGCTGGACGTCTTCCCGGACGTGCCGACCACCAGCGAACAGGGGATGAAGGGCTATGACGTCAACATCTGGTTCGGCATCTCCGCGCCCGCGGGCACGCCGCGCCCGGTGATACTGCGGATCGCCCGCGACCTGCACGCGGCCGTCGCGTCCGCCGACGTGAAGGAGCGTTTCGCCGCGCTGGGCCTGGAGCCGCAGGTCAGCACGCCCGAGGCATTCGACCGCATCATCCGCGAGGACATCGAGCGGTGGAGCAAGGTCGTGAAGGCGGCGAAGCTCGCGCCGTGAGTGGCGCCCGCGCGCGGCCATCGTCCACGGTGGTCAACGCCGGTCGAACCCCAGCACGGTCTGCGCGCCCAGCAACCCTTCGGCAAACGTCACGTCGACCTGCGCGGACGATGCATTTCCAAGGCTTTCGTACAGTGCTCCCGTGATGAAGTAGCGGCCAGAGAGCCGCGCGTGCGTGCCGCCATCCGCACGAAGCCAGGCCCAATGGTAGAGATTCCTGCTTTTGCTGGCGTGCGTCACTTCGGTCCGCTCCAGCGTCATGCGGACGGTGTGGTGGTTGCGCTGGACGGATCCGTTGATGCTGGGAAGCACGCCCACCGACCAGACGGGCCATCCCATCAACCCGGTCAGCGCGCACACCAGTGCGACGAACTGGCGCGCCTTGCGATCTTCGACGCGCCCGACGGCGTGATGCCAGACCGCACAGGCCGTGATCACGGTCGCGAAGAATCCCGCCAGCTTCAAGCCGGACCCGGGCGCCACATCGCGCGGCCATCGATCCCCGACCAGCAACAGCAACCCGAAGGTGAGCAGGATCGGCACTGCAAATGGCAGCACGCTCTTCGCAAGCGCGCCCTGGGCCACCGTGGCGCGAGCCGTCCTGATGTTGGTCCTGGTCATGCTGGCGTTATAGCAATGATTCCCGGTTCCGCCACGCTTCCTGCAACGGAAGGCAACCCGCTGCCCCGAAGGCAGCGTCGTGCCGCGCCTATAATCGAATGAAACCGCCACCCCAGAGCCATCAACCGGAGGACTGCCCGTGCAACCGACGAACCTGCTCGTCATCCTGTCCGACGAGCACAACCCGAAGGTCGCGGGTTACGCAGGGCACCCGATCGTGCAGACGCCGAACCTGGATCGTCTCGCAGCCCGCGGCACCCGCTTCAGCAGCGCATACACCAACTGCCCGATCTGCGTGCCGGGCCGGGCCAGCCTCGCCACCGGCCGCCATGTGCACGAGCACCGCTGCTGGGACAACGCGATCGCCTACGAGGGTTCGCCGCCCAGTTGGGGCCATCGCACGATGGCGGCCGGCCACCGAACCGTGTCGATCGGCAAGCTGCACTATCAGGACTCCGACCCGCGCCGCAACGGCTTCGACGAAGAGATCCTGCCGATGCACATCGTCAACGGCGTCGGCGACCTGCTCGGGCTGATCCGCGACGAACTTCCGAAACGTGTCGGCGCGATGAAGCTCGGTCCCGAGGCGGGCCCGGGTGAATCCGACTACACCCGCTACGACCGCGACATCGTCACCGCCACGCGCAAGTGGCTGCGCGAGGAAGCGCCGAAGCATCGCGACCGTCCCTGGGTGCTCTACGTGGGCTTCGTCGCACCACACTTCCCGCTGATCGCACCGCAGGCCTTCTACGACCTGTATCCGCCCGCCTCGCTGCCCTGGCCGAAGATGTATGGGAAGGACGAACGGCCGAGGCATCCGTTCATCGACCAGCAGCGCTGGTCGATGTGCTTCGACGAGGGCTTCACCGGCGACGACATGGTGCGACGCGCGCTGGCCGGCTACTTCGGCCTGACCAGCTTCCTCGACGACAACATCGGACAGGTCCTGGGCACGGTCGAGGAACTCGGTCTTTGGTCGAACACCCGCGTGCTCTATTCCTCCGACCATGGCGACAACCTCGGCGCACGCGGCCTGTGGGGCAAGTCGACGATGTACGAGGAGTCTGCCGGCATCCCGATGCTGATCGCCGGCCCGGGCATACCGGCGGGCGCCCAGGTCGACGCACCGGTGTCGCTGGTCGACGTGTTCCAGACCACGCTCGATTCGCTCGGCGTGCCTGCGCATCCGGACGATGCCGACCTGCCCGGGCATTCGCTGGTCGCGATGGCCAACGGCGCGCGGCCGCAGCGCACGGTGCTGTCCGAGTACCACGCGGCCGCCTCGCCCTCCGGGTCGTTCATGATCCGCCATGGCCGCTACAAGTACATCCACTACGCGGCCTTCCGCGACTTCGTTCCGCCGCCGATGCTGTTCGACCTCGAAGCCGACCCGGAGGAGACGGTCGACCTCGCCGGCGATCCGGCCCATGCCGATGTGCGCACGGCGTGCCTGGCCGCGCTGATGAAGATCGTCGATCCGCAGGCGGCCGATGCACTGGCCCGCGCCGACCAGCAGGTGTACATCGACCGTCATGGCGGCCGCGACGCGATCCTCGGCCTGGGGACCTTCCGCTACACGCCACCGCCCGGCGTCGACCCGCAGTACTTCGCGAAGACCCCCTGACCGGAGGATGCGATGCGCGCACCGATCACCGCATTGCCAGGGCTTGCCGCGTTCGCCCTGATCGCGGCCATGCCTGTCGTTGAAGCCGCGGAGCAGGCATGGCCTGCGCGGCCCCTCCGCTTCATCATCAACTCGGCACCGGGCGGCGCACCCGACATCATCGGCCGGCTGGTGGCCGCCCCGCTGGCCGAACGCCTCGGGCAACAGGTGGTGGTCGACAACCGGGCTGGCGCGAGCGGCATCATCGCCGCCGAACTGGTGGCGCGTGCCGCCCCCGACGGCTACACCATGCTGCTGGCGACGACCACGGTGTTCGCGATGCTGCCGGCGATGCACCCGAAGCTGCCCTACGACGTCGAGCGTGACTTCTCGCCGGTGGGCCTGATCGCCTCGGCCGCGAACGTGGTGGTGGTCAACGGCGGGCTGCCGGTGAAGAACATCGCCGACCTGGTCGCCCTGGCGAAGACCCGGCCGCTGCTCTATGCATCGGCCGGCACCGGCACGCCCGCCCACCTCGCCGGCGAGATGATGAACCTCGCCGCCGGCCTGAAGATGGGCCATGTGCCTTACAAGGGGGCCGGCCCGGCACTGGCCGACGTGCTCGCCGGGCAGGTGCACCTGATCATCACCTCGCCGATCGCGGCGATGCCGCACGCGGCTGGCGGACGGGTGCGGATGATCGCCACCACCGGCACGGTGCGCGATCCGATGTTGCCGGACCTGCCGCCGGTGGCCGACACCCTGCCCGGCTACCAGATCACCCAGTGGTGGGGCATGGTGGTGCCGGCGAAGACGCCGCGGCCGGTGGTGCAGCGGCTGAACCGGGAACTCGGTGGCATCCTCGGCCAGTCCGAAGTGCGCGAGCGGCTGACCCAGCAGGGTGCGGTCCTTCATGGCGGTACGCCGGAACAGTTCGCGCAGCTCATCGCTGCCGAACGCAAGCGGCTGGGCGCGATCATCCGCCAGGCCGGGATCACCCTTCGCGACTGACCGGGGCAGACACGCCACGCGCGCCTGCCGCGTGTTGACGACCCTGTCGCACATGCGACAGGACACCCTTCGGGCTATCCTCGGGAAAACCCTTTCCCGACATCGGAGACGCGCAATGAAGATTCGAATCCCGGCCGCCACGGCCATCGTCGCCGTGGTCGCGCTGACCACGGCCATTCCTGCCTGGGCCCAGGCCTTCCCCTCGCGCCCGATACGCATGATCGTCGGCTTCCCGCCCGGCGGCGCCACCGACCTGGTCGCGCGCATCCTGCAGCCGAAGCTGGCCGATTCGTTCGGCCAGCAGGTCGTCGTCGACAACCGTCCTGGCGCCAACGGCGTGATCTCGCTCGAGATCCTCTCGCGCAGCGATGCGGACGGCCACAGCGCCGCCTTCGGCCACATCGGCAACCTGATCATCAGCCCGACGATCCAGAAGGTGCCCTACGACCCCTACAAGAGCTTCGAGCCGATCGGCATGATGGTGACGCTGCAGAACATCATGATCGTGCATCCGTCGGTGCAGGCGAAGTCGCTGAAGGAACTGATCGCGCTGGCGAAGGCAAAGCCCGGCACGATCAACTACGCGACCTCCGGCGTGGGCAGCCCGGGCCACCTGGCCACGGTGCTGTTCGAGACGATGACCGGCACCTCACTCAACCATATCCCGTACAAGGGGGGCGGCCCGGCGCTGACCGACCTGATCGGCGGCCAGGTGCCGATGTTCACCGCGGTGATCTCGACCGCCGTACCGCAGGTGCAGGCGGGCAAGGCGCGGGCGCTCGCGGTCACCGGCGCCCGGCGCAGCGAGGCCCTGCCGGACGTGCCCACGGTGGCGGAAGCCGGCGTGCCGGGTTACGAGGCCACCAACTGGTACGGCCTGATCGCGCCGGCGAAGACGCCGAAGGCCGCGATCGCCCGGTTCAACAAGGACATGGTCGCGGCGCTCGACTCGGCCGATGTGCGCCAGCAGCTGAGGGACCGCGGCATCGAATCGACGCCGGGCACCCCGGACGCGTTCACCCGCTTCGTGCGCGAGGAAGAGAAGCGCTGGGTCCCGATCATCCGCAAGGGCAAGTTCGAGTAACCCGCCCCGGCGGCGCGCGACCCGCGCCGGTTCAGGCCGGCGGCAGCGGGGGGAACGCGGGCGGGGGCACCCGGCGCTTCGACGCCGCCTCGTAGGACGAGGCGACCTTCAGCAGCACGTCTTCGCGGCCGGGCTCGCAACGGAAGACGAGCGAGAACGGCAGTCCCGGCGCAGGCAGCTGCTGCGCGCGGTCGGAGCCGACGGCGTCGTAGCGCGTGCAGTCGGCACTCAACCGGAACTCGGGGTCGTAGACGGTGGTGACGTAACCGGCAGGCACCAGCACCTCGGTCAGGCCTGCGTTCGGGCCGTTCAGCGATTCCGGGCGCAGGTTCTGCCAGACGCCCGGCTGCCCCGCCCCGCCGATCTTCGCCGGCGGATAGGGCGAATGCAGGCGCACCAGTGCATCGAGCCGGTTCTCGTACATCACCATCATGTCGACACGGCGCAGCAGTTCGCGCAGCATGATGCGTTCGTTGATGCCCTGGCGCTGTCCGAGGGGATTGCGCATGTCGGAGACCTCCTGCCAGTTCGCGAACCAGGCGCGCTGGTCGTCGCCCCAGAACTTGGTGCGCGCGTTGAGCGTCGGGAAGTCCACCACCGACTCGGCGTAGCCGCGCGCCTTCCAGTCGGCCGCGCGCCGCGTGAGGTACTGCGTCAGGTGGTAGCGGAAGGCCATCGCCATGTCCTGCTGCTGCACCGTAGGCACGTCGAGGTTGGACGGCGCAGGCACCAGCCCTTCGGCCAGCTTCACGAAGTAGTCGATCGGCTGCATCGAACCGGAGCCGAAGAACTTGCCCGGTTGGAACTCGGTGCGCACGATCGATTCGGCGAACTCGCGGAACAGCGGCAGCCCGTCGGCACCGAGCCGGAACAGCAGGTCGGGCATCAGCACCGGCACCATGCGCGCGAGCGCACGGCGGAAGTCCACCGTCATCTGCTCGCAGTCGGCGTCCGGCGTCCACAGCGGGTCGCCCGATTCGACCAGCGTCGCGCCGAGGTGTCGCCCGAGCACCGACTTGATCTCGGCGCAGGCCGCCTCGACGATCGGCTGTTCGCTCTTCGAGCCGCGCGGATAGACCATCGACTCGCGGATCACCCCCAGGCGCATGCCGGCCAGCGCACCAGGCGCCCCGCTGTTGCGTGCGTGAGGGGCGTAGCCTCCGGCCACGATCGACGAGCGCGGCACGGTGGACCATTCGTCGCGCGGATCGTAGTAGCCGCGTTCCGGATCCTTCAGCGCATCGAGAACCTTCGCGCAGTCGCCGAGCGCGCGGCACAGGATGCCGGTGCGGTCGACATAGATGTCCACGCCGATCGCGCCACCGTCGAAGCCGATCATCGACTTGTGCGGCAGGATCAGTGCCACCGAGTTGTGGTTCGACGGACCGCGGCACGAGGCGCGGGTCTCCTCGCCCAGGCTCGCCATCACCAGGTTCGCACCCACCGACACGCCGGAACCCGAGCTGGAACCGAGCGAGCCCGCCCGCGTCGTGTCGTACGGGTTGGACGGATTGCCGCCCCAGGTGCTGCGCTGGTAGCCGATGGTCGACGGCAGCACCTTGAGCATCTTGTGCCGCCCGCCCGGATCGGCCGCGCGGCCGTTGTACTCGGTGCACACCGCCTTGGCGAAGATGATCGCGCCCTTCGCGCGCAGCTGGTCGACCAGCACATGGTCGCGTGCCGGCACGTCGATGTCGTAGCGGGTATCGCCACCGCCGGTGGAACGCATGTCCTTCGTGTCGAACGGATCCTTGAACGAGAACACCACGCCGTACATCGGCATCTTTTCGAGGTCAGGGTTGCGTCCGTACTGCGCATCGAGCTCGGCCGCCCGCTCCAGCGCATCGGGCTGGTGGCGGAACTCGTCGCACATCGGCGGCGCGCCGGGCGGCAGCGGGCCGAGCGACGGATGGCGGTCGAAGTCGCCCTTGCAGGTGACCGAACGTTCGCCGCGGATGTTGATCGTCGACAGGGCGTTCACCTGCCCCGCATCCGGCACGCCGGCGATCATGCCGTACTGCTGCGCCACCTCGGGATCGGACGCGGTGGCTTCCATCCGGCCGAACTCGATCGGCGGGCCCTTGTACCTGTCGAGGTCGGGCAGCCAGTCGGCCGCCTTCATGGTCTTCTTGGGGAACGTGAGCGGTGCACCGCCGCGCACGGTCCCGGGCGCGGGTGCCACGTCCGCGCCGTCCTCGGTGATCAGCATGCTGGACACGCCGTTGAACGCGCGCACCCGCCTGAGGTAGTGCTCGACCACCTTCACGCAGGTAGTGCGGCCATCGCGGATGGCCTGCTGCATCTCGTCGATCGTCGCCTCTTCGAGGCGGAAGGGGGCTGCGCTGGGTTCTTTCACGGCAAGTCCGGATTCGATGGGTTGTTGGATGCGGGTCGGGCTCGGGCTGCAGGCCGAGCGCGAAGCTTACCGCCACCTTGGCGAACGCGTGCGCGCGAAACGCGAGGGTCGCCTTGCGGTTGACGCATCCAGGGCCAGCCACGCAAATTTATAGTTCCCCCGGAATCGTCAACGCGCCGGTGTGCGCCCCGTTATTCGACTCAACACAGGCCATCTGTGTCATCCCAAGGTGAGGACGAAAAACATGAGCAAGATCGTTTCGATGCTGATCGCTGGCCTCTTCGTGGCAGGCAACGCAGTTGCACAAACCACCACCGCGCCGTCGGCGCCCGCCAAGAGCCCGGCCCCGGCCGCCACCCCGGCGACCCCGGCTGCCACCCCGGCCGCCCCCGCGGCGGCGACCAAGGCACCGGTCAAGCCCGCGACCCCGCCGGCAGCCGATGCGAAAGCCGTCGAGAAGAAGGCAACGCCCGAAACCGGCAAGAAGTAACGGTCCGGAAAGGCATGCGACCCTGGCCCCCCCGCCAGGGTTGCATTGGACGGACGTGTCTGCCTCCAAGCCGGACACGTCCGTCTGCTTTTCTCAGTCCGGCGATCGGCGCATGAACATGGCGGCACCCGCAAGGCCGAGCACGCCGACCAGGACGAACGAGGCGACATAGTCCCCGCTCGCCGAGTGCGCGACATAGAACACCGCAGGCCAGACCACGACACCCGCATAGGTACAGAACATCGTCCCGCCGGTGGCTGCAGTCGCCAACCCCTCCGGCGCGCGATGGGCGACCTCCGCGAGATACACCCCGTTCCACGCGATCGACGACAGCCCGGCGGCCGTCGACAGCGCGAGTACGGCGACCATTGGCCATGACGGCGCGACCAGCGCCAGGCCGAGCGAGGTGAGGCCCATCAGCAGGCTCACCACCGCCAGCGTGCGCCTGGGCGCCAGCAGGTTGTCCGCGACCCAGCCCCAGCCGATGCGGCCGACCAGGCCTCCGACCATCGCACAGGTCATCGCCAGGCCTGCCTGGCCCAGGCCGAGGCCGGTCTCGGTCAGGAACACAACGAGGTAGGTCACCACGCACATCTGTATGCCGGCGAACACGAACGAGCCGATCGCCAGTTCACGCAGCCTCGGCAGGCGCCACACCAGCGCGAGCGAGCCCAGCGGCGACGTGCTCGCCGATGGACCACTGCCGCGCACGCCTTCGTCGAAGTCACGCTGCAGCGGCTGGCACAGGACGGCACCGACGACCACTGCCGCCGCGAGCAGGTACGCGGCGACCTGCCAGTCGAAGGCCGACACCAGCGCGGGAATCGCGAGGCCGCAGGCGCCGGCACCCACCGGAACCCCGGTCTGCTTCACCGAGAACCCGAGAGAGCGGTACCGTGCAGGCAGCGTCGACACCAGGATGATTGCCGAAGACGGCGTCACCGGACCATAGCCGAGGCCGAGCAGGATCGCACCCAGCAGCACGAGCGGCAACGATGCGGTAGCGACCAGCGCGATGCCTGCGGCGCACATCAGCAGGCATATCTGGCTGGCGCGCAGTGCACCGAGCGCTGCCACCGGGCGCGCGCTGGACAGCGCGGCGATCGCCGCGAACATGTACACGAGGGAGGTGAAGATGCCGACCGTGGAAGGGTCGAGCCCCATCGTGCGCGTGGCGGCCGGGGCGAGGACGGGCGGCGCGAAGATCACCAGCGCGACGCCGGCCTGCACCGCCAGCGCGACCGCGACGGCCGTCGCGACCCCGACCTTCGAGACAGGATCTGCGGAAGTGGCTGGCGCAGGGTCCGGGCCCGGCCTCCCCGGGGACGGCGCCGCGTTCACGGCAGTTCCTCCCAGGCCTTCTGCAGCCGCTTGATCGACACCGGCGCCGGGGTGCGCAGTTCCTGCGCGAACAGCGACACCCGCAGTTCCTCGACCTGCCAGCGCAACGCCTCGCCCGCCGGATCCGGTTCGCCTGCGGCCTGTCGCTCTTCGAGCCGGCGCTCGATGCGCTTGGCGAGGCCGCCGATCGCTTCCGCATGGCGCCGGTCGCGGTCCGGGTTGCCCGGATACTTGGACAGCCGCAGCTCCATCGCCTTGAGGTAGCGCGGCAGGTGCGGCAGCTGCTCCCAGGGCGTACCCTGCATGAAGCCGGGGCGCACCAGGCGCGAGAGCTGCAGCCGCATGTCGGCCGCGATGCGTGCCAGCGCCGGCGGGGGCGCGGACAGCGACGGCGAGACTTTCGCATAGGCCTGCGCGACCTGGCCGAACAGCCGCAGCGCGCCATCGGCCACCGCAGGCACCCGGGCCCGCGCTCGCGTGCGCTGCTGCTCGTACTGCGCCTTCGAGCGCGGCAGCGGATCGTCGCCGATGAACGCGCGGTCGGCGACCGCGGCGACCACGTCCTCGACCACGCCACCAGCCGCAGCGCGAGCAGCGCATCCTTCTGGTCGCGCACCCGCTTCTCGAGCATGCGCATCGGCTCCTTCATCTCGATGCGCATCAGGCGGACCACGCCGCGGCGGGTCGATGCGGTCGCGGACGACTCGGTGTCGAACAGGCGCAGCGCGACGCCCTTTCCTTCGTCCTCGATGCCCGGATGCGCGGTGAGCCGGCGCCCGCCCTGGGTCACCGCGATCGAGGCCGGCAGCTCGCCGAAATCCCAGGCAGTGATGCCGCCGCGTTCGAACTCGCTGCCCGCCTCGCTCACCGCGAGCTGCGCCGCTTCACCGAGCTGCGCGCGCAGCGCCGGCAGGTCGCGCCCGAGCGCGAGTTCGCGCCCGGCATCGTCGATCACCCGGTAGTTCATGCGCAGGTGGGCCGGCAGGTCGCCGCTGTTCGTCGCCGACTGCTGGATCGCGCGCCAGGCCTCGACCGTGAATGCCTCGCCGGTCTCGCGCTTCACGAACGCGACCAGTGCCTGCTCGAACGGCGGCCTGCCGCCGGCACCCCGCGCGCCGACCGATTCGCCGCCGCGATCGACCCATTCGAGGAAGCGGGTCACGTGCTCGGGCACCGGGATCAGCCGCTTGCGGATGCCCTTGGGCAGCGCCTTCAGGCAGGCCGCGACCTTGTCCCGGATCATCCCCGGCACCAGCCAGTCGAACTGCCCGGGATCGATGCGGTTGAGCACCGGCAGCGGCACCGACAGCGTGACCCCGTCCAGCGGATGGCCCGGCTCGAACCGGTAGGCGAGCTTCAGCACCAGCGCATCGACCTCGACCTGCGCCGGATAGAGTTCCTCGGTGACCGCCGAGGCTGCGTGCCGCATCAGGTACTCGCGGGTCAGGAGCAGCCGCTTCGGATCGTCCTTCTCCGCCGCGCGTCGCCAGGTCTCGAACGCGGCGCCGTTGTGGATGCCGTCGCCGATGCGCTCCGCATAGAACGCGACGATCGCCTCGGGATCGACCAGAACGTCCTTGCGCCGCGCCTTGTGCTCCAGCGCCTCGACCTCGCGGATGAGCCGCCGGTTGTGCTCGAGGAACGGCGGCTGCGCGCCCTTGGGCACCCAGCCGCCGTCCACCAGCCCCTCGCGGATGAAGATCTCGCGCGCCTTCACCGGATCGATCGGCCCGTAGTGCACCTTGCGCCGGGCCACCAGCGTCAGGCCGAACAGCGTCACGCGCTCGTACGCGATCACCATCGCACGTTCGGCCTCGAAGCGCGGATCGAAATGCTCGCGCTTGAGCAGGGCTGCGCCGACCTGCTCGATCACTTCGGGCTCGACCTTGGCCACCAGCCGCGCATAGAGACGGGTGGTCTCTGTCAGCTCGGCACCGACCACCCATTTCGGCTTCGCCTTGCGCAGGCCGGACGACGGATGCACGTTGAATCGGATGCCGCGTGCACCGGCATAGCCGTCGCCCTCCTCCAGCTTGAAGCCGATGTTGCCGATGAAGCCGGCGAGCAATGCCCGATGCAGTGCGTCGCCCTTCGCGGGAACGTCGTTGATCCGCCAGCCCAGTTCCGACACCGTCGCGTGCAGTTGCCCGTGCACGTCGCGCCACTCGCGCAGCCGGCGCGGCGACAGGAACCGTGCCTGCATCGCCTCGACATGCTTTCGGTTGGACTTCTTGTGCTGCAGCGACTCCTCGTGGAACTTCCAGATCGCCAGCAGCGTGGCGAAGTCCGACTTGTCGTCGACGAACTCGGCATGCGCGCGGTCGGCGGCCTCGGACTGCTCGAACGGCCGGTCGCGCGGGTCCTGCACCGCGAGCACCGAGCACACGACCAGCGCCTCGGCCAGGCAGCCGCCATCGCGCGCCGCGACCAGGATGCGCCCGAGCCGGGGGTCGGTCGGGAACCGCGCCAGTTCGCGGCCGATGCGGGTCAGCGTGCGCGCCTCGTCGATCGCGCCCAGTTCGGTCAGCAGCTGGTAGCCATCCGCGACCGCACGCGGCGTCGGCGGATCGATGAACGGAAAATCCTCGATCTCCGGCAGCCCGAGCGCCTTCATGCGCAGGATCACCGAGGCGATCGAGGTACGCAGGATCTCCGGGTCGGTGAACGCCGGTCGCGACTCGAAGCCCTGCTCGTCGTACAGCCGGATGCACACGCCGGGGCCCAGCCGCCCGCAGCGGCCGGCGCGCTGGTTGGCCGCCGCGCGCGACACCGGCTCGACCTGCAGCATCTCGACCTTGTTGCGGAAGCTGTAGCGCTTGACCCGTGCGACGCCGGTGTCGACCACGTAGCGGATGCCCGGCACGGTGAGCGAGGTCTCGGCGACGTTGGTGGCGAGCACGATGCGCCGGCCGCCATCGGGCTTGAACACCCGCTCCTGTTCCTCGTAGGACAGCCGCGCGAACAGCGGCAGGATCTCGTAGCCCTTCGGATGATGCTTGCGCAGCGCCTCGGCGGTCTCGCGGATCTCGCGTTCGCCGGGCAGGAACACCAGCATGTCCCCGCCCATCGAGCCGGCGGTACGGTCGCGGGCGAGTTCGTCGACCGCATCGAGGATCGGCTGCGCCGGGTCTTCGTCGCGCGCATCGTCCTCGTCGGCCTCCACCGGCGGCCGGTAGCGGGTCTCGACCGGATACAGGCGGCCGGATACCTCGATCACCGGCGCATCGTCGAAGAACGCCGAGAAGCGCTGCGCATCGATGGTGGCCGAGGTGACGATCACCTTCAGGTCGTCGCGCCGGCGCACCAGCCCGCGCAGGAAGCCGAGCAGGAAGTCGATGTTCAGGCTGCGCTCGTGCGCCTCGTCGATGATCAGCGTGTCGTAGGCGCGCAGGTCGCGATCATGCTCGAGTTCGGCGAGCAGGATGCCGTCGGTCATCAGCTTCACATGGCTGTCTCGCGACAGCTTGTCCGAGAAGCGCACCTTGTAGCCGACCACCGTGCCCAGCGGCGTGCCCAGTTCCTGCGCGATGCGCGCCGCCACGCTGCGCGCGGCGAGCCGCCGCGGCTGGGTATGGCCGATCAGGCCTTCGACGCCACGGCCCAGTTCCAGGCACAGCTTCGGCAGCTGGGTCGTCTTCCCCGAGCCGGTCTCGCCACAGACGATGACCACCCGGCTGGCCCTGATCGCAGCCGCGATCTCGCCGCGCCTGCCCGAGACCGGCAGGTCTTCCGGATAGGCGATCGGCGGCAGCGCGGCGCGGCGGCGGGCGATGTCGACCGGGGAGAAACGAGGAGGTCGGGTACTCAAGGGCGGGCACTCACAGTCGCCCGATTGTAGTGCGGCGCCGGTCGCAGTCCGAAAAAAACGGCCGCGGATCGCTCCGCGGCCGTCCACTGCCTTCATGACAACCATTGCAGGTACTGCTGGTTCGACTGCCTGGCTGCGCGCCATGGCCCCGGAAACGATCAGGGCCCACGCGCTCCCGGCGTCGAGGCGAAGAAGTCGAACGTCAGTGGCGACGTGCCTTCATCGTCTAGGAGGACGAATGTGCGCTGGAACTACGCGCGGCCGGTCGACTTGATCACCACGCCGGGAAACGCTGGCGCGACACCCACTGCCTTGACCGAGGCCACGACAGGGGAGAACTGCAGCAATCGACTAGACATCGGATCACCTCCTTTCCAGAAGTACGGCACATGCCGTGACGGAACACTAGCAGAGGCAAACGCCGTGATCAAACCCGGGTCGCGCGTCCGGCCACGGCTACCAGCGCAGCACCCGGGGGCCCACCAGAGCGCCCACGGCGGCGGGCAGCAGCATGCCCAGCGTGTACCAGAGCAGCAGGAATGGCGGCGCCAGCTCCGGGCAATAGAGGAGATACACGAGCGCGCCGATCGCACCGGACAGCATGCCGGCCCCTGCGCCCGCCAGCCGCAGCCGCGTCGGCGCCAGTCCTTTCACGGCCCACAGGATCAGCACGAAAGAGGGCATCGACAGCACCGCGATACGCCAGGGACAGACCGTCCAGCTCGAGCCCAGCAGCAGGGCCAGCCACTGGTCTGCCTGCGCCAGCGCCAGCGCGGCCAGCGCCAGCATGCCCATCGCCAGCACCGGCGTCGCCAGCGCGAGCGCCGGGGTGCCGAGCGCGGCACCGGGCCGCGACAGGCGCAACACCGTCCACCCGCCGGCTGCGGCGAGTCCGCCGACGAAGGCGAGCTTGACCCAGAACATCGGCAGCAGTGCGGCCGTTGCAAGCGACGGGTTGATGCCGAGCAGTGCCAGCAGCAGGGGCAGGCCTGCGACGAAGCCGGCTGCCGCCGCCAGCGCGAGGTTCCGGCGCGCGGCGCCGGGGTCCACCGGCTCGACACCATTGGACAGTGCAGCGATCAGCTGGTCGGTGTTCATCGTTCCCCCCGGATGCGCTCGGCGAGCACGCGCAGGCCGCGGAAGACGCCGATCTTCACCGCGGATTCGGACAGGCCGCTGCGCTGGGAGGCTTCGCGGACGGAAAGGCCCTGCAGCTTCACGTACTCGATCGGCAGCCGCTGCTTGTCCGGCAACTGCTGGAGCAGCACGCCCAGGTCGCGGCGCGCTTCTTCCGCGTCGGGGGCGGGGGCGGCGAACAGGTCCTCGTGCGTCTCGTCGAGGGGCTCGTGCAGCGCCTCGCGTCCGGCCCGCGAGCGAAGCAGGTCGACCAGCTTGTAGCGCGCGATGGCGTACAGCCAACCCGTGACCGGCTGCGAAGCGTCGTACGTGTGCCGCTTGTTGTGAATGGCGAGCAGTGTTTCCTGCACGAGGTCCTCGATGTCGTCCTGGAGGTTGAACAGCCGCCGGCGATAGAAACCCCTGAGCAGCGGCGACAGCTCGCGCAGGAACGCTGCATAGGCGGCACCGTCGCCACGCTGGGCCGCGACCATCAGTTCCTGCAGTCGCGTTTCTCGGGCGGGCTGGACGGGCGTCAAGGGGAGTCTGGATACAAGGTAGTTCGGTCGGAGAAGCGACGCAGTTACAGCCGCCCGGAAAGAAACTTTTTTCGCTGGTTTCGCGGTCGGGTGTAACCGGAACGCCCGCTGTTCCGAATACACCGTCGGACCGCGGGCAATTCCGCCCCGTTCGATACCACGAACCCAAGGAGATTGACAATGAACGACCGCCAGAAGCTCGCCACCGTGATCCTCGCCGTCGCATCGCTCGCATCGGGTGCCGCCATCGCCCAGGACAAGGGTGCCTCGATCAAGGGCGAACGCGAGAAGTGCTACGGCATCTCGCTCGCGGGCCAGAACGACTGCAAGGCGGGTGCCGGCACCAGCTGCGCCGGTTCCTCGAAGGTGAACTACCAGGGCAACGCCTGGAAGTACGTCGCCGCAGGTACCTGCACGTCGATCAAGACGCCCAAGGGCGTGGGCTCGCTGACGCCCCTCTGATCCGGGCGCGCCAGCTGGCCGCGCGCCGAGCGGCGTACCCCGCCCCCCCGGGGCACGCCTCCCCCACGGCGCGCGGCCATCCCATGCAAACGCAGCACCGCACCGGACCGGAACCGACATGAATCCGCTCACTGCCGGGCTGGGCCTGAAACCCGTCCACTATGCCGAGGCCTTCGACTGCCCTGCCGCCGGCCTCTGGTTCGAAGTACACCCCGAGAACTACCTGGTCGATGGCGGACCACGGCTTGCCTGGCTGGAACGCATGCGCAGCCGGCATCCGCTGTCGCTGCACTCGGTCGCGCTGTCGCTGGCCGGCAGCGAGGGACCGGACCCCGCCTTCCTCGAGCGCCTCGCGCGGCTGGCCGATCGGTTCGAACCGGCACTGGTATCCGGACACCTCGCATGGAACCGTTGCCACGGCGATCACCTGCCCGACCTGCTGCCGGTGCCGCGCACCCATGAAGCGCTCGACTGCATCGTCGCCAACGTCGGCCGCGTGCAGGATCGCCTGAAGCGCCAGGTCGCGATCGAGAATCCGTCGCACTACCTCGCATTCGAACACGCCATCGCAGCAGACCCTGCCCTCGGCGAAGTCGAGTTCCTGTCGACGATCGCCGCGCGCAGCGGCTGCGCGTTGCTGGTCGACGTCAACAATGTATTCGTCAGTTCGAATAACCTCGGCTTCGACGCCGCGGCCTGGATCGACGCCGTGCCAGCCGCGTCGATCGCGGAACTGCACCTGGCCGGCCATGACACGGACCCGGTGCTGGGTGCCGCGCTGCTGGTCGACAGCCATGATGCACCGGTCGCGCCCGCTGTCTGGACGCTGTACCGGCGCCTGATCGAGCGCATCGGGCCGCGGCCGACCCTGGTCGAGCGCGACGGCAACCTGCCCTCGTTCGACACACTGCTGGACGAGCGCGGACAGGCCGATCGCCTGCTGCGCGCATGCGCCGTTGACGGGCTGGCCGCGTCCGACCTGCGGGCTGCCGCATGAGCCCGCTTGCCCAGTACCAGCAAGGCTTCGCGGCGGCGTTGCAGGCAGGCAATGGACCCGATGGCGAACCTGCCGGGACACCGGCCTGGCTCGCCCGCCTCGCCGCGATGCCCGGGTTCGCGGTCTACCGCAACACCGTGATGAAGGCCTGCGTCGATGCAATGGAAGCCAACTTCCCGGCCGTCTCCCGGCTGGTCGGTGAAGAATGGATGCGCGCCGCGGCAGCCCGCTACGCGCAGGCGGAACGACCGACGGGACCGATGCTGCTCGACTATGGTGCAACCTTCCCCGACTTCCTCGCCGCATTCGAACCTGCGGCCAGCCTGCCCTGGCTGCCTGCGGTGGCCACGCTCGACCGGCTGTGGATCGAGTCGCACAAGGCCGCCGATGCCGAGCCGATGGATGCCGAGCAGCTCGCCGCGCTCGAGCCGTCCACGCTGCCCGACGTTCGCCTGCGGCCGCACCCCTCGGCGCGCTGGCACTGGTGCGCACACAGTCCCGCCTACACGATCTGGTCGCGCAACCGTGCCGAGGGCCGATGCCTTGAAGAACGCCTGGAAGAAGGCCTTGAAGATGCGCCGATCGACTGGCTGCCCGAAGGCGCGCTGCTGACCCGGCCGCAGGAGGTCGTGCTGCATCGGCCGCTCGGCGCGGCGGGCATCGCCTTCCTGGATGCATGCGCCGCCGGTGGAACCCTGGGCGAAGCCACGCTGGCCGCGCTCGAGGCCGAGCCGACGGCGGAACTGCCTGCGCTGATCGGGTCGCTGCTGGAAGCAGGCGCGCTGGCGCAGCCCGTCCCGTACCCAGACCCGAACCCTGCCCCGCCGCACGAACCCACCCCGACCTGAGGAGCCAATGATGGAAACCATCGCCCCCGCCACGCAAGACCGGCCCGGCAGCCTGCCGGCGCTGCACAACCGTTTCGCCGACCGCCTCGGCCAGTGGTTCGGCCATGACCTGATCGCGCTTGCCGCCCGCTTCGGCATCGCCGGCACGCACCAAGGTCGAAGGGACGCTGTCGGTCAGCGAGAACGCGGTCGCGCTGTTCGAAGAGGAATACCGGCTGCCGCTGCTGTCGCCGGAACTGGCGGCGCACATCGCCACCTATGCCGAGCACCTGTTCCCGATCCTGCTGGTGATCGGCCTAGCCACCCGAATATCCGCACTGGCGCTGCTCGGCATGACCGCGGTGATCCAGTTGCTGGTGTACCCGTCGGCCTGGCCGACCCACCTAGTCTGGGCAACCGCGCTGATCTATGTCGCCGGACGTGGGGCCGGGCGGCTGTCCCTCGATGCGCTGCTGCGGTTGCGCTGAACGCAGGCAACCTCATGCACGCGCGGAAACGAAACGGCCTGCACGCGGCAGGCCGTTGTCGAACTGGACGGCCGTGCGTCAGCCGGCAGCCTTCCGGTTCTCGACCAGCTTCGCGTCGACCAGTTGCACGATCTCGTCCAGCACGGCCGAACGCTGGCCCTGTTGCGCCGCGACCTGCTGCACCAGGCGGTCGACGCGTTCGATGTTCTGCGCGCCGCCGTACAGGGCACGTGCGGCCGAGGACGGGCTGCCCAGGCCGTTGGCTGCATTGGCGTACTTCTCGAACGGCACCAGGTCACGCGGATCCGCGCCCAGGTTGCGGCAGAGGCCGAACACCCATTCGTACATCTCGCGCGACGCGGCGAGGTCGCTGTGTACCGAATCCTTGATCGAGCGCATCCCCTGGGGCGTGATGCAGCGGTAGTTGCCCGCCATCAGCATCGCCCACTTGGCGAGCGGCACGAACACGGAATCGTGCACCCGAAGCTTCACCGGCAGTTCGATCGGCGCGCCGCCGTCGCCCGCGTCGAAGCGGATCGCGTCGATGCCGGCCTCGAGCTCGCGCAACAGCGCGGTGTCGGCCTCGGACTGGAAGCGCGCCGCCTTGAAGTTGGTCGGCAGGCGCACCTGCAGCACGTTGACCGGCTCTTCCGGCGGGCGGAAGGCCTGGGCGTCCGGGCTGCACAGCGTGAGCGTCGCCGGGTCGAACGAATCCCAGACCGTCGCATCGGCATAGGCATCGCGGCACTTCGCCGCGTCCAGGCCGGGGATGCGCTTGAGATAGGGCAAGGGCGGCATGTTCATGATCGACATGCAGGGCACGCGCGATTTCGCCACCGCGTCGAGCAGTTCGCGAACGCCGGCGGAGCGGTACTGCGGCTCCTGCATGGCCAGCGCGATCAGGTCATAGTTCTTCGGGTCGACCGCGGCAGGGCCGGCGGCATCGAGCTTTCCGGGTGCCTTGCGCGTATCGATCTCGACCAGGCCTTCGCGGCCCTTGATCGGCAGGCGAACCCGTGCGCCGTCGCGGTTGAATGCCTCGACCTCCGCCGGCAGGCAGACCAGGGTGACGGCATTCCCGGCCAGTGCCAGCTTTGCGCCGAGCAGGGAGCCATACGAGGCGCCCAGTATCAGTATCTTCTTCATCATTGCTCCTCTCGCGCACGGGTGGCCAGCGGGATTGCCGGAGCCGCGTGCTGGATATGGGTCGATTGTGCAGCAGCGCGCCGGTCAACCGCCGACGCTGATCGCGTCGGTCGGTGCCAGCAGGCAGCGCAGCAGGCTGTAGGCGGCGAGGCTGGAGGTCTTCGGGTTCTCTTCCAGCGGATTGCCGAGCACGTGGTAGCGCAGGACGCCGAAGCTGCCCTCGGCCTCGACCTGGTGTTCATTGCCGCGCGCCTGCGGGTCGGCGAACAGTTGCACGGTGGTGTCGTCGAAGCCGACGCCGGCCAGTGCGACCGCGGCGCAGACGTTCGCGTTCTGGGGAAAGGCAAGCGCCGCCTCGCGCGCGCTGCCTTCGAAGATCATCGTCGCGCTGTCCATCGCGTCAAGGTCGAACATCGTCTCGGCCCGCGTGCCGCGCCAGGCCAGCACCGGCTTTCGTCCGGTGTAGGTGACCCGCTTGAGCCCGCCCACCCGCGCCGACGAGATCGCATCCAGCGCGCCGATCGCGCCCGACGGGATGCGGATGCGCGTCCCGCCCTCGCGCGCAGCCTCGCGCAGCGCCTTTTCGAGCGAGGCATCGGCGAGTGCACCCACCGATGCCACCACCAGGTCGATGCCCGAGCGAAGCACGCCGGGACCGGACTGCAGCAGCCCGGCATGGCCGGCGCACTCCGCGACCAGCTTCGGCCCCAGCGCCAGCAGCGCCGGCAGCGTATCGACCAGCGGTACCTGTTCGGCGAAACCGCGCGCACGCGACTGCGCGGGGTCGATGTCCAAGGCGCCGACCAGCCGGATCTCGGGATGCCGGTCGACCACCCGGCGGGCGATCACGCGCGCGATCGAGCCGCCGCCGATCAGGCCGACCGGGAACGAGGCAGCAGCAGCGTCTGTCATCGCGTCTGTCATCCCGTGTCTCCTAGCGGCTGGTGCGCATGCCGACGAACTTCAGCTGCGAATACTCTTCCATCGCATAGCGGATGCCCTCGCGGCCGAAGCCGCTGTCCTTCATGCCGCCGAACGGATACATGTCGAGTCGGAAGCGGCTGGCCTCGTTGATCCAGACGGAGCCGCAGTCGAACTCGTCGGCCACGCGCAGTGCGCTGTCCAGGCTGGAGGTGAAGCAGGCACCCTGCAGGCCGAACTCCGAATCGTTGGCCTGGGCCAGCGCATCGTCGAGGTCGCGCGCGGACTGCACCACCACCACCGGGCCGAACGCTTCCTCGCAAAGCACGCGCGCACCATCGGGCGCGGCGACGATGATCGCCGGCGACAGCAGCGCGCCTGCCATCGTGGGCTTGAGCGCGATGCGGGCCCCCTTCGCCTCGGCATCGGTGACCATCGACATCACGCGCTGCGCGGCGGCCACGCTGACCATCGTGCCGACATCGGTCGTCGGGTCGGTCGGGTCGCCCACCTTGAGCTTCTTCGCGGCGGCGACGAACTTCTCGACGAAGGCTTCGAACACTGGCTGCTCGACGATCACCCGCTGCGCGGAAATGCACTGCTGGCCGCTCGCCTCGAAGCCGGCGGCGGCGATCTTGGCCGCCGCGTCATCGAGGTTCGCATCGGCCAGCACCAGGTTCGCCGCATTGGAGCCGAGTTCGGCGCAGAACTTCTTCGGCCCGGCCGCGGCCGACAGCGCGCGCGCTGCAGCGACCCCGCCGGTCAGCGTGATCACCGAGGTCAGCGGATGCGCGACCAGTTCCAGCGCCGCACTCCGGTCACCGGTGACGACGTTGAACAGGCCGTCAGGCAGACCGGCCTGCTTGGCCAGCTCCGCGAAGGCGAGCGCGACCTCGATGCCGGTCGGGTGCGGCTTGACCACCATCGCATTGCCGGTGGCCAGTGCCGGTGCCAGCTTCTGCACCAGCAGGTTCGCCGGCGCGTTGAACGGCGTGATCGCGGCGACCACGCCGCAGGGCACGCGGCGTGCATAGCCGAGGTGGCCGGCGCCGGCCGGCGCGGAGTCGAGCGGCAGCACCTCGCCGCGGCCGGCCAGCAGCTCGGCGATCGTGTTGCGCAGGAAGGCGCCGACGCGCGAGGCCTCGAAGTTCGCCGCCTTTCGCGGCTTGCCGATGGTGTCGACGATCATCTGCGCGATGCGCGCGCTGTCCTGCTCGAATGCCTTTGCCAGCGCCTCCATCCAGGCGACGCGCTGGGCGATCGTGCTGCGCCGGTGCTTCATGTAGGCCGCGTGGGCGCTCTTCACCGCCAGGTCGACGGTCGACTTGTCGGTCTCGACGATCCGATAGAGCAGCTTGCCATCGATGGGCGACACCAGGTCGAAGGCGGCATCGGCGGCGCGCGGTTCGACGAGCTTGCCATCGATCCAGGAAACGAGGGTGCGGGTCATGGTTCGGTATCCGTTGCAGCAGCAGGAAGGGAAATCAGTGCGGGGCGGCAGGCATCAGGCCTTCCCGCTCGAGTGCGAGGCGTGCGAGGAACGGCACCAGCGGATGCACGCCGAGCGCGACGATCGCCGGGAAGCGGCCGGTGCGCAGCAACTCGCCATGATCGCCCGGCAGCGCGAAGCGGGTGCAGAACGACGCACCGTCCGCGGCGTAGGCCTTGCGCGCCTCGGCGTCGTTGGCCAGCGCATGCAGCGCCGCGGTGAGCGGCACCAGTTCAGGCCGCGTTTCCGGATAGTGCGGCGCAGCGGCCGATGCCACAGGCGGCGACCAGAAACCGATCGACGCATAGTTGTGGTGCCAGCTCGGGTTGAACTCGAGCATGTCCGGCTTGCGATCGCCGAGCAGGCCGGCGGCGACGGCCCAGCAGCGAAGCTCGATGTTTCCGGTGGCGTCGAGCGTCTCCTCGGACAGCCCGACCAGCGACTTCAGCTGCCCCTTGCCAAGTTGCTCGAGCAGCACCTGGTCGAACGCCAGGTCGGGCTCGGCATAGCGATCGGTACCGGGGAAGTGCGACATGCCGCCGCTGGCCACTACCACCGCCTTCAGGCGAAGTGCATCGACGGCGCCGGCCAGTGCCTGCCCGAACGCATGGCAGCGTTCCATCGATGGCTGCGGCGGCAGGTAGGCATTGACGAACACCGGCACGATCGGCCCCTGCACGCCCAGGTGGGCGAGCGGGATGCCCAGCGCATAGTCGACCTCGGCCGTGCTGGTGAAGGCTGGGTCGAAGCCCCGGCGGTAGAGCTCGCGCACCAGCGCGAACGACACTTCGCTCGCGACCGGATGGCGGAACGCCTTGCCGGCGAAATCGCCCTTCGCCTCGCCACCGACATGCAGCGCGAACGGCGGCGCGCAGTCGAGGAAGAACTGCTGGGCATGGTCGTTGGAGACCGTGATCCAGATGTCCGGCTTCAGCGCCGCGAGCTCGGCCCCGACGCGGGCGCCGGCCGCTTCGACACGCGCGATGGTCGCCGCGTCTTCCGACGCCGGGCGCGTCACGAACTGCGGCGCATGCGGCAGCAGTGCGCCGCCGAGGATCGCGCTGTCGCGGGGCAGTGCCACCTCAGGCCTTGGCCGGAACGGCCGGGTTCAGCGAATACACGCCCGTCAGGGTGGCGCTGCCGAGCGTGTGCCCGGCGATCGCGGCGCGCACGTCCCCGCCGTTGAAACGGCCATCGACCGGGCATCGCTCGACATCGAGCGCATGCAGCGTGAACACGTAATGATGGACGATGGAGTCGTTCCACGGCGGGCACGGACCGTCATAGCCGTGGTAGTCGCCGCCCATGTCCTTGTCGCCACCGAACCAGAGCGTGTAGTCGTTCACCCCCTGCCGGGTGCCGTGCGGGCCCTGCGGCCCGGGCTTGCCCTTCGCGGTGACGGAGTCGCTGAACTCGCCTTCCGCCAGGCCGGACAGCGTGACCGGGATGTCGACCAGCACCCAGTGGAAGAAGTCGATGCGCTCCAGGGACTTCGGGATGGTGCGGCCCTCCTGGTTGACGTCGGTCGCCTCGCTGGGGACGTCGGGGTCGCAGCACAGCAGCACCAGCGATTTCGTGCCGGGCGGCAGGTCGCTCCAGGCGAGGGCCGGACTCAGGTTGTCGGACAGGCCGGCATGGGTGGCCGGGTCGGGCCTGCAGAAGGCGTACTTCGGCGGGATCGGGGCGTTGTCTGCGAATGCGAGCGAGGTCAGTTTCATCGGCGGCTCCGCGGGTCGGGAATTGGCAGGCGCAGCCACGGACCGCGACCCGCGGCCCCGGTCGGACGCCGTCGTGCGGGTATCCGGGCGGCACCGCGTGATCACACTGCACCATGGCCAGACGCCGATGATAAACGTGCTGCGCCGTCAGCGTGCGTCCCTTGCCAGTTCCCGTGCCCGCTGATCCCTGGGCAGCCTCGCCAGCACCGCGACCCGGGCGTGGAACCGCGCCATGTCGCCGCCCACGGCCTCGATCATCGCCTTGAACGCCGGCACATGTTCGTTGTAGAGCGCGACCGAGGCGAGCTGCGCATTGTTCGGGCCGTCGCCAAACCAGCGGTCGAAGCCGTCGAAGGGCTGCGCCGGCCGTCCGGCCGAGGCCGGCACGCCCCAGGCGATGCGGAAGGCGGTGTATTCGGCACGCAGGCGTTCATCCAGCGCCTTGCGGCCCTTGCGCCGGGCATCATCCCCGTCGGCCTGCCGGAACAGCGTTGCAAGCCGGTCGCGGTGCGCCAGCAGCATCGCGAAGAACGCTTCCCGCCGGGCGAGCGAACGTGCATGCGCTTCACCGGCCGCGGGATCCCCGTTCGCCTTCATCCAGCGGCGCACCCCCTCGATTTCGACCGCCACCGCATACGATTCGTTGAACGCGGTGTCGCCGGGGGCATACACCCGCTGGTGCGCGAGTTCATGGAAGATCAGGCGCGCCAGTTCCGCCTCGGGCCAGCGCACGAACGTGTTGAGCACCGGGTCGTCGAACCAGCCGAGCGTCGAGTAGGCCGGGACTGCACCGACCCAGGTCTGCAGGCCCTCCTCGCGGCGCGCGCGTTCAGCGAAGCGATCGGCAGCCGCGCGGTCGAAGTAGCCCCGGTAGCCAACGCAGCCAGCGACCAGGAAGCACCATTGCCTGGCATCGACCGAGAACTCGGGCGCAGCGAAAACGTTCCAGACCACGGCCGGGCGGCCGACGTCCGCATAGCTGAGATAGCTTGCGTTGTCGGGCAGTGCCAGTTCGCGGCTGGCGAACGCACGGATGCGCAGCACGAGCGCGAGGCGCTCCTTCAGGTCCGCGGGTGTCGCCGGGTCGACGAGCAGGTCGTCGATCGCCCGCGACCGGGCGAGCACGCCGAGGTGCCCCTGGACGGCCTGCGCATAGAAGCCGACCGTCGCACAGCCGCCGAGCATCCCCGCCAGCAGCGCGGCGAGGACCAGGCGCAGCTGGCGCTTCATGCGCGCGGCGCGCCGGGACTGAACCGGCCGTCCCGCAGGAACGCCGCCACCTCGCCCGCCACCCGGGCGGACAGGACCAGCGAGCCGTGGTTGACGGGCAGCAGGATGGTGTCGCGCGCACCGGGCACCCGTGCCTCTTCCAGCGACACGGCTCCGTCGCTGGTGCCGGGAAAGCGCACGATCAGGCGCGACAGGCCCAGCGGCCGGCTGCCCGCGATCACCCCGACCTGATGCCCTGGATCAGGCTGCGGGCGCGGCGCTGCCAGCCATTCCTGCAGCGTTCGCCCGAGCATGCGGCGGCCGCCCGGCAACCGCAGCAGCGAACGCGCCGCCGCACTGTCGCCATACGGTGCGCCGAGCAGCACCACGCGCGACACGCGGGCGGCGAGGAGCGGGCTGTCGGCCAGCGCACGCAGCATCAGCACGCCGCCGGCGCTATGCCCGACGAGATGGAGCCTCGGCAGCCCGACCGGACCGCACGCGGGGCCGTCGCCGGCCAGCGCGAACGCAGCCAGCCGCCTGGCGTTGGTAGATGCGTCCTCCGCGACGCAGGCATAGCCGAAGGAACGGGTCGAGAATCCGGCCCGCCGCAACCGGTTGCCGAGCAGCGCCATCGACGCCGCCGGCATCCACAACCCGTGGACCAGGACGACCCGGTCAGGTGACGACGGCATCCGACAATGCGTCGAGGTGCGCGACCTCGCCCCAGACCTCGAGCCGGAACCGGCCGCCCTCGTGTTCCAGGCAGTTGTAGGCCGCGTTGTACAGGCTGAACACCCGCGGCTGGTCGAGCGGGATCGAATGCGTGTGCCGGTACATCATGTCGAGGATGCCGCCATGGGCGACCACGCAGAGCGTGCCGCCGGGATGCGCATCGACCAGCGAGGTGACCGCATCGACCG